>Ga0164318_10004748_pt1 | contig 13094 bp, 10 predicted proteins | sample GuaBasSedimGuay9_FD_113734 | JGI IMG/M metagenome (GOLD analysis project Ga0164318, IMG submission 113734) | Subseafloor sediment microbial communities from Guaymas Basin, Gulf of California, Mexico - Guay9, Core 4571-4, 0-3 cm | ecosystem: Environmental > Aquatic > Marine > Hydrothermal vents... | reverse complement strand
GGTTGAACCGGATGTATAAAGAATGAAAAGGGTGTCTTCAGCATCCATTACTTCGGCAGTATTTTCACAATCAACGCCATCAATCAGATCATGCCACCAAATGTCGCGACCTTCTGTCCAGTTGATATCCTGTCCTGTTCTTTTCAGAACGATATTGTGTTCAACAGTCGGGCTTTTTAACAAGGCTTCATCAGCAATATCTTTTAGCGGAATGGTTTTTGTTCCACGATAACCTCCATCAGAAGTAATGAGTGCTTTCGTACTACAGTCATTCAACCTGTCGGATAGAGCTGTTGATGAAAAACCGGCAAAAACGATGGAGTGAATGGCACCGATTCTTGCGCAGGCAAGCATGGCGATGGCCAATTCAGGAACCATGGGAAGATAAATGGCAACGCGGTCACCTTTCTTAACACCTATTTTTTTCAAACCGTTGGCAAACTGCTTTACTTTATCGAAAAGTTCACCATAAGTCAGTCTGACCTCTTTTTCTTTGGGGTCGTTAGGTTCCCAGATAATTGCTGTCTGGTCTTTGCGCATAAACATATTTCTTTCGAAGATGTTTTCGGTGATATTCAATTTACCGTTTACAAACCATTTCACATCGGGTGCATCCGGTCCATCGAAACGCCAGTCCAATACATTGTCCCACTTTTTGCGCCAAAAATTGGCTTCTGCAATCTCTGCCCAAAAACCTTCTGGGTTTGCAACACTTTCCTGGTACTTCTGGAGGTACTCTTTGAAACTCGTAATCTTATTTGCCATAGCTTTAATAATTAAATGAAAAATATTATGTGTTATTTATTATATTCATATTGAAACGCTTGACTTATTTCTCGATAAGACGCAATGCAATGCGTCTCTACTGTATTTTTTTCTAAAAGAAATAATAAACTCCTATTAAGACCCGTACATTTCCAATAGCTTTTGAATCTGTAATTTTACCGTATTCGTCCCTGTTTAATAATCCATTGTCATCCTTGGTAGCATAAGCAGCCACTGTATATTCTATTTCGGGAGCTACGCGGAATTTTCCATAATTCAAAATTAAGCGTGGAGAGATGCGATAGACATAATCGATATTATTTCCCCGACTGTAGAAAACTTGACCATTTGAACTGCTTTCATCTTTTAAATATACATTCAGATCATTGATAACATTGTTGGAACCATGGTTTCTTGTGATGCCGGTAAAAATTCCCACTTGCCAAGTGTTCCCTTTATAATAAGCCTCCAACCAGGCCGAGCCTGTTTTAATGGGTGTATAAGCAACAAATCCTTTTGTGATGTCTGTATAATCTTCTATGGCATAGCCTCCTAACATGGTAAGGTTGAATGCATCCTCTCCATAAAAGCTATAGAATTTTACAGCAAAATGATTGGTTTCGTATTTAGTAAAGAGCGAAAAGCCCAGACTACCAACTTTCGTATCGGTTTTGTATCCTTGACTTGTTTGTAAGCGAGGCTGAAGCATTTTATAATTGGCCATCAATCCAATCAAAAATGATGTTCCTTTTTCTTTGTTTTTAGTATAATATTCAAAACGCAAATTAAGTGCCGGAAGAACCGAGTTTCTTAAATATGAAGAGGTAACACCGATTGGGCCGAAGCTAGCAAAATCACGTTGTGTTAAAAAGGTAAAGGCCAGGTTAAACTTTCCCAATGCCTGGGTAATGCGAATTTGTGGATTACGGGAAAATGGCTGGAATGGAGCCCCTGTATTGAAGGAAACCGTCCCCGGAAAACACTTGGTATGAAACAGTGGATGCCAGTACTGGCCAATCAATAATTGTGTTTTTGTCCATTTCATTTTGATAAATGCATGACGCAACCTGAACTCGTTGATGTCAGGATTAATGGCACCGAAAAATGCCCCTTCGACAAAAGCAGAAATTTTTGCTCCCCAAACATCGGGCCCGGTGGCCAACACCCGAAGCCGGGTTTGGTTGTTGAGCATATTAAAATTAGACTTGGCATTGATATCTTCACCATCGGGGTCAAGATTTTCATTCATTGGATAGAGTAAAAAATGCCCTTCACGAACAGAAATTGTTTGACGTGAATCAAAGAAAATATCAGTCTTTACAAAACCGCTGAATTTTACATTAAACTTTTTTTCTTCCTGTCCGAAGAAGATGAGTGGCAGAATGACCAACAAGAACAGAATTGTCTTTTTCATCACAATTAAATTTGTTTTTATAGCTGTTAATTAATTAACAAGTCGAACAAAAGTAGAATAATTTATCAGATTTTTAACCCTTGATTGTTATTTATCGTCAGTCCAAATAAGTAGAAGTAAAATGAAGGATTTTTTTTTGGATTTATCAGTTTACCTTAACAAATTGATACTACTCACAATATAAAACTAACAATACAGGGCCTACGACCATTGATAGTAAAGCCTATGACCAGCAACAGCAAAACCAATGATCAATGGCAGTGAAACTTATGACCAATTATAGCCATTACTTTTTCTTTAACAGCTTGAATTTTCGTAATTAATTTCGTTAAACGAATGGGTTTTGCTCGTAGATTTGCGCAACAATAAAAATAATAGGTAGAATTTTGTCATTCCAAGATACCATAAAAACCGGCTTTGGTCATTTTCAAGAAACAATGAGCTGGTATCCTGACAGTCTGATAACTTTTACTGAGGAGTTTCCCCAACTGCAAACTATGAATGACAGTATTCAAGGAACATTTCTTCACCCCTTAGTCAATGGATCGTTACCCACCGAAATTACACCTTTATTGAGAGTTTCTTCGCCCCATGACTGGTTGACAAATATGTTGCTTTTACAGATGGCATTTATTGTTGTTTTGTGGTTTGTTATGCCTAACCGCCGTAACCTTTTTCAACAGATAAAGCAATCGTTCAAAAGTCAGAGTGACATTGCACATCAAAAATCTGGCTTCTTGTTTCCATTTTTCTTTTACCTCAACTATCTGGCTGTCGTTATTCTTTTCGTTTATGTAGCCATTCAGACCATCATTCAACCGCATATTATTGACGAATCACAAACTTATCTTATTGTAGTTACATCATTCATATTCGTTGGCTATAGCTTGTACAAACTTGTTTTTATTGTGCTCGCAGGTTTTTTATTTAAGACGAGAGATTTGGCTTTTCAGCAAATACGGTTTTACATTGACATTGACAATATGACGGGATTTTTGGCACTATCTATATTGATACTCTTTCTGGCAACCCAATCGAATTATTTTTTTTATTTTTTTATTTTTATCATTCTTATTGCCAACGCTATCAAATGGTTTCAAACTATTGTCATTGGCAAAAGCAATTCAACCTTTTCTTTGTATCATTTAATTATCTATCTTTGCACGCTCGAAATAATACCCTTGTTACTGCTGATAAAGTTCATTGAAAACCAGCGTTTTTAAGCAGATTTTGAGGTTTGTTTCAATAGAAGGAAAGTGTTTGGATTTAAAAGGTAGAGTATTGAAGATAAAGAACATTTTGGTTTCACAACCCCAGCCCGCCGACCTTGAGAAATCACCTTTTGGTGATTTGTGCAAGAAGTTTAATGTGAAAATTGATTTTCATAAATTTATTAAGGTCGAAGGTATTTCTGCTCAGGAATTCAGACGGGCAAAGGGAACATTTAATGGCCATACGGCTATTATTTTAACCAGCCGTCATGCAGTTGACCATTTCTTTCGGATGGCAGAAGAAATGCGTTTTGAAATTCCAGATTCGTTAAAATATTTTTGCATTTCAGAATCAACGGCTTATTATCTACAAAAATATGTTCAGTACCGGAAGAGGAAAATTCACTACGGCAAACAGAATTTTGCTGACCTGATGGAAGTTATACGAAAACACCGGAATGAAACATTTCTTGTCCCTTCCAGCGACATCCACAAACAAACCATGTTTAAGTTGCTTGACAAAGACAAGATTAATTATTCGAATGCTGTTATTTACCGTACAGTTGCGAGTAATTTATCAAAGGTAGAAGTGAGTAAGTACGACATTATTATTTTTTACAGTCCTGCCGGAATCAAATCATTATTCAGCAATTTTCCTAATTATGATCAGGGTGATAAACTGATTGCTGCCTTTGGACCTACAACTGCAAAAGCAGTAAAGGAAGCGGGTTTGAAACTAAATATTGGCGCACCTACCCAAACTGCTCCCTCAATGACAATGGCTATTGATGAGTTTTTAGACCGCGAAGCAAAAGCAAGAAGAAGAAACGGGAGGAGGTAATTATTGAGTGCCTAAAGTTTGAAGTACTTCGAGTGCCTAGAGTTTGATTGATTGTCAAAACCGTTTTCAGTGAAATAGCTGATTTTCAAAATTAACCATTTCCAAACCTGCAAATTGATTTAGCTTCTGTTTTTAGTATCGATGATAATTGTCACAGGTCCGCTGTTTACCAATTCCACATCCATCATTGCACCAAATTCACCGGTTCCAACTTGTTTTTCCAGTTGTTTTTCCAAGGATTTTATAAACTTCTCGTAAAGAGGTATTGCCACTTCTGGGCCAGCAGCATGAATGTATGAAGGCCGGTTTCCTTTTTTTATACTGGCGTGAAGCGTAAACTGACTTACAACAATTGCCTCTCCATCAACATCTTTCACCGAAAGGTTCATTACATCATCATTGTCATTAAAAATGCGTAGTCGTACGATTTTCCCTGCAAGCCAGTCGATATCTTCTTGCGTATCGGCATTTTCAATCCCCAATAATATAAGGAGGCCTTCACCGATTTTTGATTTTACTTTTCCGTTGATTGAAACTGAGGCATGCGACACCCTTTGAATAACAACTTTCATTATGATGGTTTTGGCTTGCAATTTAGTAATTTTGCTACTTCATTTTTTCTCAAACCATTAAACCATGAGTCCACTTGGAAAATAAAAAAGGCACGTCATTGCGAACACAACGGGAAAGCCTGTGGGATGGCGTGAAGCAATCTAACAATCGAATTATAATTTCAGAGATTGCTTCGCACTTACACACATTGCCAACATGCTGTGCTCGTAAAGACGATACCAACTATTCGGAGTGTACACAACCATCAAACCCATGACAAGACTGAGTGTAAACATAAACAAAATAGCCACTTTACGAAATGCACGTGGCGGAAATATTCCTGATGTTCAGAAAATTGCCGTTGACTGTGAACGTTTTGGTGCACAAGGAATAACGGTTCACCCCCGACCCGATGAAAGGCATGTCACCCGAAAGGATATTGAATTACTCCGCCCCTTGATTAAAACAGAATTCAATATTGAAGGCAATCCCACACCGGAGTTCATTGCTCTAGTGTTAAAACACAAACCTGACCAGGTTACACTTGTACCTGATGATCCGAATCAGTTAACATCTGACCATGGATGGGACACTATTAAACACAAAACTTTCCTGCAAGATGTTGTCGGGCAATTTCAAAATGCCGATATCCGTACCTCCATTTTTGTTGATCCCGACATAGAAATGGTTGAAGGAGCCAAAGCCACCGCCACCGACCGCATTGAATTATATACCGAAAGCTACGCAGCTGATTTTTCTAATGGAAAAGAAGAAGCCATCGCCCCATTTATTGAGGCTGCTAAATTTGCCAAAAAAATTGGCCTTGGACTGAATGCCGGACATGACCTGAACCTGGTTAACCTGAATTATTTTGTCAGGAATATCCCTTGGATTGATGAAGTTTCCATTGGCCATGCACTGGTTTGTGATGCTTTGTATTATGGGTTGGATAATACGGTTCAGCTTTATCTGAGGGAGTTGAAGATCAGCTAATTTGTAACAGAAAACATAAACAAATGACTACCCAGAAAATCACCTTCAATCCAATCGGCATTATCCATACACCATTTGACGGAACAGAAAAAATACCGAGACAAGGGCGTTTTGGAGAAAACAATGATGGAAGCATTGAAATTTTTGAAGAATTTGCAAAAGGGCTGAAAGACCTCAACACGTTTTCCCATGCGCATTTGATTTTTTATTTTCATAAAAAAGATGAAGATTTAAAACTTTTGCAATATCCCAAAGGCAGGACAATTCCCCGTGGTGTTTTTGCCATCCGCAGCCCACTCCGGCCAAATAAAATTGGACTGACTACTGTAAAGATAAAATCCGTTGAGAATAATATCATTCACTTCGAAGGGGCAGATATGATTAACGGTACTCCCCTGCTCGACATCAAACCTTATGTCCCTGAAATTGATTGTTATCCCGGTGCAGGGAATGGGTGGTTTGAAGATGACTTCGGGCGATGACGACAGAAACAGGAGTAAGTCTGTATTCAACGTCGAGCGTGGACACTCGAAGCAGGACGTTCGAAGCAGGGGTAATGCATGCGTTTTTGTCAGATAAACGCTGTCGGCACAACATTTGATTTGGGTTCAGAAAAAGAATGTAAATCATGAGCAAATTCACAGAAATAATCCAAGGAGAAAAACCTGTTTTAATCGACTTCTCAGCAGAGTGGTGTCAACCCTGTAAAATGATGCCACCTATTTTAAAAGAAGTCAAGAATCAGATGGGAGATAAAATCAGGATATTAAAAATTGATGTGGATCGCAATCCGGCCATCGCCCAAAAGCACCAAATTCAAAGTGTTCCTACCATGATGGTTTTTAAAAATGGACAAGTCGTTTTCAGGCAATCAGGTGTAATGCAGGCCGGGCAGATTGTGCAAATGATGCAGGGGCATGTGTAACTGGTTGCTGGAAACAAGGGCCAGAAAATAAGAGCCACTTCCTCATTCTTCAAGATGCTGGGAATTCTTTTCAATAAAAACTTTGAAAACAACCAGATTTGGCTGGAAAAAATACTCCCCGTCAGGCTTTCCCCTTCCTGCATCTTGGCTCCTGAATTTTATTCCCTTCCCCCTCAAGTCTCAGGTCTTCAAGTCTCATGTCTTTTCCCTACTTTTGCCCCCTCAATTTTTCAATCCCAAATGAGTAACATAAAAGAAATCAACAGGCGAAGAACCTTTGCCATTATCAGTCATCCCGATGCCGGGAAAACGACACTTACGGAGAAGTTGCTGCTTTACGGTGGTGCGATACAAGTGGCAGGTGCTGTAAAATCAAACAAGATTAAAAAGACAGCCACTTCGGACTGGATGGAAATAGAACGCCAAAGAGGTATTTCGGTAGCGACTTCGGTAATGGGATTTGAGTATAAAGACACCATGATCAATATTCTTGATACACCTGGTCACCAGGATTTTCAGGAAGATACTTTCCGGACGCTTACTGCTGCCGACAGCGTGATTGTAGTGATTGACGTGGCCAAAGGTGTGGAACCTCAAACCGAAAAATTGGTCAAGGTTTGCCGGATGCGAAAAACGCCCATTATTGTTTTCATCAATAAGCTGGACCGCCCCGGAAAAGATGCTTTTGAATTATTGGACGAGCTTGAACAAAAGCTTGGATTGCATGTTACACCGCTAAGTTGGCCGGCGGGAATGGGTGGTACTTTCAAGGGGGTTTATAGCATCCATTCGAAAACCCTGAACCTATTTCAGGCAGGAAGCCAAGTGGTTGAAGAAGTTGTTGCTTTTGATGACCTGAACGATCCTGAATTGGAAGATTACCTCGGAGATCAAGCTAGCGAACTGAGGGAAGACCAGGAATTGGTGAGTGGTGTTTATCCCGAGTTTAATAAAGACGATTACCTGAACAGTAAAATCTCACCCGTATTTTTTGGCAGTGCGCTAAATAATTTTGGGGTGAAAGAGTTGCTGGATAATTTCATTCAGATTGCACCCACACCCTTGGGAAGGGAAAGTGATTTGCGTTTTGTAGAACCGGTAGAAGAACCGTTGACAGGATTTGTTTTCAAAATTCACGCCAATATGGATCCCAATCACCGCGATAGGATTGCTTTTCTGCGGGTAGTTTCGGGAACTTTCAAACGCAATACCAATTATTTGCATGTGCGGCAAAACCGCAAATTGAAATTCTCAAGTCCGACGGCATTTATGGCGCAGAAAAAATCTGTAGTCGATGAGGTGTTCCCCGGTGATATTGTTGGCTTGCACGATACCGGAAACTTTAAAATTGGCGATACTCTTACAGAAGGCGAAGAATTGAACTTCAAAGGCATTCCGAGTTTCTCCCCCGAAATGTTCAAGTATATCGAAAATGACGACCCTATGCGCTCCAAGCAATTGGCCAAAGGAATTGATCAATTAATGGACGAAGGTGTGGCACAGTTATTTAAGGGAAAGCATACCAACCGTAAGATTATTGGAACAGTAGGTGCACTTCAGTTTGAAGTCATTCAGTACCGCCTAGAACATGAGTATAATGCCAAATGTCGTTTCGAACCCATTCGGCTTTATAAAACAGCCTGGTTTATTAGCGAGAACGCAGCGCAATTAGACGATTTCCGCAAACGCAAAGCCAGCCAAATCGCAATCGACAAAGAAGGCCGCGAGGTTTTTATGGCTGATTCACCCTATTCCCTGCAAATGGCACAGGACAAATACACCGATATTAAATTTTATTTTACTTCTGAGTTTGAGGGGTAGTTGAACAATAGTCCCACACTAGCACGCGAATTCCCACACCACACTAGCGCGCAAATGTTTCGCGTGCTGATTCAATTTTGGCACGCGAAATATTCGCGCGCCAGTTTAACACTTACTTAATCTTAAAAACATTCTTCCCGGCCTTGAAATTCTCAACACCTTTATCCAGAAATTGTATGAAAGCATCAATATCCAAATCGTAGGCGCGGGGTTGGGTAAGTACATCACCATCAGCAGACATAAGTACATAAAATGGCTGCGCATTTACATTGAATTTCGTAATCTGCAGGTCGGCATATTTTTTACCAACAGTCTTTTTTACTTTGCCGTCATAGTCTGAAGTAATCCATTCATCCTTTGGTAATTTGGTTTTATCGTCCACATAAAGTGCCAACACAATATAATCTTCCCGCAGCTTTTTCAATACTTTGGGGTCAGACCAGACATTGGCTTCCATTTCCCGGCAATTTACACAGCCGTGGCCGGTGAAGTCGATAAAAATAGGTTTGTTCTGTTCTTTGGCACAACTGATGGCCTGCTCGTAATCGAAGTAGCCTTCCAGTCCGTGTGGCAAATGCAGGAAGTCGTGGTACTTAGGGGTTTCGCAAATTTCTGCTACTTCGGCTCCACCACCCGAACCGGCATAAGCTTTTACATTTTCACGGATGACATTGTTGAGGTCAAAATCGTGGGTACTTTGTGGGGGAATATAGCCTGAAAGCGCTTTTAGCGGTGCACCCCACATGCCCGGAATCATATAAACCACAAAAGAAAAAACAAAAATGGAAAGCATCAGTCGGGGCACCGAAACGAAGGGCACATCCGAGTCGTGGGCAAATTTGATTTTACCCAGCAGATAGGCACCCAGGAGGAAGAAAATTACGATCCAGATGGCCAGGTAAACTTCCCTGTCCAGCAATCCCCAATGGTAGGTCTGATCAGCAATACTGAGGAATTTAAGACCCAATGCCAGTTCGAGGAAACCAAGCACAACTTTGACCGAATTCAGCCAGCCACCCGATTTGGGCAATCCCTGTAATAATGAAGGAAAGAAAGCAAACATAGTAAATGGAAGCGCAAAAGCCAGGGAAAATCCAAACATCCCGATAATTGGTTTGAGTACCTGACCGCCGGCTGATTCAACCAATATAGTTCCAACGATAGGTCCTGTACAACTAAAGGAAACCAGAACCAAAGTAAGTGCCATAAAAACCGGCCCCATGAAACCACCTTTGTCGGCACCTTCATCTGATTTATTTACAGCCCAGCTTGGCAATACAATTTCGAACATTCCGAAAAAGGAAAAGGCAAAAATCACAAATATCAAAAAGAACAATACATTGGGTAGCCAGTGCGTACTTAGCCAGTTGGCGATGTTCGGCCCTGCTACAACAGCCAATACAGAACCGATAAAAGTGTAAATGGCAATAATGCTAAAACCATACAATAAAGCTTGCATTTTACCTTTCTTTTTGTCCTCGCCGTCTTTCATAAAAAAGGAAACCGTCATCGGAATCATCGGAAAAACACAAGGTGTTAAAATGGCAGCGAGGCCGCCAATAAACGAAAGGATAAAGAAACCCCAGAGTGAAGAATTTTTACCCAAAATATCAGCCGTATCCATGCTCGATTCATCTTCCACGGTATCCGATTCAATTACTGCTGCCTGATTGGTACTGGCTACAGCACCAAGCGCAAAGCTGTAATCCACATCGGTGGGAGGGAGGCATTTGGTGTCATCGCAACACATATAATTTAGGTAGCCTTTTACAACTGCCCCTTCCGAAAGTAGTTTTACTTTCTGTTTAAAAACAGCTTTGTAGGCGAAGTATTTCAGCACCATATCAAAGTTCGGATCGAATTCTTCAATCACCTTGCTTTCTTCGGTAACCTTTCCAACTAGCTCGAAACCATCACCTTCCTCAAAAATGAATGTAGTGGCCGGCGGAGCCATCGGAATGTCTTGCGAATACAAATGCCAATGTTGTTCGATGTCAGCTGTAAATACCAATTCGTATTCAGTATCGGATATTTTATTGGATGAAAACTGCCATTTGACAGGTTCCAGAATTTGTGCTTGTATGTTTACAACGAAGGCAAATATTGTAAATAAAAATAAGATTCTTCCTTTCATTTTATTTCGGTTTAATCGATTCAAAATTTGAGATGCAAAAGTATACAATCTGACGGTTTGATTTTAATAATCTTACAGATGAAAAAAAATAGTGCTACGCCTGTTTCACGCGTCCACGCTTGAAACATACAATGCACAACCCCTGACGTTTTTTAATGATAGAATTTCTTATAGAATTGTAAGCGTGGACGCTTACAGCAGAGCAGGGCAAACAGAGGGGGTGTTACACTTCATTCAAAACCTTCAATACCCGTTTGCATCCCACTCCCACGCGAAAATTTTCCGAAGTTCTGTGTCCAATGATCCAGATGATTTCACCTCCTGATAAAAGCAGCCAAATATTGTCTTTGGTAAAGCGGTCAATTTTATTGTCGATGAAATAATCACTCAGCAGTTTACTCCCTTTCATCCCAAAAGGAATAAATCGGTCGCCTTGTTTCCATTTTCTAATTGTTAACGGAAACTGTAGTTTGTCCGCATTAAAATAGGCTGTCGATGGATTTGAATTGAAAACGAAATCACTATAATTTTCTTCAATATTTATTTGAAGATGAAGCGGTATTTTAATTTCGGTTTCCCCTTTCCGGATCAAGAATTCTGCTTTTGATATTTCTTGCTCGACTTGCTGTAAAATTAGTTCATTTCTATCGATCAGCAGAATATGCGTTTCCGAGTGAAAGGTTTTTCCGCAAGAACTAATTTGAGTATTTTGCAGAACAAAGGTAAGGTCATTTGTCGTTTTTCTCGAAAAGCCATAATCCTTCAATAGGTAATACAACCACACATTCAGAGGCTTTAATTTCTTCAAGGCTTGCATTGAAATAATCACATTTACCCCTTTGTTTTCAAACAGGATTTCTTTCTTATCGTTGATTAATTGCTTCAGAAGCATTGCGTCTTCCTGTAAATATTGAAGACTGTTGGTGATGGATTTTTTTGCCTGTGGTGAAATTTTTTCTATAATAGGAGATAAATGATGACGAATTTTGTTCCGCAAGTATTTGTCAGAAGAATTCGAAGAATCTTCCCGGTATTTCAGCTTATTTTCAGAAGCGAAGATTTCAATTTCCTGACGGCTGGCAAATAATAATGGGCGGATAATTTTCCCTCTTTTTAAGGGCATTCCTTTTAGGCCGGCAGTTCCGCTTCCTCTAAAAAGATTGATAAAAAAAGTTTCAATTTGGTCGTCAGCATTGTGAGCGATTGCAATTTTGTCAAAGGATTCCCGCAATGCAATTTCTTCAAAAAAAGAGTAACGCAGTTCGCGGGCTGACTCCTGTATGGTGAGTTTATTATCATCTGCATATTTAGCAGCATCACAAGAATTTGCAAATAATTCGATATTCAATTCTGAAGCCAGCGAGCGGACAAAATCTTCATCGGCATCCGATTCCTCGCCCCTTAATTGAAAATTGCAATGGGCAATTGCAATGTTTTTATATCCGCTTTGCAAAAAAAGCATCAGCAAAATAACAGAGTCTAGGCCACCGCTGAGCGCAATCATTATTTTGTCGCTTTTTGAACAAAGAGCGTTTTCTTCAATGAATTTTTGGAATGATTGCTTCATAACGCAAAAGTACAAATTCCCTGACCTGCAGGTCAGGGTAACTGATGGATGCCAGCCAAAACAAAAAAGGGCTGCCTAAATTTGAAAGACAGCCCTTTGATAAATAATTCTTCGTTTATTAAGCTTCCACTTCCCAGGTATTACCGGTATGGAGTAAATCATCAACCGATTTCAGAGGAGAAACTTCCTTTTCATGGGCTACAGAATTCCAAACAGCTTCTTCAAATGATACCGATTTCACAGAGCGGATTACACCAAGTGCCACCGGAAATTCGGGAGCCTGCATACTTGCCAGCATCATGTGGATTCCAGGATTCTCGGTTGTAGGATCATGTACAAGAAGGTCGTCTTCGGTGATGCCATTTTCGCCAATGGTAACCACCTCAAGGTGGGTGCTTCTCAATACCAGGCCCTTGTCCCTTTCGGCTCTGAAAACCATTGGCTTTCCTGCTTCAAGAAAAATCTGGTTGTCGTTTTTGGTTTCACGTCCGGTAATCAGGCCGTGGATTTTGTTGTTGAAAATAACGCAGTTGGCTAATATTTCTACAATGGAAGCACCTTTGTGTTTTTGGGCTTCTGTAAATACTTCACTCATCATTTTCATATTGGTGTCAACCACTCTTGCAAAGAATTTTCCACGTGCACCAATTACCAATTCACCGGGATTAAAAGGAGGTTCAAAAGTGCCTTGTGGCGATGTTTTGGTTTTTGATCCTTGTGGTGTTGTTGGTGAAAATTGTCCTTTGGTTAATCCGTAAATCTTATTATTGAAAAGCAAAACATTGAGATCCGGATTTCTTCTTGCAAGATGAATAAAGTGATTGCCGCCAATAGCCATGGAATCGCCATCACCGGTAATCATCCATACGCT
>Ga0164318_10004746_pt1 | contig 13095 bp, 13 predicted proteins | sample GuaBasSedimGuay9_FD_113734 | JGI IMG/M metagenome (GOLD analysis project Ga0164318, IMG submission 113734) | Subseafloor sediment microbial communities from Guaymas Basin, Gulf of California, Mexico - Guay9, Core 4571-4, 0-3 cm | ecosystem: Environmental > Aquatic > Marine > Hydrothermal vents... | reverse complement strand
TGTGGAGAGACGGGCTGAGTGGATTGGCGGACTTTCTAAGGGGGCGTCAAGGTTCTATAGGGATGTTACAGGTGGAGAACAGGAACTCAATCTGGTTTATGAGCACTCCTTGGCAGTCGGGAATGATGCGGGTATTGGGATTGGGGAGAGGTTGAACAGTGTCAGGGAAGACGATATAAGATACGGTTTCACAACAGTAGGTCCGCATCGTGATGACTTTAAGTTTCTCCTCGGTGATATTAGGGCAAGTCAGGTCGCCAGTCAGGGGCAGACAAGGTTGATGGCGATTGCATTTCGTCTTGCGCAGTCAAAGATGATGGGCGACTATTTAGGAGAGCGCCCCATACTTCTACTTGATGATATGGGCAGTGAACTGGACCTAACGCATCTGTCAGAGGCGTTCAGGTTAATACCTGAGAAAGGTCAGGTGTTCGTGACGACAACAAGAGAAGACCTTGCACCCATAATAAGCGGGGAGGTGACCTTCTGGAGGTTCAGTGATAGTGGGATTGTGGAGATGAAAAGTTGATATTTATCTGGGATTATTTCTTATTCTTTTTAAGGCATTCCCTACAGATACCATAGAGATATATATGGGCGCGTTCTATTGAATGTCCATCAATTGTGTCATTTGTAAAAGGTTGTATTGGTAAATCGTATATGTCGTAAATCTTTTGGCATTCCCGGCATAGAAAGTGGTCGTGGGGTTTTCTAACTATGTCATAGTGGGTCTTATCTTTATCAATATGCAATTCGTTTACTATTCCTGCTTTGGTAAACAGGTGGAGCGTATTATAGATTGTGGCGAAAGATAATATTGCTTCATCTGAGATCTCACTATAGATCTGGTCTGCGGTGGGGTGCTCGTTGGTTCTGATAAGGTATTCTAAAATCTTCACCCTCTGTATGGTGATGGGGATATTATGTTCTTTCAATATAACTCTCGGGTCAGGTTTTACCATATCGTTGTAATTATAACAATTTCAAAACAATATATTAAGAATTATTTAAGAAAGCATTGATTTGTAATTGTCTATTATTTAGAATATATATAGTGGGGCAGTGGCTCAGTTGGGAGAGCGCATCCCTCGCACGGATGAGGTCGGCGGTTCGAATCCGCTCTGCTCCATATTTTTATTATCTACATAATATTACTGTTGATATTTAGTGAGAGACCCAGCTCCCTGACCTTATTTGAGACCATAAGAAGTTTGTCTATTGACTCCCCCGCATCCCCCCAGTAGCCGTTCAGTATCTTGTATCTCAACCTGCCCTTGGATAGATAATGCCTGTTTACATCGGTTATCTCCAGTTCGCCTCTCTCTGATGGTGTGAGCGTCTCTATCACCTTAAATACATCAGGTTCATATACATACAGCCCCACAACTGCGTAGTTGGATGGTGGTTTCTTGGGCTTCTCGCATATATCAACAATCTTATCCCCTTCTAATACTGCAACACCATACTCCTGCGGGTTTTCAACCTCCTTCAAAAAGACCATAGCGCCATCGTTCTTCTCAAAGTCGCTTATTTGTTGAGTGAAGTCGTCCTGAAAGATGTTGTCGCCGAGAATGACGCAGATGCAGTCGTCTCCAGCGAAGTGCCTGGCTAGGTATAGTGCCTCTGCGATACCCCCCGCCCCCTCCTGGTAGCCATAGTGGAGGTGTGGGAGACCGAATACACTCCCGTTGCCCAGAAGGCGGAGAAAGTCGCCCGCACGCTCACCACCGGTTACAATCATTATATCTTTTATTCCTGCCTTAACGAGCGTGGATATGGGGTAATATATCATCGGCTGGTTGTAGACAGGGAGGAGGTGCTTGTTGGTTACCTTGGTCAAAGGGTGTAAACGAGTTCCAAGTCCTCCTGCCAGAACTATGCCTTTCATTCTACTTAAATTTACCACAATATTTAATATAGGTCATAAAACGATTAGTAACTAACGGGGTTTTGGCGATATTATTATATTAATTGTGCAAAGTCAAAGATTTTTGCTATAATTGTATAAGATGATTGAGATAACCAGGAGAGATTTTATAAAATCTGCTATTATATCCGGCACTCTTTCACTCATCTCATTCAGGTTGATAGATACACTATTCAAGGGGAGAAAGCCCATTCCGGTGAGGGCGAGATACTGGAAGAGGGTGTGATATAATCGGTAATGATTTTCTTGAAATGATACACTTTTGATGGTATTTTTTGATTAGAAAGATGGAAACTGATGGATATTCAGATACATTAGATGACCCTCCTCGACGGTCTGGTATAAAAACCCCACATCTCCGAAGACCTGAACCCTTATATCTGGCGTCAATTTTACTTCATATAGTGCGGGGGTGGCATTAGAGATGGGCGGAAAGTCGTCTTATCTCACCGTTTTTCTGGTGTCCCTTGCTGTGTTCACCCTCATATCGTATATATTCCCGCGCCTGAAGAACAGGATTAGATATGCGAGAGCAGGCTTTGCCTTCTGGGTTCCCCTGAAGAGGTATCTCATCTTTACTCTCCGTTTTGCCGAGCTTGTATCAATATTTGTGGTGCTTTTATTTACCATGAGAATGGTGAATTTTGAAGAGATTAAGTCAGTTGCTCCTGCGGTTGCCGTAATGGCTCTTGGAATGCTTCTGCTCAGATATCTTGCCTACACCATCGGTGAGAACATACCCTACAGCGTGGTGGATGCAGTTCTGGTGGCGCCCTTCTATGTTCTCACTATTTTATTATTCCCCATCTCATGGCTCATCCTCAAGTTTGAGAAACTGATTGAACTGCCCTTTATCCGTTTCAGAAAGCTGGAGAACATCACCACCTCAGAGGACCTGGAGGAGTTCATAGAGGCGAGGGAGGGCGAGGAGGAGTTGCTGGAGCGGGCAGAGGTTGATATGTTGAAGGGCATTTCGGAGATAAAGGAGACCATAGCGAAGGAGATAATGGTTCCGAGGATAGATATGGTGGTAGCGGAGGTGAGCACGCCGGTTGACGAGTTGAAGCGTATGATAGTGGAGGCGGGGCATTCTAGAATACCGATATATGAGGGCAAGGTGGACAACACCATTGGCATACTACACGCCAAGGATTTGCTTTTAGCCGATGATAAGAGTAAGATAAGGGAGATAATCAGGGAGCCCTATTTCATACCTGAGACCAAGAAGATAAACCAGCTTCTTCAGGAGTTTCAGAGTAAGAAACTGCAGATGGCAATAGTTGTTGATGAGTATGGTGGTGTGGCGGGGCTGGTCACCATTGAGGACATATTAGAGGAGATAGTTGGAGAGATACAGGACGAGTATGATTATGAGGAGAAGGAGGTAGTGAGGTTGCCCGACGGCTCCTACAGGGTGAGTGCCAAGATAGACATAGAAGAGTTGAATGAGTTGTTAGAAATTAAGTTGCCAGAGGAGGGTTTTGAGACGCTGGGTGGTTACATATTACAGATGCTTGAGCGTGTGCCGGATGTGGGCGAGGTGATAGAGGCGGACGGGCTTTCTATAACAATTAGAGAGGCAGACGAGAAGCGCATCCACTGGGTAGAGATACGGAAGGATGAGTAGGGTGGGGGAGGGTGGTATGTATTATCTTAAATGTTTTATTGGTGTCTAATTTCATCTGTTAAAATAAATTGTAGATAATGGTAAAAGGGATAGAAGATTTTGAGGGTAAGAGAATGCTTAAAAAAGCAGGTAAGTTAGATAAATTTTGGGCATATAATACAGAGGAATTGTCAGAGGGTAAACAATTGGTTCTTCTTGATAATGTTCAATTTATTTATGAATTAGCATTAGCCCAACTAGAACTTGAGTCTATGGATGTCAAATATGAATTGACCAATGGACTTAGAGAGTTTAATTTAGTTAGTACTCCTGATGAAGGTAAAATTAGAAAAAGATTAGCATATTTTAAGTTTGTAAAAGGGAAATATACTGACTATTTCAAAATAGTTCAAAAGAATAGAACACGCTCAGTAAACCAGTACCTTACTCATTGGATTTATCCATACAAAGGGAAATTTCATCCTCAAATGATAAGGGCATTAATAAATATAATTGGGATTAAGACAGGGGACACTGTTCTTGACCCTTTTATCGGTAGTGGAACAACGGCATTAGAATCACAATTGTTGGGAGTGAACTGCATTGGCATAGATATTTCACCGCTATGTGTTCTTCAGAGTAAGGTAAAAACAGAGTCTATATATGTTTTAGATGAGATTATAGAGCAAAAAGATGATATAACCAATAAAATTGGGAGAAACATATTCAATGTTGAAGATAAATCGATTGAAGAAACTATTGGATCTATTTATGATGAAAGGGTGGGAAACTTCTATAGGATGGCCAGATTAGTTGCTATAAGTGATAAGAAACGGAGAGGGAAAGATTTTTCAAAGTCATTTTTTAAGAATCTTGAACTTATGATTTCATCTGTTAAAGATTATAATGATATTAGGAAAGAACTTAATTTAAATTTAGGAAAAGTAGATATAAAGATTGGAGATGCAAGAAAAATACCTTTGGATTCTGAAAGTGTGGATGGAATAATTACTTCTCCTCCTTATTCTATTGCTTTGGACTATGTTTCAAATGATTCTCATGCTTTAGAGGCAATGTGTTATCACCTACCTGAGATAAGGGAAAAATTTATTGGGGTTAGAGGTAAGGGGAGTGAAAGAGTTGATTTATATAATGAAGATATGAAGGAAAGTTTGAAAGAGATTTATAGAGTTTTAAAACCAAAAAAATATGCTGTAATTGTAATAGGTAATGCAACTTATATGGGTAAAGAAGTGAAAACGGCTGAATACATTATTCATTATGCGGAAATGATTGGTTTTAATTTAGTAAGGAATATAGATAAAATAATATTTGGACTTTACAATGTAATGCAGAAAGAGAACATATTAATTTTTCAAAAAAATTAGTAATATGAGAAATCAGGAAAAATATATAAAGCAACTTGAGCAGGTTATAAGTAGATTTCTTGAGCCAATGAAGGATATCCCCTTCAAGGTAGCAATAAAAGCACTAACAGGCTACAGAGTTTTGAATTTTGATCTTTCAATTGAACAAAACAGGAAGATATTAGAAAAACTAAGTAAAGCAGCAAAAATTGGAGGTAAAAAGGCATACCATTCCGGTATACTTACAGCAAGACCAAATGAAGCAGGCAATAGAATAGAACCCTTTGTTATTGATGCTCTTAAACATGTAGGATTAATGGCTGATAAACCTGTTGCGAAAAGTGGCAAGAAGAAGTCCGCTGGTTATCCCGATATAGAAATAGAAGATGAGTTTGGCAGAACTATATACTTGGATTGCAAGACCTATAGTTCTCTTACTAAAGATCAGACATTTCGCACGTTTTATTTCTCTCCGTCAAAAGACCCTAAAATAACAAAGGATGCTTTTCATATTCTTATGAGTTTTGAACTTAATAGGGTAGAAAGAGAGGGAAGAAGAGTATTTATTCCAATATCCTGGCAAATATATACTCTGGATAAATTATTAATACAGGTTAAGCACGAGTTTAATGCGAGCAATAGAGACCTTTATACTGAAGAAGCACTACTTTCAAAAGGAAAAATAAATGGAAATTGAAGGTAATCTATGAAGTGAAAGTTATATGTGTTTAAGAGTGATTTAACTTAACCCCATGAAACAAAGCACCTTCATAGTATTAAGCATTTTTGAGCGGAAAGTTATCACATATCTCATCTGTTTGCTATCTATCGCCCCCTTGTCCCTCGCCTCAATCACCTCAACCTCCACCCCACATATCACAAACGCTCTCTGGTATCCGCAGTATTCACTGCTCAGAATTACCATCATGGGTAAGCCCCTCCCAGGCATAAATATAATTGGGGGCGAGGGGCTCTCCATGTGGGTATATCTCAGAGGAGCCACAACCAAAAGCGAGACCATATCAACCACGCCTCCGGTAGATAACATTGTGATGTCTGCCGAGGGAGATACAAGCACCCTCCAGTTTACATTCACCGAGCCGGTAAAATACCGGGTCTATAAATACAACCTGAAGAGCGATGAGGGCGGATATCTCCTGTTCATAAAGCCACTGTCGGAAGTAAGGACCGGTGCCGATGTAATTGAGGCGTCAGATAATGCGGGCGGTGAGACGGAGAAGACCTCAAAGAAGAATATCCCACTTCACGAGAGTGCAGATAGCGCCTCAAGGATAGTTGGCTACCTAACCGCCGGTGACAGGGTAAGCATTCTTGAGGAGGAGGGAGCGTGGTATCGGGTAAGGTTGAAAGATGGTAAGAATGGCTGGTTGAAGAAGAGCGTTGTGAGTGTTAGTGTAAAAGTTGGAGATGAGGCGAGGAAGGCAATTATTGAGACCGCAATGTCTCTACTCGGTGACCCATATGTATATGGTGGTGACAGTCCGGGCGGGTTTGACTGTTCGGGGCTTGTATATTATGCTTATAGTTCGGTGGGAGTAAAACTGCCCAGGGAATGCAGTAAGCAATATGATGAGTGTAAGAAGATTAATCTGAAGGATGCCAGACCTGGTGATTTGATATTCTTCACCACCTTGTCTGAAAACCCATCGCATGTGGGAATATATCTGGGAGGGGGGCGCTTTATTCATGCCGAGAGCACCGGGGATGGTGTTACTATATCATCTCTGGGTGAGCAATACTGGAAGGAGAGGTATCACTCTGTGGGGACATGTTTAGGAAGATAGTTTGCGTATTGGTTTTAATCTCTCTGGCGTTGGTTCTGTTTGTATGTCCTAATTGCAGGTCCTGTCGGAGAGGGGATGAAGAGTTCTCGGTCGCACTAATACTTGGTCCTGGTGGCAAGGACGACAAGTCATACAATGCTATGGTATGGAACGGGGCTAACCGTGCAGCGCAAGAGTTTGGCTTAATTATTGATGAGTTTATGGTTATGAATGAGAAGGAGGGGCTTGATGCTTTATATAAGTGTGTGAAGGGCGATTATGATATGGTAATAGTAGCACCGAGATTTCTTAACCAGTATATTGGGGCGGTAGCAGGTGATAACACAGGCATTGACTTTCTTATCTTTGATAGCGAGGTAAGGGCAGAGAATGTGTTTTCGTGTATCTTTGATGCGTATGCGGGTGGTTATCTTGTGGGGGTTGTATCTGCAATGAAGAGTGAGGGAGAACCTCTGGGCTTCATAGCTCCTGACAGGAGCGAGTATATACAAAATCTCTATCGTGGTTATACCGAAGGGGCAGAAGGCATTTTTACAGGCATTGAGATAAAATACAAGGCATTTGGTAGAGAGAGTATGATGGCTGATGAGAAGGCGGGAGAGCAACTTGCTTGCGAGTTATATGATAGTGGTGTTAAGGTTATATTTGCACCCATAGGTATGGCGGGAGTGGGCGTATTTAAAGAGGCAAAGGAGAGAGGTAGGTTAGCGGTGGGATGTGACGCAAATCAGAACTATATTGAGCCAGGCTATGTTCTCACCTCTCTGGTAAGGGACATTGATGCCATCGTATATCAAGCGATTATAGATGCATTTAAGGGCGAGCTAAAGGGCGGTTTGTTTTATTATGGCATATCGGGTGGCTGGCTTGATATTGCCATAGATGAGTCGAACAGAGACCTGTTTGATGAGGTAATGTTAGAGAAGGTAGAACAGGTTAAAGCCGTGCTCAGGGAAAGGGTATGAGATATCTCATCTCAGCTTTTATTGTGCTCCTGTCAATCAACCAATCAGTTATGACGCTGGAGGAGGTGAGGGCGGTATGGGTCCCCGCCTGGGAGTTGACATCTCCTGAGAAGATTGAGGAAGTAGTGGATGATGTAGCCAGTGCTCATTTCAACCTTATATTCGCAGAGGTGAGATATCGGGCTGATTGCCTATACACACCAAACCGAATCTACGATGAATTCCCCAACTTTGAGCCGCGCTCAACATTCCTTGAAAACTCACCAACAGAGTTTGACCCTCTGGAATTTATACTTGAGTATGCTCACAAGAAGGGGATTAGGGTTCACGCCTGGGTTACCACCTTTGTTGCAACCAGAAAGGATTTTAAGGAGAGTGAACTACCATTTCCATCTGAGTGGTTCACCCTCAATGAGGCGGGCTCGCCTTATGATGAGAGTAGGCAGTGCTGGCTGGACCCGGCACTACCACAGGTTTGGAACTACCTTATAGGCATATTCTCAGACATTGTTATGAACTACCCGGTGGATGGCTTTCATCTTGACTATCTCCGTTACCCATCGGATGGTTTCGGGCATAATCCCTCTGCTGATTACATATTCACTGAGGAGACGGGTTTTGAACCAAAGAAGAATAAGGATATGTTTAGGGTCTGGCGGGCTGGAAGGATTACAAAGTTTCTGGGCGAGCTTGAGCAGTCGCTGCACAGAATAAGACCTGATTTGCCAATATCTGCTGCGGTTATAGGGGGGACTGTAGGTGCGTATGAGGAGTTCGGGCAGAGGTGGGGCGAGTGGCTGTCGAGCGGGTTGGTTGACTTTGTGGTGCCGATGTGTTATGCAGATAACATTGATAGCATAGAGGGGAGGTTGGAGGAGTATAAGAGGGTAGCAGATGAGAAAAGGGTGATAGTGGGCATTGGGGTGCTTGAGAGGGGGAACGGTAGAGTAGACACCGTTGAGCAGGTTACAGATAGGATTAAGAGTATAAGGGCGCGTGGTTTCAATGGATACTCTGTATTCTCGCATGAGACACTAACTAAGTGTGATGAGGGTGTATTTGGGATGTTGTCGGAGGGGGTAAATAATCTGGTGGTGGATGTGCCTGATTTGAGGGTAATTGCTATGGAGAGGTTGCCGGTTGTTGCTATAAGCCACGGAGGTGAGAGGTATTACTCAATAAGGTATGACATTAAGTCAACACAGAGATATGCAATATTAAAGGCGAAGGAATTGCAGTATGAGACGGACAACAAAGCATTCATAAAATTGGAGGATGGGTGGTATAATATATATATTGGTTTATTTAACAAGAAAGGCGAAGCTGAGAGGTTGGCAGGTTTAATTAAGAGGTAATCAAGTGATAATTAGTATTGTGAAACTTGTAAGACCGCATCAATGGGTGAAGAATATAGTTATCTTTGCTGCGGTTATATTCTCTAAAAATTTCTTCAACTTACAATACCTTGAGAGAAGCATAATCGCATTTGGTGTATTCTGCGTTGCCTCAGGAGCGGTATATATATTCAATGACATCATAGATGCAAGAGCGGACAGAAATCACCCTCAGAAGTCAAGGAGACCTATCGCCGCGGGTGATATTAGTTTGGCGATGGCAATCATCTATTTTGTTGTAATGTTTGCGGGAGCAGTTGTATTATCCTACTTCATATTTAATATTCATTTCTTTAAGGTCGTCTCAATTTATATTCTTCTGAATATTCTATACTCTATTGTGCTGAAGCGGATTGTTATCCTTGATGTTGTTATAATATCAATTAACTTCGTTCTGAGGGCAGTAGCAGGTGTTTATGCGATAGCATCTACTCTTGAATTCTCTACTTGGTTGATTATATGCACATTCTTCTTATCGCTTTTTCTGGCTTTATCAAAAAGGCGAGCAGAGGTTGAGCTTCTGGAAGAGAGAGCAGAGAAGCATAGAAGGGCACTCAGGGATTATTCCACGAAACTTCTTGATGAAATGATAGCAGTAGTTACCGCATCTACGGTGATGTCATACACTCTATACACCATTTCAACATCAACTGTGGAGAAGTTTGGAACAGTGAATCTCGTTTATACAGTTCCGTTTGTGGTTTTTGGTATATTCAGGTATCTTTTTTTAATTCATATGCGTAAGGAGGGAGGGTCACCAACAAGGATTCTATATAGGGACAGACCGCTTATTATTAATTTAGTTTTATGGGTGATTTCGTGTATGCTTATTCTATATTGACTTTTTGACCTTAAATAAAACTTATGCTATCATAATGATTGATTTCTGAAGTTCTAAACTTAATAGAACAATTGTTTATATGTGGTGAGGTGCATTGAGATGAAGAGGACATATCAACCGAGCAAGACCAAGAGACGTAGAACTCATGGATTTCGTGTAAGGAGGAAGACCAAAGGTGGAAGAAAGATAATGAAGAACAGAATGAGAAAGAAGAGAACAAGAATAACCATAAGTTGATAAGGTGAGATAGGTTTGGGAATACCAGTACATATGCGATTTAACAGGCGCAGTGATTTTGAGCAGGTCCTCAGGTCTGGGGAAAGGATTGATTTAAGGGGTTTTACTATCTATTATCGGACTGGTGTAGAGGGTATAAAGCTCGGGTTTATAATTCCCTCAAGTTTTGGTAAGGCAGTGGTGAGGAACAGGGTAAGAAGGTGCCTCCAGGATGAGTTTATGAGGATTGTGGGGCAGGGTGATAAGGGTGTATGGATGATAGTAAGATTTTATGGGCGCTCCGAGAAGAGTAAATTAACGAGAAGTGATATAAAGGCATTGAGAGCTGAACTGAAGAGCGCAGTTAATGATATTATTGCTAAAAGTAATGAAGCAGGGGGAAGAAAGAGTGGTGGTAATTTCGCCAGTGAGATATTTGTTATTCCTGTGAGATTATATCAAATATTATTAAGTCCGATGTTCCCGCCTTCATGTCGCTTCAGCCCCTCCTGTTCAGAGTATGCGATTGAGGCATTGAGAAAGTATGGTATAATAAGAGGTTCTCTAAAGGCGGTATGGCGTGTATTGCGATGCAATCCATTTAGTGCCGGAGGTTATGACCCGGCGTAGGGATATAACTATAAAAACAATGTATTCGGTATTGTAGTCCAAAGTATTGTTGTATAATTAAGTATTTATTTGTAATAGGTTATACGGTGTATGAATTCGGTCATGAAACCTAAAAGCCCCATAGAAGTCCAGAGGGTTGTATTATGCAGTATAGATTAATACTTGCATTCGTTATATCCATGGTGGTTATTATCGGCTACACCTATGTGACCGACTATCTCAGGGGCGATAGGGAAGCACAGATTGAGAGAAAGGAAGAGGTAGCGATTGGTGCCGGAAAAGAGACGACACAATGGGAAGAAATCGTTTCTGGTGAAGGTGAAATAGTAGCAGAGGAGGTTGCGGAAGAGGAAGAGGAACCGTGGGTAGTTGAGGAGGGCTTTGATACTGAGGGTATGGTGAGGGAGGTTAGGGTTGAGACACCGTTGTATATGTTAAGGTTGAAAGATGGCAAGATAGTGGATGCAATAATAAAAAAGTATCATCAAAGTTATGACCAGCCACTTTTCACTACTGTAGAAGGTGATATACCACCCCTGCTTTTGAATTTCAAGAGCGATAAGCTTGAAAAGATAAATCGGTTGGGTTATTGGACTAAAAGTGAGGATATATACCTCAATTCAGGTGAGGAAGCAGAGGTGGAATTTATTGCGGGTGCGGGTGATAGTAGAATAGTAAAGAATCTTCAGTTCAAGGGTGATAGTTACAGAATAGGTTTCAGTATATCAACTGTAGGTTTGGACAAGGAACTTGAGGACGGCTATCAGGTGAGTTGTGGTTCATATACTCATAATAGTAAGCTGGCGGAGAAGTATGGCTGGGACACGAGGGATGTTCAGGCGGAGGTTTACATCGGTGATGAGAAAAAGAAGGATTCGCTCAATAAGGGCAGTGAGGAGAAGGATTACTCGGGCAATATTGCTTGGTGTGCTCTCAGTAACAAGTATTATCTCATATCCCTGATACCAAAAGGGGACAGAGGCACAGTCAGTGTGGTAAGGGAGAAAAACAACTACTTGAGTGTAAAACTATCTACAAGGTCAACGGACACATTTGCTCTCTATCTGGGTCCGAAAGAATACGACAGATTAAAGGCATATGGCGTAGGTCTGGAGAAGACGGTGAATCTTGGTTGGAGCTGGATTGCACCCATTACCAGGTTATTTCTCATTATGTTGAAGTGGTTCCATGCACTATTTAAAAACTATGGCATTGCGATTATCTGCCTGACAATTATTCTTAAGGTGGTTCTTTTACCATTGACAATAACCAGCACTCGCTCACAGAGGGCGATGCAGAAGATACAACCGATGGTAAAGGAGATACAGAATAAGTATAAGAGCGACCCCCAGAGGGCGAATATGGAGATAATGGCTCTCTACAAGAAATACAAGGTGAACCCTTTGAGCGGTTGTCTTCCCCTGTTGCTTCAGTTCCCGATATTCATTGCCCTGTATAATATGCTCAGAAACGCTATTGAGCTTAAGGGTGCCGAATTTGTCCTGTGGATAAAGGACCTATCAAGACCTGACGCACTGTTTCAACTCCCATTCAAGATACCATTTCTAAATACATCAAATTTCAATCTTCTACCTTTAATCAGTATAATAACCATGGTGTGGCAACAGAAGATGACAAAAACCACTGCCGGCGCAGACCAACAGCAGAAGATGATGGCATTTTTACCTGTAATTTTTGGATTTATATTTTATAATTTTCCGTCGGGATTTATTTTATACTGGCTTTTAATAACTATTTTAGGTATAATAGAACAAAAGTATATTGGGAAGCCAATTGAATTAGAAGAAAGGAGATAAGAATGGACTATTTTGAAGATGTTAAGTCAATAGAATTAGAAGCTGAGAGCGAAGCAGAAGCAATAAATATTGGTCAAGAAAAATTAGGATTACTTCCAGAGGAGATTAAATGTGAGGTTGTAGGTGAGGGTTCTAGGGGAATACTTAGCTTGGTCGGTTCGGCGAAGAAGAAGTATAGATTGTCTGTTAAGGACCCTGACCATTATCGTGCACGCAAACTCTTGCTAAAAGTTCTAGAGTATATGGGTCTTCCTGCACAGGTTGAATCTGAGAGAGTTAGTGAGGGAATTTACCTTCACATAAGGTCTAAGTATCAGGGTCTTCTGATAGGCAAGAGGGGCCAGACATTAGACGCCCTACATTTTGTTCTCAACCGTCTGTTCTCCGGAAACGGTGAGGACCACACACCAATAATCGTTGATGTGGCGAATTACAGAAGGAGGAGGGAGAGAAGTTTATCTCGGTTGGCACAGAATGTAGCAAAGAAGGTAAAGATGACCAAGATACCCCAGATATTGGAACCAATG
>Ga0164318_10004745_pt1 | contig 13097 bp, 8 predicted proteins | sample GuaBasSedimGuay9_FD_113734 | JGI IMG/M metagenome (GOLD analysis project Ga0164318, IMG submission 113734) | Subseafloor sediment microbial communities from Guaymas Basin, Gulf of California, Mexico - Guay9, Core 4571-4, 0-3 cm | ecosystem: Environmental > Aquatic > Marine > Hydrothermal vents >... | reverse complement strand
TCAGCATTATACTTCTTATAGTCATCATAGAAAGCTATAATTGCTATAAATGCAGGATCTTTCTCAAGAGTTTTAGCACTTGGGTTGTCTAAGAAATTATTTAATTTTTCTTGGTCAGCAAACATAGTTTTACTATATACTTTGTCAGCAAATTTTGCATAGTTACCTTTGTACTTTTTAACAGCAGCAGTTAGATACTCAGACTGTTGAGCTGCAGGAACATTCAAGTTATACATCTCCATCATCTTAGCCCATACTTTCATATCAATAGCTTTATTGTAGTCCTTAAAGAAATGTACAGCACTAGCTTTCATAGCAGTAGCATATTTCTCAACTTTTTCTTGATCAGGATTTTCAGACTTAAGTAAATCTAAGAATCTAATATAGCTAATTGCAGATTTTAAAATCTCTGGTCCAGAATAAACTCCTTCAAAAAAGTAATTAGAAACTACAGTATAGTTAGATTTAATTTTATAAGCTGCTTCAATATCAGCAATGCAAGTTCCGTATTTATCTATACGAGCTTGATCAGCATTAATCCATTCAGTAAGTTTAGCTTCAGTAGCTTTTTTCTCGTTAACAACTTTAAGAGCTTTAAGAGCTTTGCTCATGCCAATAAAGTTTTTCCAGTAATTTGCTACGTGAGCATATTTTGTAGAATACTGTATACGTACTTTAGGATCAGCCTTCATTCCTTCAGAATAAATATCTAATTTAGCACGACGAATAGCTATACGTGTAGGGAATTCTTGGTCAAGTTTTTCTTGAATACCGAAAGAAGTCATATAACGATCAGTTCCACCAGGGTAGCCCATTATCATTGCATAATCGCCTTCTTTAACACCCGTTACAGAAACCGGTAAATGGTGCTTAGGTTTCATTGGAACATTTTCTTCAGCATATTCTGCTGGGCTTCCGTCAGGTGCTGTATATACTCTAAACATAGAGAAATCACCAGTATGACGTGGCCACATCCAGTTGTCAGTGTCGCCACCAAATTTACCAATAGATGATGGAGGTGCTCCAACAAGACGTATATCTGTATATTTAGTCATAACAAACATATAGTATTCGTTTCCATTGAAAAATGGCTTAACTACTACATCATGCTTACCTTCTTCGCTATTAGCTTCAATAAGTTCTTTATAAACTTTTCTTACTGCAGCTTGACGCTCCGACTCTGTCATATCATCATTTACTTCTGCTAATACCTGCTCAGTAACATCTTCAATACGGTCTAAAAACTTAACGAAAAAACCAGGATTTGCTAGCTCTTCAGATTGTTTCATTGCCCAAAATCCATCTGTTAAATAATCGTGGTCTACAGTTGAGTGCTCTTGGATCTTTCCATATCCACAGTGGTGGTTAGTAAGGATTAGCCCTTGGTCAGAAATAATTTCGCCAGTACAACCATTACCAAATTGGATAATAGCGTCCTTTAAACTTGAATTATTAATACTGTAAATCTCTTCAGCAGTAAGTTTTAGACCTTTCTTTTGCATGTCTGCATAGTTCAGTCTTTTAACAAGAAATGGTAACCACATTCCTTCATCAGCTTTCACATTATAGCTTCCACCAACAATAAAGGTGATTGCTAAAAGTGCAATAGTTAAGTGTTTAATTGTTTTTCTCATAACTTTAAATTTATTAGGTTTATTATTATTTGTTTTATGTATACTGTTCTCCTTTTTCTATTTTTACATCATTCACAATATTACGAATCATCTGCTCATCTTCTTTTTTGCAGATTAGTAATGAGTCATCCTTTGATACTACAATGTAATCTTCAAGTCCTTGTACCACAACAAGCTTATTGTCAGGCACATTTATTATGCAGTCTTTAGATTTATATGTCATTACATTTTCTCCAATAATTGCATTATTGTTTTCATCTTTGTCGTTTATAGCAAATAAAGAACCCCAAGTGCCTAAGTCAGACCAACCTAAATCAGCAGCATAAACATATACGTTTTGAGCTTTCTCCATCACTCCATAGTCAATGGATATATTTTGACAAAGGCTGTAGGTTTTCTCTATAAAATCTCTTTCGTTTTCAGTATCGTAGGCGTCAATTCCGTCAATAAATAAATCATTTACCTCTGGCAAATAAGTATTAAAAGCTTTATTAATACTTTTTAAACTCCATATAAAAATTCCTGCATTCCATAAGAAATCTCCACTTTCAACAAAAGTTTTTGCTAATTCTAAATCAGGTTTCTCAGTAAAAGTTTTTACCTTATTAATGTCGCTAATTTCATGCGCTTTTTCTTCGCCATTATACTGAATATAACCATAACCAGTATCTGGTCTGTTTGGCTTTATTCCAATGGTCATTAACCAATCATTTTTGCCTACAGTATCAAGAGCCTCACTTATTACTTTCTTAAATACGTCTTGTTTAAGGATAATATGATCCGAAGGTGCTACAACTATTCTAGCATCAGGGTTTTTCTTAAATATTTTCTGATTTGCATAAGCAATACAAGGTGCTGTATTTCTTCTAAATGGCTCGCCTAATATTTGGCTATCATCTAAAGTGGGAAGTTGTTCTTTTACTTGATCACGATATACTTCGCTAGTAACAACGTAGATATTTTCGGGAGGGCATATTTCTAAGAAACGATTGTAAGTTTGTTGTATAAGAGTTTCTCCTGTGCCAAGTATGTCAATAAATTGTTTTGGATGTGTGGAAGTACTCATTGGCCAAAATCTAGCACCAATACCTCCAGCCATTATTACGCAATAATTATTATTCATTAAATATATTTTTAATTATGCCTTGACGTATGATTAATGTATAAAGTTATAGAAAGAAAAAAAGCATCAATAGTTTATTATCTATTGATGCTTTTTAATTATTATAACTTACGTTTTACTTCTTTCTCTTCGTAACCTTCTATTATATCACCTACTTTAATGTCGTTGAAGTTGTCAATATTAAGACCACATTCGTAACCTTTATTAACTTCCTTAGCATCATCTTTAAATCTTTTCAGTGATCCAAGTGCTCCAGTGTATGTTACTATACCATCGCGGATAATTCTAACATTAGTATTTCTAGATATTTTACCATCAAGAACGTAACAACCTGCTACTGTTCCAACTTTAGTAATCTTAAATACATCACGAACCTCTACACTACAAACAATCTCTTCAACAGTATCTGGCGATAACATGCCTTCCATTGCATCTTTGATTTCTTCAATAGCTTTGTAAATAATAGAATACGTACGAATATCTATTTCTTCTCTATCAGCAAGCTGACGAGCTAATAGTGATGGGCGAACTTGGAAAGCAATAATAATAGCATCTGAAGCGCTTGCTAATACCACATCGGCTTCATTTACTTGTCCTACTGATTTCTGAATTATATTTACTTGAATTTCTTCGGTAGATAGTTTTGTTAAAGAATCAGAAAGTGCTTCAACCGAACCATCAACATCACCTTTAATAATAATGTTAAGTTCTTTAAAGTCTCCAATTGCCAATCTACGACCAATTTCATCAAGAGTAATATGTTTATTTGTACGAACACCCTGCTCACGTTGCAACTGCTCACGTTTTAGAGCTATGTTTCTAGCTTCCTTTTCATCATTCATTACACGTAAGGAATCGCCAGCTTGTGGTGCACTATTAAGTCCTAATAATAGGGTAGGAGTTGCAGGTCCTGCTTCAGTAATGTTTATTCCACGTTCATTAAACATGGCCTTTACTTTACCATGAGTAGTTCCAGCAAGTACAACATCACCAATTTTTAAAGTTCCTTTCTGAACCATTACTTTAGTAACATATCCCTTACCTTTATCAAGTGAGGCTTCAAGTACAGTTGCTGATGCTCTTCTATTTGGATTAGCTTTTAATTCTAACATTTCTGATTCAAGAATTACTTTCTCCATTAATAGGTCTACATTAGTACCATTCTTTGCCGAAATCTCTTGAGATTGAAACTTACCACCCCAATCCTCAACAAGGATATTCATTTGAGAGAGCTCTTCCTTAATTCTGTCAGGATTAGCGCCATCTTTATCAATTTTATTTATAGCAAATACTATAGGCACATCAGCTGCTTGTGCGTGAGAGATTGCCTCTTTTGTTTGAGGCATTATACTATCGTCAGCTGCAATTACAATAATTGCAATATCAGTAATCTTTGATCCACGAGCACGCATTGCTGTAAATGCTTCGTGACCTGGAGTATCAAGGAAAGTAATATGCTCACCTGTTTTTAGCTCCACCTCATAAGCACCAATATGCTGAGTTATTCCTCCAGCTTCACCAGCAATTACATTAGTTTCTCTTATAAAGTCAAGTAATGATGTTTTACCGTGGTCAACGTGTCCCATTACTGTTACAATAGGATTACGTGGCTTAAGATCTTCTTCTTTATCTTCTTCCTCTTCAGCAAGAACCTCTTCAACCTCTTTAGCACCAATAAAGTCTACTTCAAAACCAAACTCATCAACTACTACACTGATAGTTTCTGCATCAAGTCGTTGGTTTATAGAAACAAACATGCCTAACGACATACATACTTTAATGATTTCGTTAACAGACACATCCATCATTGTAGCTAATTCGCTTGCAGTTACAAATTCGGTAACTTTAATGATAGATTTTTCTGCTGCTGCTTTTTCAACCTCCTTTTGATGAGTTTCAGAGATTGCATCTCTTTTCTGACGACGGTACTTAGCACCTTTACCTTTTGTATTATTACTTAGGCGAGCTAAAGTTGTTTTAATTTGCTTAGAAATTTCCTCAGCAGTAGGTTCAGTTTTTACCTCCTTCTTCTTTTTCTTATTACGCTTTTTCTTGTCGTCTCGGACTCTGCTATTGCCTTGAGTTGCTGTAGCTGCATTAGCAGGCTTATCAGTTTTTATTCTCTTTCTTCGCTTACGATTAGCATTTTTCTTCTTAGGATCGTCAGATGAAGAGCCTACAGGCTTCTTCTTTTTGCTTGGTTTTTTATCAACAGGCAACACTATCTTTCCTAATACTTTAGGACCTTCTAATTTAGTTATCTTTGTTTGAATAAAGTTATCATCTACAGGCTTTTCTGTAGTTACAACTTTAGCAGTAACTTTAACTTCTTCAGTTTTCCTAACTTCAGCAGCTTTAGGCTTAGAATCAGGTGTGTTTGAAGAAGAAGTATTAGTTTTGGCAGCTTTTTCTTCAGCACGTTGTTTCTTAGTCTTTTTACTTGGCCTAGTTTTCTGATTCATACTTTCTAAGTCAACAGTTCCTAATACTTTAGGTCCTTTGTCCTTTTTATTAGAAGGCTCACTTTGCTCCTTTGGAGCTTCTGCAATCATTTCCTTTTTAGGCTCTTCTTTTTTAACTTCATCAGCTTTCTTCGCAACTTTCTTTGGAGTTTCTTTTTGACTTTCTTTTTTGTCAGCTTTCTTCTCCTTCTTAGCTTCAGCCTCAGCTAAAGCCTTATTTGCAAGCTCTTGTTGTAACTGTAGTTTCTCCGCAGCAACATCCTTTTGTGCTTGCTCTTCAGCTTCTTTTTGAGCCTTTTCTGCCTCTTTAGCTACTAATTGAGCTGCTTTTTCAGCATCAATCTTTGCGCTTAGTTCAGCCTCTTCTTTCTCTTTAGCTTCATCTCTACGCTTTGTTCGCGTACCATGATACTCTTCAGCTAATTTCTCCTTTAGTTCCTTTACCGATTTATCGGTAGAGAATTTCTGTTCTAAAAGTTCATATGCCTCAGGAGATATCTTTGCATTAGGACTACTATCTCCTAATGCGAAGCCTTTCTTCTCTAAAAACTCAACAACTGTTGATGTTCCCAGATTAAACTCTGCGGCTACTTTCCTTAATCTTTGTACTTTGCCTTTTGCTGCCATATTTTAAGTCAAATTTATCTGTTCGATAACCAATTTTGTCCACCTCACGGCTTATTTTTAATCGGGTTTTTTATATTTATTAATATTACTACATAATTAGAATTTCTTTTAAAAGAATGATTATTCAAATTCTGCACGTAATATTGCGAATACTTCATTTACTGTTTCTTCTTCTAAATCAGTACGCGAAACAAGTTCTTCCATACTCAAATCTAAAATACTTCTCCCTGTATCACAACCAATTGATTTAAATTGGTCAATAACCCACTGATCAATTTCATCAGAGAATTCTGCAATATTTACATCATCAATATCTTCATCAGTATCACGATATACATCTATTTCGTAACCTGTAAGTTTGCCCGCTAATTTAATATTATTTCCACCTTTACCAATTGCTAAAGATACTTGATCTGGACGTAAAAATACGTCTGCTCTCTTATCTTCTTCATTAATAGTAATGTTAGAAATTTTTGCAGGACTTAACGAGCGCTGAATAAACAAGTTAAGATTGTTTGTGTAGTTAATCACATCAATGTTTTCATTGCGTAATTCGCGAACAATACCATGAATACGAGAACCTTTCATTCCAACACAAGCACCTACTGGGTCAATACGATCGTCGTATGACTCTACAGCTACCTTCGCCCTTTCGCCCGGCTCTCTAACAATATTCTTTATAGTAATAAGTCCGTCAAATACTTCTGGTACTTCTGCTTCAAATAGTCGTTCTAAGAAAATTGGAGCAGTTCGTGAAAGAATAATTATTGGATTATTGTTTCTTAATTCAACATTTAGAACAACAGCCTTTACTGTATCTCCTTTACGGAAATAATCAGCAGGAATTTGTTCTGTTTTAGGAAGAATAAGTTCAATATCTTCATCATCAAGAATAAGAATTTCTTTTTTCCATATTTGATAAACTTCGCCAGTAACTACCTCACCAATACGATCTTTATATTTCTTGAAATCATTATCTCTTTCAAATTCTTGAATCTTAGCGGCTAAATTCTGACGGATAGTTAGTACCTCACGGCGACCAAAGTCTGTAAGTTTTATTTCCTCAGAAACTTCCTCTCCAATCTCAAAATCGGGCTCAATTTTAATAGCTTCGGAATATGCAATTTCACTTATAGGATCTTCAACCTCTCCGTCTTTTACAACTTCTCTATATTGCCATATCTCTAAGTCACCTTTGTCAACATTTACAATTATGTCGAAATTCTCATCGGTGTCGTATTTTTTTAATAATGTATTTCGGAATACCTCTTCCAAAATACGCATCATTGTAGGACGATCAATATTTTTGAACTCCTTAAATTCTGCGAATGATTCTACTAGATTTAAACTATTCATTAGTGCGTTATTTAAAGCTGATTAATGATTTTACTTCTTTAATATCGTCGAAACTTACAGTTAGCAATGGCTCAACTTTAGCCTTTATTTGTTTTTTTGTAAGTATCAATTCTATCTCTATTTCGTTGGGCATATACTTAAGTAATTTTGCCTCTATTTTCTTATTACTATCTGTTAAGACTACTATAATATTCTTATTAATATACTTCATAAACTGACGCTCCATCTCCAAGGCGTCAGAAAGGCTAAAAGATGTTACCTCTAGACTGAAATCTTCAATTTCTCTATCTAGATTATGCTCAACATTACGGCTTACCGAAATGCATTGCTCAATACTTACACCAGTATCGCCATCAAGTATTACTTTGATATGATTTGCCGAACTTATATCAATAGAAACGATGAAGATGCTGTCTTTTGCAAGCTCGTCTATTCGCTCCTGTGCTAATTCCGCTATTAATTTCTTCTTTATCATCTATTTTATATTAAAATATCATTTGCTATCTAATTAATAATTAGAGAGTTTTGAGTATAATATTTAGTTCTCTTAAGGTACAAAAAAGAGGGGACATCGTCCCCTCTTCTCAAATCTCCTTCTGTTTAAAATCAATATTGCTATCGATTTCCGGATAAGGTTTTCAGACTCACCCTTGTTGACCTACAAGGATTTGAACCTTGACTGACAGAACCAAAAACTGTAGTGCTACCATTACACCATAGGTCATTACCTCCGTTTAACGGAACGCAAAAATACATCTTTTTTTGTAAATACAATATGCTTTTATTAAAAAAAACTATTTTTTTGCCAATGACTAGTTTATATAATAGATAATCAGAATGATAGCCAGCATTTGTTTTGCTATTTATTCTTTAAAAAGAGGCTTTAAAATTTGTTTTTATTTACAATTTGATTAAAAAATTACCTATTTGTTGTTTAGGTATTTGGTAGAGCTCCTTCTTTTGTCTTTAATTTAAGAGCTTGTCGTTCTTATTTAATCACACAGTTTATTCATTATTTTAGACAATAATAATAAGTTTCATAATTAATAAAATACACGATCTTAAACTGATAGATATCACTTCTTTTTATGTACTTGCTAATCTTTAAATATGAATAGTGAGAGTTAATAATTATCCTCTTAATTTATTTATAATCCTCTTTATATTAAAGTAGTACTGTATAGTTCTGTATATTAGATGATAATGGTAAAGTGCTTAAAATTATTGTTATAAATGGTTAGAGTATAGATATTTTATTCTTAATTGTTTTGCCGATATATCACTATGTTCTAAGGTAATATGAGCCCCTTTTTTTCCTATATTTGGGTTTCAATAATCGTATGTAGAATTATCATGTAATCATTTGTTAATCAATCATATGAGTTCGTTAAAATATTTATTTCGATATAAACCCACACAAATCATGTCGTATAAGATACTGAAAACAGAAATTAATAATGGTGTTGCTACTGTCACAATAAGCAGACCTGAGGCAATGAATGCTCTTAATACAGCTTTCTTTGATGAAATGAATTCCCTTCTAAATGAATTTGAATCTAATAATGAAATAAGAGTAATGGTACTTACTGGTGCTGGTAAAGCCTTTGTTGCTGGTGCTGATATTGCCGAAATGGTTGGTAAAACTGCCGACGAAGGTCAAGCTTTTAGTAAGTATGGTCAAGAAACATTTGACCGCTTAGAAGCAATGCCTTTTCCAGTGATTGCTGCCATTAATGGTTTTGCTCTTGGTGGAGGTTGTGAATTGGCAATGAGCTGCGATTTTCGTATTGCAAGTACAAAAGCTAAATTTGGTCAACCTGAGGTTAATTTGGGTCTTATTCCTGGTTATGCTGGCACACAACGTATGGCTCGCCTAATTGGAAAAGCTGATGCAATGTATCTTCTTCTTACAGCGGATATGATTTCGGCAGACGAGGCTCTTCGCCTTCAGTTAGTTCAAAAAGTTTTTGAACCAGATACTCTTATGGATGAAGTTATGAAAATAGCTAAGAGCATATCTTCCAAAGGGCCACAGGCTATTCGTAAAGTGAAAGAGGTTACTCGTCAAGGATTGAATAAAACCTTTATTGAAGGTTCTGACCTTGAGGCTAAGCATTTCGGAACTTTATTTGGCGAAGGTAGCGAAGGTAAAGAGGGTATGACTGCTTTTCTTGAAAAACGTAAACCTAATTGGTAAATCTTAAATGTCAGCCTTCGATACAATTTGCTGCGCAAATCACTCAGTCTGACAACCCACAACACGAAACCCACAACACGAAACACATAACATAATATATATGAAATACGAAGAAAGATTACAGAATGTAACAGTATTAGGAGCTGCCGGTAAAATGGGGAGTGGAATATTACTGCTTACTGCTGTTGAAATGGCTGATTTAAGCCTTCAGACAGAAAATAGAGACAAAATATTTGTTCTTAATGCAGTAGATGTTTCTGATGAAGCTCTTCATGGACTAATGGGATATTTGAGAACTCAGGTGCGTAAAATTGCTGAAAAGAAAACAATGCTGTTACGTAGCTTTTATGCTGATAGAGCTGATTTGATTGAGAATTTTGATATTATAGATGAGTATATCTTTGATGTAATGAATATTGTTCGCCCAGTGAATGCTATGGAGGCTGCTTATAATTCTCATGTTATTTTTGAAGCAATTAAAGAAGATCCTGCGCTTAAAGTGAAAATATTTAAGCAAATTAAAGAAAATTCCAATGTAGAGCCTTGGTTCTTTACCAATACATCTTCAATTCCTATTACTGAGCTTGATGAGCAAGCTGAATTAAATGGTAATGTTGTTGGATTCCATTTTTACAATCCTCCAGCAATTCAGAAATTAGTAGAGCTTATTCGTGCTGATAAAACTAAAGATGAGGTTAATGACTTTGCGTTGGCTTATGCTAAAAGACTTCGAAAAATTATAGTTCCTTCAAATGATATTGCTGGATTTATTGGTAATGGTCATTTTATGCGAGATGCTTTATATGGTATGCAAGAGGCAGAAAAGAGGGCTAATGATTTTGGTGGTTATGTAAATAGCGTTTATGCTATTAATAAAGTAACTCAAGATATGCTTGTTCGCCCAATGGGAATCTTCCAACTTATTGACTATGTTGGAGTGGAAGTTTGCTCTTACATTATGAGTGTTATGAATCCAAAATTAGACAATGAGGATCTTCATTCTACACTTCTTGATACTATGATATCGCAAGGTATCACTGGAGGTCAATATTCTTCAGGAGCTCAAAAGGACGGTTTCCTTAAATACGAAAAAGGACGACCAGTTGCTATTTGGGATGTTAATACTAAGGCTTATGTAAATATTTCAGATTTTGCATCTGCTGTTGATACTAAATTAGGAGCTGCTCCTTCTTCAATGAAACCGTGGAAGGCTATAAACTTTAGTAAGAAAAGGGCTGCCACTTTAGAAACTATCTTTTCAGAAATGAATGGAATGGATACTAAAGGGGCGCAAATAGCTAAGGCTTATAATATGCGTTCAAATGAAATAGGTAGATTATTAGTAGATAGTAATGTTGCTGCAAACGATGATGATGTGAATACAGTAATGGCAACAGGATTTTTTCACGCTTATGGTCCAATAAATAATTTTTTGAAATAGACAAAAAGAATAAGATATGATTCCACATAAAAAAGTATATATGTATGGTGGTTATAATACCATCTCATTAGGAACAGGAAGAAAAGAATTTAATCCGAAGAAAGAACGCCCAGGTATTGAGCACTATATTAGCGAAGCTGGTAAAGGTGTTCTTAAGCAAATTGGCGGCGCTGATGTTGTTGACGATGGCGTTATTGGTAACTTTATGGCTGCTAGATTTAATAATCAAGCAAACTTGCCAGGTTTTTTACCAATGATTGACAAAGGCTTAAGTATGAAATATGGAACAAGCGTTGAAGGTGCTTGTGGTTCTGGTGGTTTGTCCTTGCAAACGGGTATCCGTAATATACTTTCTGGTTCTGATGTTACCCTTTCATTAGGAGTAGAAGTTCAAAATACTATGAAAGCTATTTATGGTGCTGATGTACTCGCTGGTGCTGGTTGGTATAAGAAACGTAAAGATGGTCACGCTTTCTTTTTTCCAGGTCAATTTAGCGATAGAGCTGGTGCTTATTATGAAAAATATGATAAAGAAAGAGCTCGTAAAGGAATGAGTCAATGGTATGCAAATGCTATGGAAAATGCAAGATTAGATCCTACAGCTCAAGAATATCATAATACAAATCCTAATCCTTACGAGGCTTGCTTAAAAATGGAGCCTAATGCTAAATTCTTTGTTCCAAACTTAAATGTTTTGGATTGTTCAAAGGTTTCTGATGGTGCTTCGGGTATTGCTATTGCTTCGGAAGAAGGATTGAAAAGAATGGGTGTAAAACCATCTGATGCTGTAGAAGTGGTTTGTGCCGTTGCTGCTACTCGTGATATTACTCAAGATCCTACAGATTTGACGGAATTGGAAGCAATTAAATATGCTGTGCAAAAAGCTATGAAAGAAGCGAGTATCACTATCGGTCAGGTAGCTACTGCTGAGGTTCATGATTGCTTTACTATTGCTGGTATCCTTACTGTGGAGGCTTTAGGCCTTGCTAAGCGTGGTGAAGGTTGCGATTTTGTTGCTGCTAAACATACCGCTCGCGATGGTAAATTCCCAATGAATACCTCTGGTGGACTTATTGGCTGGGGTCACCCAACTGGTGGAACAGGTGTACACCAAGCTGTTACAATTTGGCAACAACTTACCGGCAGAGCTGGTGATTACCAAGTAGAAATACCTAATGATAGACCTTATGGTATGACCATTAATATGGGTGGTGATGATGTTACTATTTCAGTAATAATCTATAAAAGAGGTTAAATATTGTGATGTGTGTTTTGTGTTAATGTGTTATGTGACACACAAAGCACACAACACATAACACACAACGCACAACACACAACGCACAACACACAACGCACAACACACAACGCACAACGCACAACGCACAACGCACAACACATAACACACAACACATAACACACAACACACAATATATATATGTCATATTTCACTGTTGATAAAATCACGAGTTACAAAAGGTCATTAGATCTTAGTAATTATATATGGGATATAGTTGTTAAGTGGGAGTGGTTTGCTAAGAAAACCATAGGAGCACAATGGGTAACTTCTACAGATTCAATATCGGCTAATATAGCTGAAGGCTTTGGTAGAAATGGAAAAAAGGATAAGATAAAGTTCTTTTATTATAGCAAGGGTTCTCTTGCTGAATCAGAGGATTGGTTTTCAAAAGCAAAAACGTGTAATTTGTTAACAGATATAGAAGCTGAATATATTGCAAATAATCTCAATGAATTACCAAAAGAACTTAATTATTTGATTAAGAATACAAACGAAAAACTTAAATATTAATTATGAGTTAGTGTGATGAATTGATATGTTATGAGTTAATGAGCTTGAGTTAATGTGGAAATCACATAACACTGAGCACATAACACACAACACACAACCCAAAACACATAACTCAAAACAAATAAACACAAACACATGCTAGTAGATATGAATTTAGTTCGTTCCGTTTATAAGAAAATGGAAGAGAACGTTGACGCGACAAGAGAGCGTTTGGGTCATCCAATGACTTTGGCTGAGAAGATATTATATTCTCACCTTTATAATAAAGAGAACACTGTTTTTAAGCGTAGCGAGAGCTATGTTGACTTTAAGGTTGACCGCGTAGCAATGCAAGATGCAACTGCTCAGATGGCATTATTACAGTTTATGAATGCAGGAAAATCTAAAGTAGCTGTTCCTTCTTCGGTACATTGTGATCACCTAATTATTGCTTATAAAGGAGCTAAGGAT
>Ga0164318_10004744_pt1 | contig 13097 bp, 11 predicted proteins | sample GuaBasSedimGuay9_FD_113734 | JGI IMG/M metagenome (GOLD analysis project Ga0164318, IMG submission 113734) | Subseafloor sediment microbial communities from Guaymas Basin, Gulf of California, Mexico - Guay9, Core 4571-4, 0-3 cm | ecosystem: Environmental > Aquatic > Marine > Hydrothermal vents... | reverse complement strand
CATAAAACAACAAGACTTCAAGAGATTCGTCAAACAATTAGAGGAAGAACTGAAATAAGACAAAGAAACTAAGTCAAGCAAACCACAGCAAAATATTTAAATCAGGCGAGAAAAAACGACTTTAAGCGCCGATGGTCTAATGGTTATGATCCTGGCCTTCCAAGCCAGTTGTCCGGGTTCGAATCCCGGTCGGCGCATCCAATACTAATCCTGACGATCTTTAGCATAGAATCTTGTTTCAAACCCTTTCAAAGAAACAACATACAAAAAACTACAAAAAAAATTAAAGAAAAAAAATCTGAAGAAATTATTTATAATAATACTCCTCAGAAGGGATCGAGTTCAGATCCCTATGGACAACGTCTCTCTCCTTGACAGAATTTGCGTTCAAATCAAGGAAATCATTTGTTGAGGACTTTCCATCCTTGATATCAATAATCCTGATAGGCAAGCCAGTCTTCTCATCAAAGAAAACATCCAATTTCGAATTGTTCAAAGAGAAGAAAACACGAATTGCTTTCTGGCTATTAACATAATACTTGTCAGTCTCAACAAAATCAATAGGTGTCTCAATCAATTCCCACAACCAGTCCTCTGGAAGCTTTATATTGAACTCATAAAAAGGCAGATCCCTAGGAACGTCCAACAAATCGTTCTTCTCGCACTCTCTCCTCAAACCAGTGTCTTTTCCCTCGCAATAACCAGTGGCAGTCTTAAGCTTCCTATCAACATAAACAGTAGAGATGACACTCTGGGCCTTCGCACCATTCTTATCAATCATCTGAGACCTGATAGGAGAGCTCAAGAGAATCTTGAACTTATCCCCCATAACAGAGAACTTACCAAGTTCTGTCCTGAACTCATAACTGTTTATCTTAGAGAAAAGTTTGATTAGATAATCCATAACCTTACTCTTACTCAAAACAAGCTTTTCCTTTTTAGGAGGGCCAGCAACTGCGGCAGTAATGGGACTAACCTTGACTTGAATCTTAGATCCAGATTCCTGTTCAGCACTTGCCGCTTTTGTATCGCCATTCTCACTTAAGCCAGTCGAGTTTTCATCAGCAGCTGCAGAACCTTCCACAACAACATCTTTATTACTCTCGCTTGCCGCTCCAGAGTCCTCGGTCTTTTTTCCTTCATCACCTTCATCAGAGACTGATTTCTCCTTTACTGCTGCAGGCTCAGCAGCAGAAGCGGTGTTATTTTCAACAGCTATTTTAGCGCTGTCATCAGAAACATTTGAAGCAGAGTTGTCGGTAATTGGCCGAGGCATTGAGCAAGCGACCAAGAAAAGTAATAATAAAGCTATTATCCATTTCATGATGAGTCCAAAGCTGTGTAGGTAGTATTTAAAGTTTTGGACAAAAGTTTATATATGTCAAAAACCACAAGTTGAATACTATAAAATCAAATCAACCAAGATGAAAAAAGAGGAATCCGCAGGCATAATAATCTACAAAGAAAATAAAATAAACAAGAAGAAGCAAAGAAAATACTTATTACTGCATTACGGAGCAGGACACTGGGGATTCTCAAAAGGACACATAGAAAAAGGAGAAACCAGCATGGAAGCCGCGCAAAGGGAACTAGAAGAAGAGACAGGAATAAAAAAATTCCAGACTGAAAAAGGCTTTAAGGAAGAGATGACATACTTCTTCAGAAAAAACAATGAACTGATACATAAAAACGTTACATTCTATCTTGCGAAAGTAAGCCACGCAAAAATAAGGCTCAGCTATGAGCACAAAGGCTACAAATGGCAAACTTATGAAGAAGCACTCCAAACACTCACATTCAAGGACTCAAAAGAATTACTCAAAAAAGCAGAGGTGTTTTTGAATGAAAAATCTTGAGATTTCAGAAATATTCTACAAGATGGCAGACATACTTGAAATGGAAGGCGTGGAGTGGAAACCAAGAGCATACAGGAAAGCAGCAAGATCAATAGAAACAATGGCAAAAGACATAACAGACATATACGAAAAAAACGGCATAAAAGGCCTTGAGGACATACCAGGAGTGGGCAGAAGAATGGCTGAGAAGATTGAGGAGTACATCAAGACGAACAAGATAAAAGAATTTGAAAGACTAAAGAGAAAACTGCCCTCAGGCCTGGACGAAGTGATGAACATACCAGGAATGGGACCAAAAAAAGCGATAAAACTATACAAGACACTAAGAATAAAAGACATTAAAGACCTGGCTAAAGCAGCAAAAACAGGAAAGATAAAATCATTAGAAGGATTTGGCGAAAAAAGCGAACAAGACATACTCAGAGGAATAGCACTAAAAGAACAGAACAAAGGAAGGATGCTGCTTGGCAAAGCATTAGATATCGCAAGAAGTTTGAAAAAACAGATAGAAAAGACAGGTCTTGTGACAAGAGCAGAGATAGCAGGATCAATAAGAAGGCGAAAAGAGACAGTAGGAGACATAGACCTTCTGGCAATATCAGACAAGCCAAAAGAAGTGATGGAAGCATTTGTGAAACTGCCAGAAGTGAAAACAATTCTGGTGAAAGGGCCTACAAAAAGCTCAGTGATAATCTCGCCAGGAATACAAGCAGATCTCAGGGTGCTGCAAAAAGAAACATTTGGGTCAGGACTACAGTACTTCACAGGAAGCAAGGACCATAACATCGAATTAAGGCGTATCGCGATAAAGAAAGGATACAAACTGAGTGAGTATGGGCTATTCAAAGGAAAGATAAGGATAGCGGGAAGAACAGAAGAAGAAATTTATAAGAATTTAGGAATGCAATACATTCCACCAGAACTAAGGACAAACAGAGGAGAGATAGAAGCCGCCCAAAAGAAAAGACTGCCAAGACTTATCAATTACACAGACATAAAAGGAGACCTGCAAATGCACACACAATGGAGTGACGGAAGCAACACAATAGAAGAGATGGCAAGAACAGCAAAAAAAATGGGCTATTCCTATATCGCAATCACAGACCACTCAAAAAGCGAACACGTAGCAAGAGGCATGGACGAAAAAAAATTAAGCCAATACATAAAAGCAATAACAAAAGCCCAAGAGAAAGTAAAAGGCATAAAGATCCTGAAAGGCGCAGAAGTTGATATACTATCAGACGGAAGTATGGATTATGACGACAAAACACTAAAGAAACTTGATATAGTCCTAGCAGCAGTCCATTCAGGCTTCAAGATGAGCAAGACAGAGATGACAAAAAGAATAATCGCCGCAATAGAGAACAAGCACGTAAACATCCTCGCGCATCCAACAGGAAGAATAATAGGAAAAAGGCAGCCTTATCAGACAGATATGACAAAAATAATAGAATCAGCAAAAGAAAACAAAGTCGCGTTAGAGATAGATGCTTACCCAAGCAGGCTGGATATGAACGATGAAAACGCACGAATCGCAGCAGAAAAAGGAGTGATGATAGCAATAGACACAGACGCGCACCAGGCAAGCCAGCTAAGATACATGGAACTGGGAGTGGCAGTGGCAAGAAGAGCATGGATAAGAAAAGAGCAAGTAATAAATACAAAAACATATGCGCAACTCTTAAAGTTTTTGTCAAAGAGGTGAGATTCATGAGCCAAAACAAGAAAATAAACTTAAGAGAAGAACTAAAAAAGAAAGTCCTTGAGAAATACAGGCAAACGCCAGAATACAACATCCTGCTCAAGATCATAAAACAAAAGAAAATAAGCACCACAGAAAAACTGAAGAAGTATGTACAGAAGCAAATAAAAGAAGACCAAGAATGGCTGGAAACAAGAGAAAAAAACAACAAAGACGGAACAATGAACAGATGGCTAGTAAGGAGAGCAAAAAGGCTTGACCTTTTCAAGACGCTTGACAAGAAAATACTCAAACTGCTCTGAACAAGCCAACAACCTATTTTCAGGGATCAATAAACAAAAACTTTCCAGAACAATGATATACAACTATACAAAACAGACGATCATCGCAGAAGAGTACAACCTGTGTGAAAGCATATTCTCAAAAATCAGAGGCCAAATGTTCAGAAAAAAAATAATCCCAATGGTTTTTGTGTTCAACAAAGAACAAAGAATAGACCTGCACTCCTGGTTCGTGAAAGAGCCAATAGATATCATATACATCAACAGCGCATGGGAAGTAGTGGAAATGGTGCATGAGTTCATGCCAAGAAAAATTCACAAGCCAAAAAAGAAAGCGATGTACGTTCTGGAGATGCCTGCTGGAACAATAGCGCAGACAGACACAGAAGTTGGAGACGTGATACACATAACAAAACAATAACAGGAAATAAGCGCATAAAAAAGTCAGGAAAAAGAACAGCAAAACAACCACAAAAAACTAAAAATTTAAAAGCAAACAAATTTTCTAAAGAGATAAGGGGATGTCGTATAACCTGGCTATTATCTCCGGCTCCAGACTGCTGGAGCAACTCCAACAAGGAGGGCCCGGAAGATCTGGGTTCGAATCCCAGCGTCCCCACCTTGTTTCTCAAAAGAAAGAGACAGAAGAATTAATATTGAAAATCAAAGTGCACGAGATGATGTGATTAGTAACTGCAGAAAACTCTTTAGTTAAACAAGAGGCGTCCTGTTTGTGAATAATGTCATAAAAAGCAACAAGAAACTCTTAAACTGAATTCTAGGCGCACTGATTGTGCGCGGACTGATAATTGTTGAAGTTTTTTTCTGAAAGAAAAATCGCAGAGTTATTTGATTGTTTTAGATAGAAAGAAAGACAGAGAAACAGGCAGAGTCGTTTGCGGGATCATTTGGAAAAAAGATCTTGCCAGCAGACAGAAGGATAAGAAAAATTCAACAGACATTGAAGCAAGAAAATCTGCCACAAATATAGAACTGAGGCAAACAGGCTCACAAATTTTTAACCAAAGAAAATACCCAAACAGCACAACCTAATCTAATGCACACCTAAAGAAACTTTTATAAAAAAATCACACTAATTCACATCAAAAAGAGGAAAAAATGAGAAACCGCAGATTCTGGCAAGGAATAGCAATAATGACTGGCTGCATAATAGGCGGCGGGGTTCTTGCCTTGCCATACGCAGTAGCACAATCAGGGTTCTGGTCTGCATTATTACTGATAGTCATTATAGGATTGATCATGATGTTCGTCAACCTTCGTATAGGAGAGATGAACTGCGCATTAAAGAAACCCCACCAAGTTGTAGGATTAGTCGAAAGATTTGTCGGAAAAACAGGAAAGAAAATAATGATATTCGCGATGCTATTGCTCAGCTATGGCGCATTGATCGCTTACACAATAGGATCAGCGCAAGTGCTGGCGCTAATAGGATTAAATGAAACAACATGGAGAATCATATTCTATATCTCAGGAGCGCTGATTGTTGCCAAAGGGATAAAAACCATAGGCGGGAGCGAACTCTTCCTTGAAGCAATAAAACTTACAATAGTGGGAGTTATCGTAATGCTTGGCATGGGTATTGGCGAGGTCAGGACAACAGCGTTCACAGGGTTTACACTAAAAGGAATAGGGATGGTATTCGGAATATCATTGTTCGCCTATCTGGGACTAGTGAGTATTCCGGCAGTATACAAGCTAATCCAAAACAAAGCCTTGAAGAACAAGAACAAACAAAAGAACAAGCTGAAAAAAATAATAATAATAGGATCAACAATCCCAATAATAGTATATGTGCTGTTCGTTGCGACAGCAATATCAAAAGCAGAAAACATGACAGAAGTAGCAACAATAGGGTTGCAACATTTACCTTTTATCGGCGCACTGATAAACATATTCGCACTGCTGGCATTAGCGACAAGCTTTCTGGCAGTAAGCTACTCAGTCTACGCAATGTTCACAGACGATATGATGCTGAGCAAAAAAAAATCATTCATATTCGCGTTCCTGCCGCCAGCAATAGGCATGTTCTTCATGGGAAGCTTCGCAAAAACAATAGACCTGACAGGTGCATTGGCAGGATCAACAATGACCATCCTGCTAGTACTTGCACACAGAGCAGCCGCTAAAAAACACAAAAACATAAGCAAAGTTCCTTTATTCATAGACTTTATACTGATAAGCATCTTCATATTAGGAGTTGTATTCGTATTTGCATAAGATGGAAATCCTCAATCTTTTAAGAGTCAGGCAATGGTACAAAAATTTACTGGTTTATCTGCCTATAATATTCTCAGGCAACCTGTTCAGCCTAAAGCTATTAGCGCTCACAACAACAGGATTCATAGCATTATGCATCATATCATCCTCACAATACATAATAAACGATATCAAAGATGCGCAAAAAGACAGGCTGCACCCAGAGAAAAGGCATAGGCCAATTGCTGCAGGCAGGATAAGCAAACTCAGCGCAATCATAATATCCCTGATACTGCTGGCGATAGGAATAGGCGTATCATTTAAGTTAAGCGCAGCATTTGCCTTAGCAGCAACTTCTTTGTTTCTTATAAGTATGATATACACTTTCTGGCTGAAAAACATAGCAATAGCCGATGTAATGGCAATATCAACAAACTTTGTCCTGAGAGCTGCGTCAGGAGCCTTTTTGATTGATGTGCGAATAAGCCCCTGGCTGATATTAGGAATATTCTTTCTGGCATGGTTTTTGGTGACAGGAAAGAGGCATGCTGAAGTCATGTTCCTCGGCAAGAAAGCAGAGAAAATCAGAAAAACACTCACAATATACACGAAAGACCTCACTTACGGCCTGATGATAATATCCACAACAGCATTAGCGATGTGTTATGCACTGTATTCTTTCTTCAGCGAGCATGATGGCTTGTTATTGACGTTGCCTTTCGCATTATACACAATACTAAGATACTTCATGCATGTCCTGCAAGGAGATGATATCGCAAGAAATCCTGAGAGAGCAGTTACGGACAAGAAACTACTTCTAAGCGCAGCATTATGGGCAGCAATAACTTTTATAATAATATACAAAGAAACATTGCTCAACACAATAATCTGAACAAAACGAAGATAATTAATCAAATCTTCTTTTCAAACAAGACAAGAACCACCAAAAACAAGAGCAAAGCAAGCGCTATAAGATTAACCCAACGCAAATTCCCATCGAAAGGCAAAGAGTCTTTCACAACAAGCTTCACATTATTGCTTGAAGCAGTCTCACCAGCAGGATCAGTGGCATGAAATCTGGTATACTCAACACCAGTCCAGCCAGGTGAAGGATTAAGCAAAGCAACATCACCATCAAAAGAGATATCAATATTCTCAGTCTCATCAGCAGAAAACTTCAGGCTGTCAAGATCAGGATCGTGAAAATACCTGCCAAGACTTATTGAGTGCAGAGTATCCTTCTGCCAGACTTGAGTTGGGATGCCATCAGTTGAAAAACTTGGCTGCAATAAAAATAAAGCGACTATGCCAATCAACGCAATCCAAAAAATGTTAAACCTTTTCTTTTGAATTTTTTGCAAAGGTTTGCCTGCAAGAGCGAACTCACCAACGCCAAGCTTGTCAACACTGAAATAAAAGAAACGCTTATCTGCTTTGATGAAACCGATTTTCAGCCTTTGCCAACCATCTTTTGCGCGTTTCAAAAGCTTGAAATCATCAGGCGAGATATTGTGCTTTTCAAACCATCTTCTCAACACCCTAAACCTGACGTCACTGAGCTTAACAGCGCCTTCAACATTAGAAGATACAGCAAAACAGCCAAAACACTTAAGCTTATCAAGCTTAGAAGAGAACTTCCTGACAGTAAGAGAGAATCGCTTTACGTTCTTCAAAGCGACGACGGTGAAAGAATAGACGCCTAACTTCCATCCTGTGGAGATAGGAAGGGCAGAACCTTTCTCAAGAAATTTCCATCTTCTGACAAAATGAAACGCTTTCCTGAACTCAAACCAGACAGAGACCACAATAAAGACCAGCAAGACAAGCAGGCCAAACGACTTCAAGAACAAAACCAAGAGTAAAGCGATTATGATAAATAAAATCCAACCAAAAGCAAAACCTTTTTTAGAGTCTCCAGAATAAATCTTGTCTTTAGGGATAAGCTTAAACTGCGCCTTTATCTTATTAGTAATTTCAGCTTTCAAAGCTCTTCTAGCCCGCTCTTTGGCAGCAATCTTTTCAAGCCTTTCTTTTCTTTTTTGCTCCTTCAACAAGGCCTTACGCTTTCTTTTTTCCTCTTTTTTCTTGAGCTTTTCTTCTTTCTTCCGGAGCTTCTCTTCTTTTTTCTTTTTTCTAAGCTCAAGCAACTTATTTTCGGTTTCCAACTTTCTTCTCTTCAAGGCTTCCCTTCTTTCCAACCGTTCACGCTTCTCCTTACTCAACTTGTCTTTTTTCTTCTGCAGCAGAGCATCACGCTCAGCTCTTTTTTTCGCAACTTCCTGCTTTAACACTTCAAATGCTTTGGACTTGACGAAAAAAATAATGCCGACTGTTCCTAATCCAAGCAACAATAATATCACTAAAGGAACGAATATCAACAAAGGTTTTCTTTCAATTAGAGAGAAAGGCTTAAGCACTACTGTAAAATTTTTGGAATATGCAACAGAAGACTCAGGGACAGCGAGTTTAATCTCAAAGTTATACTCACCCTCCTTAACAGATTTATCTGGTTTGAGCAAGAGGTCAAGAGGCGCTTCAGAACCTGCCTTGACAAACAAATTTTTTGGAGCAGCAACCCAACTCAAGCCATCAATAATTACATCATAATTCACATCTTTCTTGCCAAGATTCCTGATCTTAATAGAAGCGCTCTTCTCGTCAAAATCCGTCCTGATCCTATCAACACCCTTCGCAATCTCAGGAATGCCAAAAGAGCTGATGTTCAAGAATAAAGGAATCTTTTTAGTCAAATTAGTTTTAATGGTGGACGCGATGAGGTTAAAACTGAACTCACCTGATTTTTTGCAGTCTTTAGGAGCGATCTTTAGCTCCAGTGTCTTATTCTCATACCCATTAAGCTCAAAAGAATCCTCAACGTCATACTCTCCAACGAAATCATCAAGCTTCAAGGAATAAGACTCATTGATATTTGTGGGGTTCTCAATCCTGATCGTATAAGAAGCAACACCGCAAGGATTAATATTCTGTGAAGTTGGTTCTACAGAAACAAATAAACTATCTGGGGTGAAGACATTGATCTTTTGTGAGAGCACTTTTTGAGAATCAGAACCATCAAAATAAATATCAAGATTATAAACCCCTTCTTCAGCATCACAAGGAACCTTATAAAAGATTTTGAATGCTTTTGTTTCTCCAGGCCCTAACTCTAAACTCAAATCAGATAACCTGATAAAATCAACAGCATCACCACCAATAGAAAAAGAAACGACAATATCAGAACTTTCAGGGTTTGACACGAACAATTCTTTCTCAATTGTATAACACCTGAACGCAGCAACTTCAGAATCTCCTGCAGCGTTGAAATCTAAAGCAAGAGCAGTATTAAGAAATAAAAACAGAAATAAAAAAAATAAGGCAAAACGTCTCATGCCAACCTCCTAATCAATAATACTCTTTCTCGTCTCTGGACCTGAAAAACACAATCAAGCCCAAAACAATGATGGCCACGACCAGAACAATCACTATGAACTCAAGCCAACCTGCAGGAGAAGATGATTCAGCGACAACATTCGCAGTGAAAGCAACATTCTCCGACTTGTCGTCAGACGCTATGTTGGCGTAGAATACCCTTGATCCTGCTTCAACGTCATCATTGAGTTTTAAGTTAAGGTAAACAACCTTGCTGTCCTTGCCAGGAACAACAACAGCGTTTGAAGGAGTGACACTGACATCCGCCCATTCAACACTCTCAGCAGATACTGAGAACATCTTAGAGTTCTTGCCATTATTTGAGAATGTTATAGGATAAACAAGAGTCTCGCCAGGCTTGCCAGTCTGAGATTGGAGACCGACAAGAACCACAGACGCTTGCTCTTCAGATGAAGAATCCCCGCAATCCTCCCCAGCAACTACCTGAACACTCTTTTTAGCAGAGACAGTCTTGTGCCTGCCAGAGTAAGCCACTTCAACATTCAAGTCGTAAACTCCAGGAGCAGCGCATCTTGGAATCCTCAAAAAGATCTCCTCAGTGTTCTCTTCATCATCACTCTCAATCTCATCAATATACTCAACATCAGACACACCTAACTTAGGAATTGAAACTTCCACACGAACATCTTTTTCATCTTTTTCGCCATCATTGTCAACCCTGACAGTTGCGATGACTGCGCTGCCTGCCTCAACAATACCATTAGGGTTCAAGATGACGTCCTTGATCTTAACATCATGTCTTTGCAAGCCAATCTTCAGGTTAAAATTAGCCACCAAAGGTGAATTGTGCCTGTCAGAGACAATAATCCTTAACTTATAGGAATCCTCATCTGCGTCGTCAGGAATCCTAATCTTTAACTTCTTGACATAAGTCGTGTTAGCATCAGCATCAAAGACTCCGCTCCTGTCAGAGATTCTTTCATCATCACTATACTCATAACCAGAGATGAACGCTTCAACCTCAACATCATCGAGATCAACACCAGGAGTGAATGCAACTTTAATCTCATACTCTTCTCCTCTCTCAACATTGAGCTTGTTGATGCTGTCAGAAGTTAAGGTTGTTCCATCGAACTTAACGCTTTCCAAAGTCCCTGGAAAAGCAAAAGCAGAAACTGCTAACACCAACACCAATAAAATGAACATCAAACGCTTTTTCATGTTGAATCCCCCCAAAACCTTTTTTTAAGTGAAAAAAGGAAGGTCAATATTTAAATATTTTTATTCTGGAGTGGTCATTAAATTTCATTATTTCTTTGTGATTACTCTATAATCTTAATTTCTCTGTAAATAACCCTGCCATCCAGGCTGAATCTTATGTAATAACTTCCTGGAGCAGTCCATTCAGGAATATCCAAAGACAGTGTTTTGGACACTTTCTTATCCTTCTCGACATCAAAAGGCCCTACAGCAGATCTCACGCCCAACTCAGCAATGATGGCACTCAATTTAACATTCTCTAGATCTTCATCACTCTTGAAAACCACTGCAATAGGAACAGAAGACCCTGCTCTGATATTATCCTGGTTTGGAATGAAAATGCTCGATACAAAGACTCTTTCACCCAAAGAGCCAACAGAACTGTCAAAAGAATCCTTGTTCCTTGAAACATCCAGGATTTTTAAGTGAAAGCTTGCAGGCACACCATTGCAAGAGACATCAATCCTGAAAGAATAATCATGACCTGAAAGCAGACCATGAACATTCCTTATCAAAAGATTATACCAATCATCAAAGTACAAGCTAAAAAATCCTTCAGGCCAGGAAACATTAATCACTTTAGGACTGTCAGGATCAACACATCTGCTTGCCAAATTATGATAGATAACAGTTCCATCACTGATGCCAGAATCAAAAACAACATCGTCCAAAGGAAGCCATCTTGCAGGTATATTTGTTTTAACAGGCAATTTGCTGATTGTCAGGAAAAAACTTGCCTTGACATTGTTGCAAGAGACAACAACCTTGTCTTTGCCAAAATAATCCTTATTGAGATTCCTAATAACCAAGTCATTTCCTGAAAAGAACAAGTCAAAGTTCTCATGCTTAGAAGCGACTCTGAAAACTTCCTCATCATCAGGATCAGAACAAAAAGACTTCAAGTTGCTGTAAACAACAGTGTTGTCAGGAGAACCCTGAGGAATTGAGACGTCAGACAAAGAATTCCATTCAGCAGGAAGATTGCGCTTAGGAGGGATTATAGGCAAATCCCCTGGAAAGTTTGGAGTCTCAGGAAGATTGAAAAGATCTCTGTTATTAGCAGAATCCAAACCAGCATTTCCGTTGAAGTCAACTTCTGATTCGCCGCCAGTAAAATCAACAGGACGCTCATTTCCTGTGAAGTCTATATCGCTTTCGCCTCCAATAAAATCGATTGCACTCTCGCTTCCAGAGAAGTCTATTGCATTTTCACTGCCCGTGAAGTCTATATTGCTTTCGCTTCCCGTAAAATCGACCGCAGACTCTCCACCATTCTTGAACCCCTCTAAAGAATTGTAACCAAAAAAGAAGAAAGCGTTAGCACTAGAGACGAGCAAAGTGAAAATGAGTATGATTGAAATAAGTTTTTTCATTGTTTTAATCCCCCCTTGAAATTAAAAGTTAAAAAATAAAAAAATTTAGTTAAAGATTTTGTTTTAATCATTTAGCCGGTTTGACGCCAGGTTTTGTGTTTGTTTTGTTTTTGTTTTTGTTGTTTGTGTTTGTTGTTTTTGCTGTTTGTGTAGGTGTTGTTTTTGTTGGGTCATAACTAGTCCAAGAAAGGCCTTCTGGCTCATAAAGCTGAATAGCAAAGCCTTTAATTTCACCATTATCTATTTTTCCGTCAGTCAATTCCTTAATCTTTTCAGCAGAAATCTTAACTCTACCTTCAAGACCATTCTTTAAGTGACCCCTGATTTTTCCTATCGAATCCTTTGTTATCTCGATTATGTAAGTGTTTTCATTCAAGTCGTCATAAGATCCGCTTAAAGGAGTGTATTCACTGATGAGCTTTGCGAGAAGCTTAACTCTGTCAATGCCAAAGTCTTTAGCAACATCATCAATAGATTTTTTTTCAACAGCTTTAAGCTCGTGATCAGTGCCACGATAGATCTTCTCTGCAGGCGTTGAAATCTTCATAACATAAGCTACCTTTATGTTTGTCTTGCTAACATACTGATCCAGAATTTTTTTATCTTTATTCAATATTGTTTGAAGGTCTTTTTTTTCTTTCTTATCAAGATCCTTATCTTCTGCTAATCTCTTCTTAATGTCAAGATAGTCCTTTGCAATACCTCTAATCTCATCAGCATCAAGCTTGCCATTTTCCCAAACGTGAGCCAAGTTTTCTTCATAAGTCTTGACGATTGAGATAGGCTCTTTCTTTTTGTAGCTGCTTAAAAAGCCTCCTGTGAATTTACTTACACAACCACTAAGAACAAAAGCTGCTGTGGCAGTAATTCCGCCTAAAATCTTGTATAATTTATTCATTTTTCTTCCCCCCATTCATGTTTGATTTTTATTCGTTTTCTACCCCTGAGTAGCACTCTTATTTAAACTTTTTGGTTTATTTTGTTGAAATGCCAATGCTGGCAAAAGCACCAAAGCCTT
>Ga0164318_10004743_pt1 | contig 13097 bp, 10 predicted proteins | sample GuaBasSedimGuay9_FD_113734 | JGI IMG/M metagenome (GOLD analysis project Ga0164318, IMG submission 113734) | Subseafloor sediment microbial communities from Guaymas Basin, Gulf of California, Mexico - Guay9, Core 4571-4, 0-3 cm | ecosystem: Environmental > Aquatic > Marine > Hydrothermal vents... | reverse complement strand
GCGGAAACCGGATAGTAATGAGTCAAGTTGACTGACTTTTTCTGGATGATGGTGGGTGCTTGATTATAATCTGCTGTTTCACAACACCTTACGGTGACAGTCACCAATCTACGATCCGTTCCGTCAAGGGCGGAACGGCTCCGTAATTGGTGACAGTCACCGAGGTTAACAAAAACTCAGTCAACTTGAGTAATGAGTCGCAGAAACTTTTGTCCTGACTTTTTTCGAGAGGTCGTATGAATCGTCGAAACAAAACAATCCTTGTAATAGATGACGAGAAAAGCATGCGGGAATATCTCAAAATCATCTTCCGCAAGGATGGCTACGACGTTATTTCGGCGGGAAACGGCGGCGATGGGCTTGGACTGTTTGAAAACAACCAGGTGGATCTGATAATCCAGGACCTGAAGATGCCCGGCCTCAGCGGCACGGATCTGCTGCGCGCGATTCGCGAGCGCGACGAGAGCGTTCCGGTAATAGTCATCACCGCGTACTCCACGTGGGATACCGCCGTGGAGGCGATGAGGTTGGGCGCATACGGCTATATAAAGAAGCCGTTCGATAACGACAACATCAAGAGCGTCGTCCAGCGTGCGATAGAGAGCCGCGGTCTGGCGCAGGCGGGTATCGACAAGGACTTCGCGGACATCATCGGCGATCACGCCGGAATGCGCCGGATATTCGACATGATCAAACGCATCGCGCCGACCGACGTCACCGTGCTCATCCACGGGGAGTCCGGCACCGGCAAGGAACTCATCGCCCGCGCGCTGCATCGCGGCTCGTTGCGGGCCGACAAGCAGTTCGTGACCATCAACTGCGGCGCATTCCCGGACGCCCTGCTCGAGAGCGAACTCTTCGGCCACGTCAAGGGCGCTTTCACCGGTTCCGTCGGCGACAAACGCGGCATGCTCGAGGTCGCACACGAGGGGACCTTCTTCCTCGACGAAGTGGGGGAGATGTCGCCCCAGATGCAGGTAAAGTTCCTCCGCGTGATGGAAAACCAGGAGTTCAAACCGGTCGGCGGCACAACGACAAGAAAAGTCGACGTCCGCTTCGTGACGGCGACCAATCGCGACCTTTCCGGCATGGTTGACAACGGCCTGTTCCGAGAGGACCTCTACTACAGGCTCAACGTTATCCCCATAGTCCTTCCGCCGCTTCGCGAGCGCATGGAGGACGTGCCGCTCTTGGCGGGGCACTTCCTGGCAAAATACGCCTCCAAGATGAAGAAAGACGTTCGCCGCCTGTCACCGGAAGCATCGCGCATGCTGAAAAACTACGACTGGCCCGGCAACGTTCGCGAACTCGAAAACAGCATCCAGCGCGCGGTCGCCCTCAGCGATGGCGATGTTATTAATGCCGAGCATCTCTTCCTGCACGGCACACACCCGGGTCGGGCCGGTATTGGCAGGGCGCCGCTTGCAGACAAGATTCGCCCCGTCCTCGCCGCGGAGGGCATGGACCTGGAGAAGGAACTGGAGGACCTGGAGAGGAAGTACCTCAGCGAGGCGCTCTCGATGTGCAACGGACATCTGTCCAAGGCGGCGGAACTCCTGAACCTGACATTCCGCTCCATCCGGTACAAGGTCAAGAAACTGGGCCTTGACCGGAAGGCATTTGTCGCGCGCAATTGACCCGGCCGCGGGGAAAGTCTAAAAACCGCCTGAAGGGAGTTGAACCCTTCAGGTGGTTTTTTTCATGTTCGGCCGCCTTGTTGCTTTTTGGCGCAGGGTGTGCTTGAATACCTCTCGGCGATTTTAACGGAGCGTGTATGGCTTTCAAGACATACGAAGAGGCCAGGAACTTTTTGTTCGGGTTTACCAACTACGAGCGCGTCGTCGATTTCGACTATAACGCCTCGAAACTGGACCTCCGCAGGATGAGGGCGCTGCTGGAATTCCTCGGGGAGCCGCACCTGGCGATGCACGCCGTCCATATCACCGGCACGAAGGGCAAAGGCTCCACTGCGCTCATGATCGCGGAGATCCTCAGGGCGGCCGGTGTACGGACGGGCGCTTATATGTCTCCGCACCTGGTACGCCTGGAGGAGCGTATCTGCGTGAACGGCGAGATGATACCGGAGGATGAACTGGTAAGGCAGGTGAATCTGCTGCTGCCACACCTGGAGGCTTGCGCCCGGAGCGGGCGGCGCTTTGCGACGCCCACGTTCTTTGAAATTTTCACCGCCATTGCCTGGAGATACTTCAAGGAGTGCGGCGTGGAGGTCGCCGTTGTGGAGGTGGGCCTCGGCGGCAGGCTGGACTCCACGAACATTATTGCCCCGGACGTGTGCATTATCACGAACATCTCCCTGGACCACACGCGCCAGCTGGGGGGCACGCCGCCGCGGATTGCCGCGGAGAAGGCAGGCATCGTGAAGCCCGGCGTGCCGGTGTTGACGGCCGTCACGGATGACGAATCATTGCGCGTGATAGCGGACAGGTGCCGCGGGGCGGGCGCGCCGCTGTACCTGCTGGGGCGGGATATCCTGCTGGAGGGGGACGGAGAGTTCAGTGTCGGACTCGGGCGGCGGACGGTGGGGGGCCTGTCGCTGAAGGTTCCCGGAAGGCACCAGCGGTGGAACGCGGCGCTGGCGGTCGCGGCGGCGTTTGTTCTGTCCGAGTCCTTTCCCGCGATAGGGGACGGTGCGATACGCGCCGGCTTGCGGCGCGTCGAACTGCCGGGGAGAATAGAGGTAACGCAGCGCAAGCCCACGGTAATTATCGACGGCGCTCACAATGCGGCTTCGATAGAATGCCTCCTCGATTCACTCCACGACGATTTTGCCTGCGACAGTCTGCGCCTTGTCTTTGCGGTTGTGACCGGCAAGGACATCGCGGGTATGGCGCGGCGTATCGCAGAACGCGCGAGGGAATTGAAACTGGAATCTCTGACGCTTACCGGCACGGACAGCCCGCGCTCGTGCGGGAGGGAGACGCTCCTGCCCGTGTTCGAGCAGGCCTTGGGCGCGGCGGGGGTGGATGTTCGCGTCGAATGGTCGGACGACGTGCGTCATTTGTATGACTGCGCGACAAAGGCGCCCCCCGGCGCGCTGACCTGCTTCACGGGTTCCATGTACCTGGCCGGCAGGGTGAAGGAGATAGTCCTCTCCACGATGCCCGGCGCCGAGACGTAAACGGGCAACAGTCAAGGGCAAAGGGCAAGGGCAAGGGGCAAGGGGCAAGGGGTGCGGATTACTTCCCCTTTTTGTTGTTCTGTCCGGGGACCATTTTGTTGATTTTGCAAAAATCCGGGTTTTCAGCGCAGAAGTTCATTATGTGCTCGACGGCCTCGTCCGTGCTGTCAACCAGTCTGAGGTAGTTCGTGTCCTCCGGCGCTATGGTCTTAAACCGTATCATGTGGTGCGAGACCCAATCTATCATTTCCTTCCAGAAATCCGTTCCTATCAATATCACGGGGAAGGGCTTGATCTTGTGCGTTTGTATAAGGGTGAGCGATTCGAACAACTCGTCCATGGTGCCGAAGCCGCCGGGCATTATGATGAAGGCGATGGAGTGGCGCACGAACATCACCTTGCGCACGAAGAAATACCTGAACGTAATCAGTTTGTCCACGTAGGGGTTCGGCTCCTGTTCGTAGGGCAGGTCGATATTCAGTCCGATGGAGAGTCCCCCGGCGTCCTGTGCCCCGCGATTGGCCGCTTCCATCAGGCCCGGTCCGGCGCCCGTGATTATGTTGAATCCCTCCCTGACCAGCCGCTTCGCCAGGGACCTGGTCTTCCTGTAGTACTTGTGGCTCTTGGGCAGCCGCGCGGAACCGAAGATGGACACGCACGGTCCGACCCCCGACAACTCTTCTATGCCTTCCACGAACTCCGACACGATACGGAACACGCGCCAGGTTTCGTCCTTGGTGAAGTCCCTCTGAAAATCCTCGGGCATTTCAATCTCTCCGTTGTCGCTTTGTGTGGGCCTTGTTTCGCCGGCGTGTCGGCGTAAGGGTGACTGTCACCTGCCGAGATATTCGGATAGGCTTTTAATGGGTGGCTAAGAATATGCGCCGTTGCGCGGTGACGGTCACCATCTACTATCGACACGTCGGGGACGGCTCCGTAATGGTGACAGTCACCGGCGCGTGTTCGCCGGACGCTATTTGTCCGGGGCAGGCTTATCGCCTTCGGGCGTTTCCTTTTCCCGGTCGCGCTGGGCCATGGTTTCTTCGAGTTCCTTTACGACGCGCCGGTCGTCGGGGTCCGTCGAGAGGATGAGTTTGTAATTGTGGATTGCCTTGTCGTAACTGCCTTCTTTGCGCAGGATCTTGTTCAGCCCGAGCAGTGCGTACTTGTTTCGGCTCCGGGCCAGAACACGGTGATAGCATCGCCGCGCTTCCTCGTCGTTGCCCAGTTTCAGGTAGACGTCGCCTATACGGGCCAGTATGTTGTCATTGCGGGGGTTGACTTCGAGCAGTCTCTCCCACGTCTCGATGGCCTTTTCGTAAGCGCCTTTGCCACGGTAGCAGTCTCCGATGCCGTACAGCGCGTACGAGTTGTCGGGCTCCAGTTTCAGGGCCCTCTCGTAGTATTCCATGGCGGTGTCGTAGTCTTCGCGCTTCTTGTGGATGTTTCCGACCATGGTAAGTATGTTGATGAAATTCTCGTCAATCTCCAAGAGTTTGTCGCAGTAATATATTGCGTCGTCGTCCCGGCCCATCTTGTAGTACAAGTCGCCCAGGCCGAGAAACGTGTATTTGTCGCCGTTGTTGATCTCGAGCGACTGGAGGTAGAACTTCTCGGCATCTTCGTAGCGGCCCATCTTTTTGTAGGTGTCGCCGATGCGCGTCAGCACAAAGTAGTCGAATTCGTTCAGTTCGACGTATTTCTTCCAGATCTCGACCGCCTTGTCCATCAGGCCTGCCGCGTGGTAGGCGCTCCCCATGCCCCGCAGCGCGAAGATGTTGTCCGGCTCGCGCTCAAGTATTTTGTTGTAGTATTCTATGGCCTTTTCGGGCATGTGCTGCTTGCGGTGGACGTCGCCCAGGCCGACGAGGATATAAGGATTGTCAGGAGAGAGTTCGTAGGCTTGTTCAAATAAAGAGTGAGCCTCCTCCAGTTTTCCCTTCTTCATGAGGGAGTTGGCCTTCTTTGAGAGCTCACTCACCCGGCGCGTGAGTTCCGATACTTCCTTGTTGTTTCGCTTTTTTGGCATTTATTATCAGTTCCTCTCCTCGCAATTAACTATTTTCCCTGCTTACTTCATTTGACCGTGAAGCGGTAAAAAGATACACACTCTCTCCCTCTAACCCTCCACGCTAACTATACCACATTTTGGCGCAAAGTCAAGGACGAAGCGGGGATGCATGCAAGAATTCTTGATAGCGCCGGCGCCGAGGAACCCCGTTTATCCCTCGACCCCGATAGGGCCTGTATGGGCAAGGCAGGGCGCTTTCAGGGCTTACAGGACCGGCACGGGACGTAGCCCGCCTCGACGGCATCGCGGCGTGTCTTAAACTCGATGCGGTTCCGAGGGAGTATCTGCTTGCCGTACGGGCAGTCCAACCGGTGGAACTTGCGCGACGCCCTGCTGCCGACGTAGCCGTGCGGTGTGGTCTTCCACATGCCGCGCTTGTGCAGGGCCGCGTACTCTTCCAGCGCGGAAAGGACACCGGCGTGTTTCACGTTCGGCGGAAATCGTTTTGCCGGCGCGTAACCCGCCAGTACCATCTCCGCGTTCACAAAAACCGTCTTCCCTTCGCCGGCCTTTGGTCTTGCAAAGACGTACGCCAGGACGCGGCCATAGCGGTCCGTCCTTTCTTTGTCGAAGACCAGCAACACCGTCCTGCCTTCAAGCAGATTCCTGTTATATTCCAGCGCTTCCGTGGAATAAGGCTCCGGCTCGCCCGTATCGTGGCGCGGTTCCGGCGCGTCGATCCCCGTGTAGCGCACCAGGCGCCCGTCGGTCAGAGTTATCGTGTCGCCGTCGTTAACGAGTTCGACCGAGACCTCTTCCGCATCATGGGGTATGTCCTTGCAGATTCCATCCAGTGTCAGAGTGATTTCGTCGTCATTTTGAAACGATATGATGTCTGCCGCTGCCTCGTGGTACGCGTCGGCGTCACGCGGGGGCAGGGACTTGCCCTCGTTCTCGCCGCAGCCCGGAAAAAGGGCGGTGAGCAGCAGCGCCGCAAAAAGTGCAACAAGAGATGTCAGGCCTCTCTCCTCGCATTTTTTATTTCTGCTCCATTTCCTGGATTTTGGTGAGAATGACATAGTTGTACGTCGCGCTCCCAATGACGGCGAGTATGAAGAGGAGATATACCCAGAAGTCCGCCGGCAGAATCCCCACAAGAATCAGAGCCGGCAGGATGTCGAAGGCGGTGTACGCCGCGAGCATCAGGAAGTTGTATTTGTTCGACTGACTACCCCCCATTTTTTGTACAGGCTGCAATGAGAGGGTTTTGCCCTTCTGGGCACCCGGGCGCTGCAAGCGGAGGGAGGGCGTAGCCCGACCGGAGATTGCAGCACGCGCCATATTCCGTTGGCGTCAAATACCCCAGCGCGCTGTGTGGACGCCGCTCGTTGTATTCTTCTCGCCACGCCTCAATCACTATTTGCGCCTCCTTGACGTTCACAAATATCTCCCGGTTCAAACACTCGTCTCGCATCTTCCCGTTGAAACTCTCTACGTGATCGTTCTCCCATGGACTGCCCGGCTCTATGTACAGCGTACCGCATTCGTTCTGTCACAACCACTTCTTCACTGCCCCCCCGCAACGAATTCCGGCCCGTTGTCGCTGCGGATGTGCTCCGGCACTCCACGCATTAAAAACAGTCACTCTAACGTCTCTATCACCTTCGATGCCGGTATGCTCGGCTCAACTCGGATCGCCAGGCATTCCCGCGTGTACTCGTCTATCACGTTCAGCAGCCTCAGCTTCCCGCCTCGCTCGGTGCGATCCTCCACGAAGCCGTAGGTCCACACGTGGTCCTTGTGCTCCGCTCGCTTGCGGGCGGGAGGGCTTACCAGTTTTTTGACAGCAACTCTTTGAGCGCGTCATTGTCCATCGCCTGCTGGGCGACTATCTTCTTGAGGCGGGCGTTTTCCTCTTCCAACTGCTTGACTCGCCTCACCTGGCTCACGCCCATCTCGCCGTACTTCGACTTCCAGCGATGCACCGTGGCTTCCGATACGCCGTACTTCCGGCACGTCTCCGCCACCGGCTGGCCGCCCCTGATCTCACCGAGAATCCTTACAATTTGCTCTTTGCTATACCTCTTTCGTTTCATGATTGGAGCCTCCGATATTCAAGTATACTCTTCGGACCCTCTCATTCAACCTGGTACTATTTTTTGGGGGGCAGTCATGTGGATAGGTTTTCCCCGTGGATAGTGGATAGGTTTTCCCCGTGGATAGTAGTTCTTGGCGTGCTTGGCCCCTCGACTCCGCTCGGGATAAACGTCGTGGCGGTTTTATCGGATTGCCTGCGGCCCCTACGAGCCGCCTGTATGGGCGGCGAAAACGGGCAACTTGAGGAATCGGGACAGGAATTGCAATGCCCGGAAAAACATCCCGTAAATTATACTTCTCTAATCCTCAATACTCCGGGTGGGCGGTTATATCTAACGTTACTCACGGGGCTTATGGCTCTCCGGCCCCGCCCGTCCCCCTGCCAAAACCCGCCGTCCGCACGGCGGATTGCCTTGCAACGCCTTTTGCGCGTTGTTAGAATGTTCGCCGATTTATCCCACTGCGAAACTTACGGTCGGAATGACTGTTGTTGAGAGGGGAGAAAGAACATGTCTCTATCGAATATTCTGAAGAAGGTCGCACTGCGAAGCCCCGGCCTGGTACAGTGGGGCCTTCGACATCTAAACCCCGATCTGCTCGATCGCAGGGCGAAACAGCGTGCCGTCGCGCAGTTCCAATTGACCGTCAAGCGCGTGCCTGCATATAAAAAACTCGTCTCCGAGCACGGCACCAACCCCGACGACATCAAGACGTTCGAGGACTTCCAGAAGCGCGTACCCATCATCGACAAGAAGTCTTACGTCCTGCCTCATCAGAACAAGATAGCGGAACTGTGCGTGGACGGGAACCTGGAAAACGTGGGACTGGTGATGACATCCTCCGGCTACAGCGGCGAGCCGACGTACTGGCTGCGCTCGCACGAGGAACTGGACCAGGTGACCCTGAGCACACTGTACGGATTCAAGAGGTATTACAAATACCATCTTCGCCACACGCTGGTGCTCAACTGCCTCTACATCGGCATCTACATCGCCGGTTTCCGCTTTGCACAGGCGGTCCAGCGCATAGCCCGGCACAACACGACGCTGGCGAACCCCGGCATCGACTTCGACATGGCGCTCAGCGTGTTGAAGAAGTTGCATAACGACTACGAGCAGATAGTCATTAGCGGCTTTCCGCCGTTCATCAAGGGAATCGTCGAGAAGGCGCTGAAGGCGGGAGTGCCGCTGGACAAGAAAATAGTTCACGTCGCCACCGGCGGAGAGGGGTTCAGCGAGGCATACCGCACCTACCTGGCCAAACTGCTCAACATCGACCTGAACAACCCGGAGACCGGGACCATTATCTCCTCCTACGGCGCCGCGGATGTGGACCTGAACCTGTTCTTCGAAACACCGGAGACCATCCTTATCCGCCGTACCGCCGAGCAGGACGATGAACTGAGGCGCATGGTATTCGGCGACGGCGTTGACACGCTTCCGATGCTGTTCCAGTACGTGCCGGCGATGACGTTTGTCGAGAATGAGAATCCTCACGCGAAGGATAAGGGCTGCCTGGTCATTACGACGTGCAACTCGGAATCGAAGATGCCGCTGGTCCGCTACAACATACATGATTTGGGCGAGACAATCCCGTTCAAGCGCGTCATGGACGCAATCGAGAAACGCGGGCACAAACTGCTGCGCCGCCCGTACAGGCTGCCGTTCGTCACGCTGGTCGGGCGCAAGGCCGGCATCTCCTACAACGGCGCAAACATCTATCCGGAGTACATCCAGGACGTCATCCTGAAAGACCGTGAATTGTCGGAAAACTTGACGGGACTCTTCAGGCTTCACGTGGACACCGACGAAAACCTGGCCCAGAGGATATTCGTCGATTTCCAGTTGAAGGAAAACGTGGGTCTGGACGAAAACATGCGCTCCCGATGCGAGGACGTCGTGTATCAGAAACTTATGACGAAGGGCGAATACCGGGAGGGCATCGAGAAGGTCTTCGGCAAGGAAGCGCGGCCGCACGTCGTCTTCCACCTGCATGACGAATACCCATACAGTGAACCGGAGCGTATAAAGACATCCTACATTTTGCAGTCGTAGCCTATTCCAGACATGGACCCTTATCAGGAGGCGGTATTATGAAGACGACGATTTTTCTGACGCTGCTGGCAGGTGTGCTTGTGGTGATGCTCGCGGGATGTCCCGGGAAAAAGGAAGATGCGGCATCGGAAGAAGGCGGCGGCACACGCACGGAGACGCCGCAGGCCGAAGACCCCGGCACAACACCATCCGGTGAAGCCGTAGAACCTGGCGAAACGCCACAACCAGGTGGAACACCCGAGCCCGGGGAAACGCCGGAACCCGGTGAAACGCCCGACTCTGGCGAAGAGGGCGGAGGAGATGGGACGCCCGGCATGGACATGAGCAAGACTCCGACGTTCGGCCCCATCCTGGTGGAATTTGGCAATGCAAAAAAAGACAAGGATTTCGACAGGGCCTGGGACATACTCAGCGCCGCCTCGCACGACTGGTACACAAGAATGCTGAAAAGCCAGATCAGAATGTGCAAGATGCAGATTGCCGTACTGAGCGGAACGCTGAACAACCCGCACATGCCTGAAGAGAAGAAGGCACAACTGAGAAAGCAACTCAAGAATGCGGAAAAGGACCTGGCGGAACTCGAGGCGATGGGGGGCGACGGCAAGAAGTACTTCATCTGGCTGATGACCAGGCCGGTGACGGAAGGCGCCATGCCCCGCCAGCCGGCGGATATTATGCGCGAATACAATATCATCGGCGAAGAAACCGATGGCGACAAGGGTTGGATTACCGCGGAACTACGCGGCGCTGAAATCAAGACATACTTCGTCAGGGAAAACGGAATCTGGAAATACGACATAGCGGCATTCATGGAAGACGTGCCGGAGATGCCTGGACTTCCGGAGGTGCCGGAGCAGCCGGCGCCGGGCGACGAATAAAAAGGCCGCGCCGGTGACTGTCACCATTACGGAGCGCAGACGCTCTGAAGGAGCGGCCAGCTCGTAGATGGTGACTGTCACCGTGCCAAGCAGCACCCAAGATTCTTACATGCTCCCCTACTCTTCCCCCTCGTTGACGTGTTGCCGGTACCACTTTTCCCAGGCGTATATGTTGTCGCCGTGTTGCTCTCCGGTGAGTTGCCGGAGCGAGAAGACGGCCATGTCTCTCAGCGGCCTCTTTTCGGGCGGTCCGTCGCGAAGGTCCTTCAGCACGTTGAGCAGCGGCATGAAGGCGCGCACGTCGCCGATAGCGCCCAGGGCGAACGCCGCGCTCCTGGCGATCTCCGGCTCTTCGGACTTCATCATGTCTTTCAGGGCGGGGATTGCTTCACGATATTTCCTGAAGGCCATTCCGAGTATGGCGCCTCTTCTTACCGCGAGCGGCTCGCCTTTGCTTTCGGCGGTCTTGAGCAGATACTCGTCCATTTCGGGGTCGTCAAGCACGTAAGCCAGCGTCATTGCGGCCCCGCGTATCGCGGGCGCTTGACTTGAATCGTAGCACACCCTGCCGATTCTTTCGGAAACCGCCGACCTGTCGAAGTGATTGACGGCCGCCGCTATTGCCTCGGCCTGCGTGCGGTATATCTGATAATTGTCGAACGTAATCTTCGAAAGCATTTTCAGAAAGAAATCCAGCGCGCGCGGGTCCCCGATATGCGTGAGCGCGCGGATAGCCTGGGGCATTACCCGTTCGTTCCTCTCGGCGGCCCCGATGATTTCTTCCAGCGCACCGGATGATTTGAATGCCCCCAGTACATTGATGAGCGCGCCCATGGCCTCCGTGTCGCTCTCCTTCCTTAGAATTTCCCTGAACCGCGTGACGGCCCCGGGCCTGAGCGGATGGCCCGGATCCAGCCTCCGGCCTATGTCGAGGACTATCTCCGCCCTGCGCGCGGCGTCCCGCTCGATGGGCAATGCCTCATCCAAAAGAAAGCGCGCTATCTCATCTCCATAATCCATGCGCCTCAGGCAGACGAGTATGTTTTTCTTTGCCCCCTCCGAGGCTCCCGGCGAGAGGTACTCGCGGAACAGGCACGCGGGAGTAAAGCCTTCGATTCCGGGCAGCGCTTCGGCGCACGCCGTCACAAGGGTCCGGCTGCCGTTCTTCACTGCCTCAACGAGCGGAGCGAGGGCGCCGGGAGAATGCCGCTCGCCCAGGGCCCTGATAATGTTCAGTTTGACGTATTCGACCTTTTCCCCGCGCAGTGCCTCCAACAGGTCGGTTACAGGCCCGGAAAAACGCCCCAGCGCCGTCGCGGCCTCCGCCCTGATACAAAATTGCGGGTCATGATTCATTATGCTCACGAGTTCCGCCATGACCTCGTCATGCAGGCCTTTGTACTCCGCCGCGGATACCGCGCCCAACGCGCCGACGTAACGCAGCCGGAGCGAAGACCCTTTCTCCTTTTGCGCCCTTAGTCTGAAGTCGGCGACGATTTCGGCGGCGAGTTCGGCCGGAATCCTGTCCCCCTCAAGTGCTGTGATCAGCGCGTTTACGGAGTACAGGCGCTGCAAATCTGTTTCGCCATTTTGTGAATCCTTCAGTAGAATCCTGAACGAGTCTTCCCCGCCGATATCCGCCAGTGTGTCGGCGATCTCCTTGAAGACCGCGGGGTCTTTTTCCTCTCGCAAGACCTCTTCAAGGGCCTTTACTATTTTCCCCTTTTTATTATCGTCGGCGGCCATGCGGCCCAGCGCCCAGGCGGCCGCCTGGCGCACTTCGGCATCCCTCGCGTCGTGCAGCAGTTTTATCGCCGCCTCGTCGGCGGTTGAGACGCGCTTTTCGCCGAAGAGGTGCAGGGTCCACAAGGCCAGTTCGCGGCTGCGGGCGTCCCCGAGCGATATCAGTTCGCCGGATTCCGCCAGCGTCTCGAGCAGAAAGTCCCTTCCGGCCTCTTCACCCTGCTCCAGCAGGCACCTGGCCGCAAGGACCGCTCTACGGTCCGTGGGTTCCGCTTCCTTCAGACCCTCTTCCAGTGTCGCCACCTGGTCGCTGCTCAGCTCGCAGCCGCGTATCTGGAATTCATAGACCTGTGACAGGGCGGCCTGTGCGGTATCGAATCTCTTCGTTCTCGATGATATCGCCACGAGTTCGGGCAGCAGGGCCTCGGCGAGCGTCCGGGGGTTGTCGGATTCCAGCAGCAGGGTCTGGGTGGTGTCTATGGCCGCGCGTCTCAGGGACCTGCCCCTGTCGTGCTCCAGTATTTCCAGGACAAAGGGCAGGAAGAGGTCGAGTCCCTGCGGTATCTTTGCCAGCGGCGCCAGGAGGTGTTTGCGTAATTCAACGTCCGCGGTAGAGGTGAATTCCTCCAGGAGCGCCGGCACGGCGGGGCGGCCCATCTGTGCGATTTCTCGGGTCATGGATTGCAGGTTTGTATCGGGGGGCAGCGCCTCGGGCGTCAAGAACGGACTGACGCAACTCCGGCCTTTACCGTTCAAGCCGCCGGGGATGTCCGGGATACGCTCCGGTCGGCCGTAGTCGTACGTGCGCAGACGCCCGGCGATATCCTTCGCCCGGAGGTACTTCTCGCGGTCGAAGTCCTCCTCGGCTTGGACCGTCTCCAGGGCCTTTGCTGCAAGCGCGCCGAGGCGGTCGTTGTAAGAGGGCGGCGGAGGCGGCGTCCGGGGGCTTTCCGCTTCGGGTTCGGGCGCCTGCTCTTCCTTCTGCTTGCCACAGCCCGCCTGCAGCAATAATGCCAGGACTGCCGCAAGAACCAGGCACGCACAGGTGATGTTTCGGTGAGTCATGGTATTTCCTCTATTTTTTTGAAGAGGATTTCAGGCTTGGATAACCGATGTCCTTCCTCGAACAGCGGCCTGCCCAGGGCGTGCCACGGGAGGCGTCCGGCCGCGCCGTC
>Ga0164318_10004742_pt1 | contig 13101 bp, 15 predicted proteins | sample GuaBasSedimGuay9_FD_113734 | JGI IMG/M metagenome (GOLD analysis project Ga0164318, IMG submission 113734) | Subseafloor sediment microbial communities from Guaymas Basin, Gulf of California, Mexico - Guay9, Core 4571-4, 0-3 cm | ecosystem: Environmental > Aquatic > Marine > Hydrothermal vents... | reverse complement strand
CTCCATCGCATTAACATCTGCTAAATTCTTTTTTGCTAATTTTTTTATTATATTTTTAATTATATTTTTAATTTCTCTAATGATCTTATTGACTTCTTTATCTTTAACAAGGAAATTGATATAGTCAATATTTGTGTTTAACGGCTCAACAGTCATTTCTATCAAAATAGCTAAATTATTTTCAACAGATTTTCCTTCTTTTAAGCTCGCTATTAAAGAATCTTTCTTTTTCAAAAAATTATCAAGAGCTAAAATAAATTGGTTAATTATATAACGATCTTCATCTGTCTTTGAAAAAAGTACTAATCTTCTTAACAATTGATTCAAATCCATTTTTGATTAAGTTTTTATTTGAAAATATAAAAATTTTCAGTTATTTTTTTTCCTATTATTTTTTTTTATCTTTTATTATCGTCGGGCATTTGAGAGATTTGTTGTTGCGAAAGCGACTTTTATTTCAAGAAATAAGTTAACAAATTTCTATAAGTTATACTGCAAACAGCTGAAAACAAATAAAAAGTATCTCCTAACTTCAAGAATCTGGTAGCCTACTATGAGCTTTATAAGTAATATAAATTATTTTTCTACTATTAGTAAGCAAAACATTTAAAAAAAATAATCATTAGAAGGTGTTTAAAATGGAAAGGATCAAAAAAGCAGGTGTAGGCTTAAGCGCATTAGTCATGATTTTTCTTTTATTAGGCGTGGCTTCAACAATGAACAGCTTCTCGCAGAGAAGAACTGGCGAACAGGTCATAGAGCCCTGGCAGCCCGCACAGGGATTATTTGGCAGCAATACAGTCCCAGCACTCGGGCAGGCAACACAATACCCAGGAACAATACAACCCTGGCTCAGCGCTAAAGAAGAGCCATTAAGGCCAAAAGAAGTGCAGTTCTTTGTACAAGGAACAATGATTCCAAAGATGACAACAGGAGAATTGCAGCTTTATGACGATAAGATAAGATCGTATGAGGGAAAGTTCGGGCCATATGCTTTCAATCCACTGCAAGACCTTCAGATAAGGCTTTGCTCACAGAACAGGTATGAGACAGACGCGCCAACTTGCGAAAAAGTGACAAGCACAGCATACATTAATGGATATGTTGTCTTTGGGTATGCGAACAAGCCAGATGAATATATTGGATATTATCCAAGAAGAAAATACACAGCATATTATGAAGTACTGACGAAAGACGGCAGAGTCATTGCAAGAAGCAACACAGCGCACATAAGGCTGCTGTATAGGATATAAGAAAATTCTTTAGTTGGAGAAGCGTCCTGTGAATAATGTCATAAAAAGCAGTGAAAAGCTCTTAAGTTAAACAAGATGTGTGTAAAATAATTTGTGCAGTAACTGCAGAAAACTCTAAAGTTAAACAAGAGGCGTGCTGCTTGCACGCGGACTGATAGTTGTTGAAGTTTTTCTTTAAAGGGAGAATCGCTGAGTCTGTTGTAACTTTTTTTGTTCTTGCCTTTCTGCCCATAGTTGATCTTAAGAGCAGGAATCTTTTCTGAAGACAAAAATAAAAAGATTTATATATATGCCATATATTTCTATATATGTGATGTAATATGGTACAAGCTGTAATAAACATTGAAGAGCGTGCCAACAGGGTATTAAATATAGTGAAAGCTAAATTTGGCCTTAGAGACAAGTCCGAAGCTATAAACCTGGTGGTGGCTGAATACGAACAGAACTTTCTTGAGCCTGAATTAAGGCCAGAGTATATCAAAAAAGCCAGGAAAATAATGAAAAGCAAAAAGATACATGTTGGCAATATAGGGAACTTCAGAAAAAGATATGGAATCAAATAAGAATGTATGACATCAAAATAACCACTCACTTAGATAAGATCTTTCTCAAATTAGCAAAGAAAAACCCTAAACAGTTGAGAATAATTGATAAAAAGGTTGCAGAAATCATAAAAGATCCTCACAGGTATAAAAATTTAAGATCGCCCCTGAATAAATGGAAGAGAGTTCACATCGATAAACATTTTGTACTGCTTTTCTCGGTGGATGATGAACATAAAATCATAACTCTGGAAGATAATGATCATCATGATAACATCTATAAGTGATCTAAAGCCCTGAAAAGAGCCTGAGCTGAAGGAATGCAAACAACATGCCGTCGACAGAATAAGCAGAATGCCCAAAAATGGCATGAAAAATCTTTCAAAAAACAAACTCTTTTTCAGGAGTTTAAATGATCAGTTGAAATATCTTAAGCATCATCTGAAAATCTTTCAATCTCATTGAAAATCCTGCCAAATTCTTACAGAAATCTCCTTTTAAGGCAAATTCCATAGAGAAAGGTATGATATACATACTGAAAAACAAAGAACAGACAATCGCTCTCACAAATGAAAGGAAACAAGCGATCTTTGACCTTAACGGAACTTTAGGGTTGAGCGAGAGGATCAGGAATGAAGAGATAAAGCTGCTGAAGAAGAAAAAGACTCTGGCAAAGCTGCAAAAGGCTGCCATAAAGAACAACATAAGCATAACACTTACTGATGGCAAAAGGATAGAGAGAATCAACAACACCAGCGAAACAACAATAAAAGAAACAAGCCAGCCATTAGAGCTGCTCGCAAGGCATGCGACAGACCACACACAATTCGCTTTTGCCAGCAAAAAAGACCTGAGGGTTCTGTACGGCAGAGACTTGGGATTAAAGGTAGTGCCGCAGTATTTCAAAGGATTCTTCGGGCAGAGCGGATCAAGGATAGAATTATCATACAAAGTTCATGATCTTCTTGTTTCTTACTTAGGGGACAGGGATTACAAGAATGCAGAGAAACTCATCAAAAAATATGTTGATCTTGATTTTGATTCCCTCCTCGCGAAAGCGATGTTCTCATTATTCAGCCTGAAAAGAAAAAAAAGAGACCCTGAAAAGAAAAAGAAAGGCAGGATTCTGGTGGCAGCAGCGAATCAGGAGATGCAGGATGAATTCCAATACAAGATAAGAACAGCATTAAGCCTGCCAACATACTCTTACAAGCACATCCCTTATCTTGATGTCAGATGCCCTAAGAAGGATGAGAAAAAAATAGAGAAAGAACTCAGTCAAAATTATGAAGCAGCAATCGCAAAGACAATACTCCTGCCAGCATTGCAGCCAGTTGAAGTCTTCAAGCCAACTTACACAAATCTAGTGCAGATAGGAGCTTATGAAGCGCAAGAGCGCACAAGAGGAGAAGGCGTAAGAGTTGGGGTGATTGACACAGGCATTGACTATAACCATGAGCAATTGAGAGCAAGGTTCTCTGATGAGAAAGGGTATGATTTTGTCAGCGAAACAACCAAACCGCAAGATGACAATGGCCATGGGACTCATGTAGCAGGCATAATCGCAGGAGAAGAGGTAGGAGTTGCGCCAGCTGCGCAATTGTTTGCGCTGAAAGCATTAGATGCGAGAGGCAGCGGAAGCGAAGCAGACATAATCTCTGCAATTGATTGGGCGATAGAGAATGGACTCCAAGTTCTGAACTTAAGCTTAGGGAGCAATTATGCCTCAAAAGCAGAGAAAGCAGCAATAGATGCAGCATTACAGGCAGGTATAGTAATAGCAGCTGCTGCAGGAAATGATGGCAATTCTGATTACACTTTTCCAGCAAGCTATGCAGGAGTGCTAAGCGTTGCAGCAGTGAATCACAAGAATGAGCATGCGTACTTCTCAAACTACAATGATGCAGTGAACATAAGCGCTCCAGGTGTCGAGATATTCTCTTGCTATAAAGGAAACTCATACATAGAGCTGTCAGGAACAAGCATGGCCACTCCTCACGTAGCGGGCGCTGCAGCTCTGGTGATCAGTTTAGCTGCTGATGCTCATCTCGAGGAGATCTTGGAAGCGACTGCGCTAGCTCTTGGTAAAGGCCAGAATTCCCACCTCTACTACGGAAGCGGCCTTGTCAGGGCTGATGAGGCAGTCGCTTCCATCATTTACAAAGAGACTGGAAAGAGGAGATAGTATGAAAGGCATATTTGAGTATGAACAAGGAAAAGAAGAGGAGACAAAAAAGCTGCTGAGAGATTATGGGTTGAAGTATATCAGAACAGTCCGCTTTGCGAATTATATAATATTCAAGTATGAGGAAGGAGAGGAATTGAATGCTGTTGCGATGGCGATGCGCGCAGGCAATCTCTCAAGACTCTCTCTTGAAAAAATAATTAGAACAAAGGAGGTGGAAAATGGCATTTAAACTGGTAAAAAGAGTTCTGTTTTATGGTATGCTTGCAGGGATCTATCTGATGGGATACTGCAAAGGGTATGATGACCATAAGCACCATAATTATGCTCTGGAAAGAGCCTACGAGCAAAAGAAAGAAGTTGTCCTAAAAGGGCTGGACGGTATGACTGATAAGGCATACCACGCCATAAAAGAATTGATAAAAGAAAATAGGGGTGAGAAAAAATGAGTTCAATAGGATTGAATGAAGAATTTGAAGATAATGAAGAACAAAGAAAAGAGGTTATTGTTGAGGTTGACAATTCTTCAACAGAAGAAGACAAACAAGGAGAAAACAAGAGGATGGGTGGATTAGATTATTCAGCGCTTCATGAGCGAGTCAAATCTTTTACAATGCAATACCGTCAAAGAATTAGCAAGACAGACAAACAACAAAGCTCATCAGTATATAGTGATCTTGAGAAAATTGCGGCAGATGATCAGTTGACACTAGTGAAAGCATTCGTAACAGACTCAGGGGATATCAGTGACAAATACAGCTTAGCGCAAAAACTCTACTTAGGGATATTGAAAAAAGTCAATGGGTTTGTTTACGCGTTAACAAAAGCAAAAATGGATGATAAGATAATAGATAAGTTTGCAAGGATGAAATTAGAAGATCTGGCAGCTAAAAAAGAAGAGGCAGAAGAGCTTGTGAAAACAGTAACCTCACAAAGGGATGCGTACCTAAAGAAGCATTTTGCTTTGGTGAAGGAATATAATGATGAGCTGATTGCAGCAGAAACATTCAAAGACTTAAGAGAAGAATGCAACAATGCAATAGCAGAACTTACAGAACAATCAAGGAACGACCCAGCAAATTCAGACCTTATTGAAGCAAGGCTCCAGGCTCAGAACGACCTTGCCATATTGAGCCAGAATTTCATACACGCAAACTACAAAGCCAAATCAATAGGTGACTTGATGAGAAACAACTACCCGAAATATGTCAGGGCAGCGTTATTTTCAGAAGCTCTGACAGAACAAGCGATGAACTTAGGGGTTGCTTATGATTTCTATGTGACTTTGTATGAGGAGCTTAAATCAACAAACGCGATGAAATTAAGAGACTTTAAGAGATGGGAAAGCCAGATATCCTATTTTGTCAAGAAGTACAATGCTGATGCAGACAACAGCGTAAAAGTGCTTGGCACGTTCATAGCAGCATACAACAAGTCAGCAAACAAACTCAATGGAGAGCCTCTGCTTGAGAAATACAGAAAAGCAATCTATGGCAGCCACGAGAAACTTCTTGAGCACCTCAAGAAAGTCAGAGATGAGACATTGTTTACAGATATAGAATGATCTGTGTTGAAGCAGAAAAAAATTCTTATTTTTTTTATTTTATTCAAAACTTATGAAGCGTTACTTCTGATCACTCTAATGTGCTTATGAGTGTTATTCACATTTTTTTTGGTTTTCTCCGCAGCAGGCTTAGATAAATTGGCCTGATTATTAGTTGGTACGGAACCGTTCTTATCAGAATCAATATCACTATAGTCTGCTGAAGATAAGGAAGCACTGGTTAGATTAGCGGTACCAGATGAATTCGCTACTTCAAGTGCCTTAGTTTGAGCTTTTTTCTGAAGAGTTTCATTTGCAGGCATGAAAGCAGCAGCATACACCCAAACAACAATCAGCAGGATACTGATCGCGATGACAATATTCCTTCCAGAAAAGAAACTTGGTTTTGAAGTATCTTGTCTATGTTTTTCAGGATCTTTTTTCTTAATGTTATCTGCTTTGGCTTTAGGCTTGCTGTCCTCAACTTTGTCTAGATCGCTGTCTTTGGCATCAACATTCTTGGCTTGCCTTTTTATAGCCTTTTTGACAGGCCTCTTGGCAGATGAATCCTCGGCCTTTTCAACAAGGGTCTTAGGGATCCTTTTAGGTCTTGAACTTTTAGGTCTTGAAGTATCCTTTGACATCTTCTTTTTAGCAGTCTTCTTCTTTACAGGGCTTTTTGATGAGGATTTTTTCTTTTTGGAGACTGCTGCAGCTGATTTTCTTTTAGAACTTTTACTGACACTCGCTTTAGCAGCAGTTTCTGCCTCTTTCTTCTTTTTCTCTTTTTCAGCAGCTTCTTTGGCAGCTTTGTCTAATTCCTCACTGAACTCTTCAGGGTAATCATTCAGGTCAGAGTCGCTCAGAATATCATCTTCCAACTCTTCACTCTCAATATCAAAACTGTAAGCATCAGTTGTACTGAAATCACTGAATTCCTCATCAGACTCCTTATCAAAGTCCTCATCATCTTTTTCAGGGTTCTTATTTGACATAAAGAACGGGTGAATATAGGTAGTAAATAAAGCTTTTGGAAAACAAAACAGTAATAAAAAAAGGGCTTTTTCAGCGAAGAAGAGTCTGTTTGCGAATAATGTCATAAAAAGCAGCAAGAAACTCTTAAACTGAATTCTAGGCGTCCTGTTTGGACGCGACTTATTATTTGTTGAAGTTTTTCTTTGAAAGAAAAATCATGGAGTTGTTGGCTGTTTTTTTTAGAGGAAGCAAGTATTCTCTGAAGATAAAAATTTATAGAGTAGATAGCAGATTTTGCCTGAAAGAGGTAAATCTATCTGCAGAAAAAAGAGTAAGAGAAATACAACAATTTCTTGAAACAGAGAACTCTGCCACAATATAGAATTGCGCCAAACAGGCGCACAAGAATCAAACAAAAGAAAATGCTCCTGAACAGGGTAAGTAGTCAAGAACTAATAACATCATAGATGTTCATGAATCAAATACAAAGCAAAACATGTTTAAGAGCCTATAAATAGCGAAGCTTTAAAAATAAAAGGAATTGCACAGGAGTCATGAATTTCCAGCATTTGATCAAGGTTGAAGATCCTCAGAAATATATAGACATGGCTTTCAATGAGGCGTCAAAGAAAGCGTATCAGGAGAGGCAGAAGAAAAGCCCAAAAAAGTGGACAAAAACAGACAAGTCCAGAAGAATAGAATCTCTCAGAGTAGAGACTGTGGCAAAAAGGCTGGCCAAAGACCTGAAGACTATAATAGAAAGCTTCCCTTCGATTGATAATCTTGACATATTCTATCAGGAACTGATAAAGACCGCGCTGGACTATGTCCATCTGAAGAAATCACTAGGCGCAGTGAACTGGCTGATAAACACCCTGAAGAGACTGCAGGCAGAATACGTCAGAAAGATCAAGAAGAGCAGGGCCATCAGGGACATGAATGCAGCAAGAAAGGAATTCTATGGCAGGGCAGTATCCTTGCTGAAGCAGATCAAGAAAGAGCTTGCATTTCTTGAGAACTCAAGAAAGATCATGAAAAGCTTTCCTGCAATAAAGACAGAGACTCCGACGGTGGCAATCGCTGGATTCCCTAATGTTGGAAAGAGCACATTATTGAAAGAGATCACAGGCAGCGAACCAAAGATAGCGAGCTACCCATTTACGACACAACAGCTGATGCTTGGCTACCTGAAAGATAAAGAGCAAGGCCTGAAGATACAATTCATAGACACTCCAGGACTGCTGGACAGGCCGCTGAAGAAAAGGAACATCATAGAAAAACAAGCTATACTTGCATTAAAGCATCTGGCAAAACTTATGTTGTTTGTCTTTGACGCAAGCGAGGAGTGCGGGTATGACTTGTTTGAACAGGAGAAATTGCTGAGAGACCTCAAGAAAGAGTTTAAGGTGAAAACAATAATAGCAGTCAATAAGTCAGATATCTCATCAGCAGCAGACCTGGAAGCGATGAAGAAAAAATACAGTGATGCAATCTTTGTGTCAGCTAAGAAAAAAGAAAATATAAGAGAGCTTACTGAAGAGATAAAGCGCAAGATAAAATTATTAAGAAAATGTTAAGAGAATAATGAATCAGAGAATCTTTGAGCTGAACTTTAGGCGCACTGCGAAAAGCTTATGACAGGGAACAGAGAGTCTTTTTGAATTGAAGAAAATGCACCAGAACCAAGCCTTAAGCTCTTCAGAACCATCCTTAAGTGGGACTAAATCCTTAAAATCAACAAGGTATTTCTAAGGGAAATGGCGTTATTCATCGATCTGATACTATTTATGATTTCTTGTTTTGCTTTAGTTGCAGGAGGGTATATCCTTGTCAGAACACTTCCGATAATCGCAAATGCGTTCAGGACGCATGAGTTTGTCATGAGTTTCATCCTGATGGCTGTGGCTACTAGCATACCTGAATTGTTTATAGGCATAACTTCAGCGACTCAAGGAAACTCTTCTTTAGCATTAGGAACAGTCATAGGAAGCAATATAGCAGATCTGACTTTAGTAGGTGGGATGGCGATAATTCTTGCCAGAGGGTTTAAATCAGAGCCAGATTCTAGAAGGGGGGCGTGGTCAATGCTGCCCTTGACTGCCCTGCCCCTTGTTCTGATGTTCATAGGCCATGAGCTCTCAAGGATGGATGGCCTGATCTTGCTCATAGTGTTCGCAGTCTATATGATATTCTTGCTTGCTAAGAGAAGAAATCATGAGATGCATGAGAAAGTGAGATTCTTTAAGCTGTTGCTTAGCCTGTTCTTGTTTATAGCAGGATTGTTTATCTTGTTCTATTCTGCAAAATATGCTGTCATCTATGCTTCAAGCATCGCTTTTGGAATGCTCATGCCTCCAATTCTCGTTGGCCTGTTCTTTTTAGCATTAGGAACGAGCCTGCCAGAGCTTATTTTTGAAGGGATCGCTGCCAGAAAGAAAAAGGCAGAGCTTGCTTTAGGAGACCTCATAGGAAGTGTGATAATTAATTCAACATTGGTCCTTGGTGTGACAGCAGTCATACAGCCTATAAAAGCTAATTTTTTCCTTTATCTTACGAGTGCGGTCTTTATGCTTGCGATAGTATTCTTGTTTGCTGTTTTTCTGGATACAGGCAGGCAATTAAGCTGGAAAGAAGGCATGGTTTTGGTGGTTTTTTATGTCCTGTTCTTGCTGATAGAGATGAATGTACCGAGAACGTTGTTTTAAGCAGATTAATGCAAAGAGACCGAAAGATTTAAATAGTTTGTGATTCTTATTTAAAAAGTTAACTGTTATTCAGTATATAAATCTTGAAGGTGTTTAAAATGCGACCAATAAAAAGATGTTCTGAGTGCGGAAGCACAAATTTGTTCATAAATCGAGAAAAAGGGGAGATCACCTGCAGAGACTGCGGCTTAGTTGTGGAGGACAAGATGATAGACCATGGCCAGGACTGGAGAGACTTTGAAGACGATAATGGTGTAAGCAGAAGAAGGACAGGATCTCCAATGACAAACACGCAATTTGATCAAGGGCTAGGCACTTCAATAGGACAAAGCGCAGACCTAAGCAAACTGGGATCAAAAAGCAGATATAAATTCATGAGGCTAAAGAAATGGCAGGACAGGGTAGGAACTGCAATAGAAAGAAACCTCAAGCTATCATTATCAGAGCTGAAAAGGCTCTCAAGCTACCTAAAGATCTCAAGGGGAGTAGAGGAAGAAGCCGCAAGGATATACAGGCAAGCAGTGCAAAGAGGCCTTGTGAGAGGAAGAAGCATGGAGAGCGTGGTGGCAGGAACACTATATGCAGCATGCAGAAGACATGAAGTCCCAAGAACGCTTGACGAGCTAAGCGGAGCATCAGGAATAGAAAAAAAAGAGATAGGCAGAACATACCGCTTCATCGCAAGAGAGTTAGGGATAAGCATACTTCCGAGCAATCCAATAGATTACATAGCAAGATTCGCCTCAAGCCTTAAACTAGGCCCAGAGACGCAAAGCAAAGCAGTGGAGATACTTGATATTGCCCAGAAAAAGGAGATAACCAGCGGGAAAGGGCCAACAGGCATAGCAGCAGCCGCACTATATGTTTCAACACTCATAAACGGAGAAAAAAGGACACAAAGAGAGGTAGCAGATGTAGCAGGAGTCACAGAAGTCACAATAAGAAACAGATACAAAGAACTGCTTGAAAAACTCAAGCTGGGAAAAAAGATCAAAAAACAGAAAAAGAAAAGATTTTGATCTGAGACTAAATAATTAATTGAGGTAAAAAAATAAAATATGCGATTCATAAAAAAATGTCCTGAGTGCGGAAGCACGAACCTATTCATAAATCGAGAAAAAGGGGAGATTACCTGCAGAGACTGCGGCTTGGTCATTGAGGACAAGATGATAGACTATGGCCAGGACTGGAGAGACTTTGAGGATGACTCATCAAGAAACTCAAAGAGAAGAACAGGCGCCCCAATGACAAACACGCAATTTGATCAAGGGCTAGGCACTTCAATAGGACAAAGCGCAGACCTAAGCAAGCTAGGCGCGAAAGACAGAAACAAATTCTACAGATTGATAAAATGGCAGTACAGAATATCAAATGCAATAGAAAGAAACCTGAAATTAGCTTTGGCAGAGATGAAAAGAGTCTCAAACTATCTTAAACTGACAAAAAGTGTTGAGGAAGAAGCTGCGATGATATACAAGCAGGCAGTGCAAAGAGGCCTTGTAAGAGGAAGAAGCATGGAGAGCGTTGTGGCAGGAACACTATATGCAGCATGCAGAAGACATGAAGTCCCAAGAACACTAGACGAGCTAAGCGGAGCATCAGGAATAGAAAAAAAAGAGATAGGCAGAACATACCGCTTCATTACCCGAGAATTAGGGATAAGCATACTTCCGAGCAATCCAATAGATTATATAGCAAGATTTGCAGCAAGCCTTAAACTAGGCCCAGAGACGCAAAGCAAAGCAGTGGAGATACTTGAGATGGCCCAAAAGAAAGAACTGACAAGCGGAAGAGGACCAACAGGCATAGCAGCAGCCGCACTATATGTGGCTGCGTTGAAGTATGGCGAGAAAAGGACGCAAAGAGAAGTCGCAGATGTAGCAGGAGTCACAGAAGTCACAATAAGAAACAGATACAAAGAACTGCTTGAAAAACTCAAGCTAGACAAACAGATAAAGAAAAAGAAGAAAAGAAAATAAAACAGGAAAAAAGGGCTTAAAACTCACTCAAAACTAAAGAACTTCTCATCAAAATCAACAATCTTATCTTTCCTGATAAGCAATCCTTCTGATTTCAAAAGCTTGATCTTAGCAGCAACACCCCTGGCAAAACCACCGACCCGTCCATTGCTAAGAACAACACGATGACAAGGCACTGACTTGTATGGGTTCCTATTCAGAGCAACCCCAACAGCCCTGTAAACCTGGCCTTTTCTGCCAAGCTTCCTGCCGATCTCCTTATAAGTCGTAACTCTTCCTTTAGGGATCTTCTTGCATAAAGAATACACATCCTCAAAAAAAGTTCCTTTCTTCATCTTCAATCCTTCTTTACTTCTTCTTACCCTCTTTACTTATAATAAAGTAAATAGTCAGCCCAAAGAACAAGCCAAGAGATTTGAATAAGCTGAAGAAGAACAAGTTCCTAGCTCCAACAAAAGCGCTTTGATAAAAAGCTTTGCCTGCAAATAAAGATGTGTTGGCAGGCTCTGAAAAGCGGGAAGTCAAAAGCATAAAGCTAAGCACCAATGTTATGACAAACATCAACAGCAATCCAAAATAATCCTTTTTCATCTTATCAGGCCCTTAATGTCATCAAAACTGCCAGCTTTGCTCTTATACCTTGACGCAGCAGAAATTATCTTAGCCTTTGTGAATCCAAAGCCCTTTTTTCTGAACAACTTCTCATTGCTGATCAAGAACTGGCAGAATTGCGTCACGTTATGAGGCTTTCTTGTCTTATACATCCTTTCAAAATCAATCAATACAGGGTTTGCATCTTTTGTGACCAAGACATTAGTCAGAGGCCTGTGCATCTCTTCTTTATTCACCTTAAGCTTGTCAAGCATGAAACACTTGTCCAAGATCTTTAGGACAGCTTTCTTAAGACTTGATTTAGATGCTTTCACAATCCAATCCTTGAACGGCTTGCCATCCACAAACCTGTACACAAGAAAGCCTTTGCCAGACATCACAAACTTAGGACCAAGCCCGTGTTTATTGACGAACTTCAGCCACTTCGCTTCTTTTCGGATTGCTGTTTTGGCTTCAGAATAAGGCCTTTTAGTCTTGATAGCCACTAAATTACATTTATATTTTCCTGTGGATATAAGGCCTCTCCAACCCTTGTCAAAGAACTTGATATTTCTGATGCCTTTACTCTCCAGCTCAACTAAAACCTTAGACTTCTCAAACCTATAGATGAACAATTCCTCAAAAAACAAGCTCTTGACAGCAACCAACTTCTGAGAATAAAGCATAGTATCAGCAAAATTCAGGATAAAATCAGGATGAGACAAAGATGAGAACAACAAGAAGATCCTGCCATTATCCTTAAGAAATGGCCTTGCCTGTTCCAAGAACCTGTTGCACAGCTCAAACCCCCTCTTACCGCCCTCAATGGTTCTTATTCTTTTCTTACCCTCCTGAGGCAAGTAAGGCGGATTAAAAAAAATAGTATCAAAAAACTTAAGATATTTTCTGCCTAACTTATCAAACAGATCACTCCTGATCCAAATCACCTTTCTGGACAGCTTTCTGCAATGCTTGATCGCTTTCTCGCTGATATCAACTCCGACAACACTCTTGACAGACTTCTTTTTTAGAGCAGTCAAAGCAAGAATTCCAGAGCCAGTACCCATATCAAGAACATTGCCTTTCGCAAACTTCAGGACATACCTCTGCATGAAATAACTGTCCTCTCTGGGCTCATAGATCTCGCTAAACTCCATTTTAACACTCAGGAATATTCTCAACAGTGATTGCCTGTTCAGAACAGAAGTAATCCTTATCTATAAGAAACACTTTAGGAGTGAACTTCACCTGTCTTATCTTACCTATTGGCTCAACAAAGAAACTGGCTTTCACAGCATTCTCTTTTGGCAGGACTGCTTTAAGGATAT
>Ga0164318_10004741_pt1 | contig 13104 bp, 11 predicted proteins | sample GuaBasSedimGuay9_FD_113734 | JGI IMG/M metagenome (GOLD analysis project Ga0164318, IMG submission 113734) | Subseafloor sediment microbial communities from Guaymas Basin, Gulf of California, Mexico - Guay9, Core 4571-4, 0-3 cm | ecosystem: Environmental > Aquatic > Marine > Hydrothermal vents... | reverse complement strand
GCAATTTTTTGGTGGTAAAATTTATTAATTTTCGGACATTAACATTGTACAGGGGTGCAGGCCGAGCCATGCAGACAGATCACCTCCTGCACAGCTCTGGTGGTGTGTTTGTATTTCTTGTGCTTGCACTTACTGCCTGCACCCCTAACTTTAGAAATCGAGCAACTTAAATTTTATTTTCTGAACTACTGGAACTATATTTTCATTTAGAAAAGAGATTAAGTATTTTGTAGTAACAAAAACAATTTTTAGTATTCATCAATAATACGTTGATAACTGTTTGTTTCGATGATTAATCAAAAAAATTGAAAGGTGTATTGTATGGCAAAAGGTCCATCTAGGAAAATAGCTCGATATCCACATGTGCATCAGTTTCCAGATATACTTGCATACAAAATTATTGGGTTGTCTCCTGAAGTAGATATCGGAAAATATGTCTTAATTCCAGGAGATCCTAAGCGGGTTGAGAAAATCGCGTCATTTTTTGAGGATGCCAAAAAAGTAGGTGAGTTTAGAGAACATGTTGTATACACAGGTTTCATAGATGGAATACGCGTATCAGCAATATCATCTGGTGCTGGTGCTCCTAATGCCGCCATGACAATTGAAGCTATTGCCAAAACAAATGCAACAACAGTTATTCGTGTTGGAACTTCAGGTGCTTTACAACCAGAAATACAAATTGGAGATCTTGTGATACCAACTGCTGCTGTTCGTGGTGATGGTGTTACTAGAGAATATGTACCTTTAAAATTTCCAGCTGTAGCAGATTGGGATGTAGTCAATGCTCTTCTTGAGGCATCAAAAAAGTTTGATATTCCAGTTCATTCAGGTATTGTCTGGACGCACGATGCTTTATTTAGAGAAAGTGAGGAAAGAATTAAGTTTTGGTACCAAGCCGGGGTTTTAAGTGTTGAAATGGAATGCTCAGCAGTGTTTACAATCTCACATCTTAGGGGCTTACGAGCTGGTGCCATTCTTGCTATTGATGGAAACTTAGTACAAAAACAACAATTTAAAGGCGCACTAGAAGGAATTGTTGGAAAGAGCATAGAAACAGAAATTCAGATTGCATTGGAAGCAATTAAAATTTTAGATAAGTCGACCAAATGAATTTTAAGTTGCACTTTTTCATCTTCTTTTTATCAAAAGATTCTTTTATAGCTATGGTGTGATAAATCACATAAACATAAAACTAGCTTAAGGTGTTTGATATGAAATCTATGGTTAAAGATATATCACTTGCTGAACAAGGCGAGAAAAAACTAGATTGGGCACGGCAATGGATGAATGTCCTTGCTGCAATTAGAGAACGTTTTGAAAAAGAGAAACCGTTTAAGGGAATCCGTATAGCAATGGCAGTTCATCTTGAGAAAAAGACTGGCGTGCTTGTTGAAACTCTTCTTTCTGGTGGTGCAGAAGTTGCGATTACTGGCTGCAATCCTTTATCTACAGATGATGAAGTAGCTGCTGCACTAGCGAAGAAAACTCCGACTTTTGCGTGGACAGGTGCAACGGTAGATGAATATTACGAATTTTTGAACAAAGTCTTGGATATTAAGCCTCACATAATTATTGATGATGGTGCAGACCTTGTTGCTTTAGTACACAAAGAACGACAAGACGTGCTTGATAATATTATTGGTGGAAATGAAGAGACAACAACTGGTGTTATTCGTTTGAAAAATATGGAACGCGATGGTATCCTTAAGTTCCCAATGATTAATGTGAATGATGCTAAAAATAAGCATTTCTTTGATAACAGGTACGGAACTGGACAAAGTTCATGGGAAGGTATTATGCGTGCAACTAATAGGCTAGTGGCTGGAAGCACAGTAATAGTTGCTGGATATGGTTGGGTTGGTCGTGGTATTGCAATGCGTGCAAGAGGCTTGGGTGCCAAAGTTATTGTGACAGAAATTGATCCTATTAAAGCATTAGAGGCCTATTATGATGGATTTATTGTAACTAATATGCTAGATGCTATTAAAAAATATAAGCCAGATTTTATAGTTACAGCTACTGGTAATACCGATGTTGTAAGGGCTGAACATTTTGAAGCAATGAACGATGGTGTAATTCTTGCAAATGCAGGGCATTTTGACGTAGAAATATCTGTGCGAGATCTTAAGAAGATAGCAAAATCCAAACGTGAATTAGTTCCATGCGTAGAAGAGTATACACTACCAAATGGTAACCGTGTTTATCTATTGTCAAAAGGGCGTTTAGTTAACCTAGCACAACCTTGTGGACAAGGTCATCCTATTGAGGTAATGGATCAAAGCTTTGCTATTCAAGCGTTATCCGCAGAATATCTAGTCAAAAAAGGTAAAGACCTAGAACCAAAAGTCTATGCTGTACCTGAAGAAATCGACAGATGGGTTGCTGAAATCCGCCTGCAAGCGCTTGGTATAACTATAGATAAATTAACCGAAGAACAGAAAAAGTATTTGGCATCATGGGAAATTGGCACTTAAACTTTCACTGGTGATTTTTTATGACGGAAGAAAATTGGCCTTTATTAGCAAGGTCTGCATGGATAGAAGGAGATGTTCTAGTCATTGTTGATGAAACAAAGCTACCTGATAAAATTGAGTACATACATGCTAAAGATTATAAAGACGCTGTTAAGGCAATTAAGGAGATGCGTACTAGAGCCGTAGGTCAAATATATACTATATTTAATGCAATGCGTTTAACCGCAAGAAAGTATCGTGATAAAAAGCCTGAAGAACTGTTGAAAATTTTAAAAGATGCAGCAGATGCATTGGGTAATGCTAGGCCAACATTTCCTCTTGCGCCATTGGCCCATACAATCTATGAATGGGCCGAAGAAGCATATAAAAAAGGTCTTGACATTGCAGATCATTTGGAAAAGAAGATCTCAGAGTATTTAAAGAACAGAGAAGAAAAAACTCTGATGCTTGCTAAACATGCCGCAGAGTTAATTAGTGATGGTGATACAGTTTTAACACATTGCAACATAAGCGGAATATTGGTTCTAATTGGACGTGAGGCTAGAGCTCAAGGTAAAGATGTAAAATTCATAGCTACTGAAACAAGGCCATATCTTCAAGGTGCAAGACTGACTGCCTGGGAACTCAGTCAAGATAAATTTCCAGTTACTCTTATAACTGATAACGCAGTTGCCTATGTAATGTGGAAGAAAATGGTGAATCTTGTAATAGTCGGTGCCGATAGATGTGCGATTAATGGAGATATTGCAAATAAAATTGGTACTTATCAAATCGCAATGGCTGCTTTTGAGCATAATGTTCCATTTTATGTTATTGCTAGGCCAGATCCGAAAATAGAGACTGGACAAGATATCATTATTGAAGAACGAGATCCCAATGAAGTACTATATTATAGAGGGGTTAGAATAGCTCCAGAAGGTGTTTCTGCATACTATCCGGCATTTGACGTTACCCCAGCTAAATACATTAGTGGCATAATAACACCACAAGGCGTTTTCAGTCCTAGATTGATAAAGTCAATGATAAAGAAAGCAATTTGGTGATGGTTATGCATCCAATAGAAAAAGAATTTGTTGAAAGATATGGCATCGAAATGCCAACATTAATGAAGCAAACAGTTTGGTTCGAAGATGATGTAGTGAAAATGTTAGATAGGCGAAAGTTGCCTGATAAAATTGTATATATCTCTTTAAAAAATTACGAGGAAGTTGCTAAAGCAATTGAAGATATGGTTATTCAAGGTGCGACGTCAATAGCTCATGCAGCTGGCTATGGGCTTCTTTTAACGTTAGCACAGAATATAAATGCTGCTGATGAGAAAACATTGTTTGCAAATCTAGAAAATGCCGCAAAAAGATTGAAACAAACAAGACCAACTGGTGCTGAATTGATTCCTTTTATTGACAAAGTTCTTAATATGATAAAAGATTATGTGGCTCGTGGTGAAGATGCAGTTGCGAAGGTAAATCAATTTCTAGTTAATGAATGGCAGCAAGCATTGAAGATTGGCATGTTAACAGGGCAACATGCAAGTAAACTTATAGATGATGGTGACACAGTACAAACTCACTGTTGGGGTGGGGCTGCTGTTGCATTTATGTTTCTTGAAGCAAAATTACAAGGAAAAAATGTAAAAGCAATTGCAACGGAAACACGTCCATATCTTCAAGGTGCGAGATTAACTACATTCACTCTAAAGGAATGTGGTATACCAGTAACACTTGTAACTGATAACATGCCTGGTTACTTAATGTGGAAAGGTGTAATAAAAAAAGTGTTTACTGCTGCCGACAGAATAGCCTTGGATGGGTCAATAGCAAACAAAATTGGAACATATCTTTATGCAATAGCTGCTAGACACAATGGGATTCCATTTTATATACTAGGTTATGAGGGTCCGGATCCAAATACAAAAACAATTGATGATATACCAATTGAAGAGCGAAATCCAGAGGAAATATTTTATCTTAGATGTGTTAGAACTGCGCCAGAAGGAATCAATGGGTACTATCCAGCATTTGATATAGTCCCACCGAAATATATAGATGCCATAATAACTTGGAACGGTATATATTCACCATTTGCAATACGAGAATCATTAAAAGAGAAAATACCAAGATTTTTTGAGTAGTGGGTGTTTATCATGAAAACATCGCGATCAATGCCATATTACTCTTTTTTAATTTTTAGTATAATGCTCATAATTGGTGGTATCTCAACTTTTTTAATTCCCTCATTATCTATACTCTTTTATTTCATCCCCGCTCTAATAATCGGGGTATTGATTTTTTATATAATCAAAAAACCAGCTAGCTGGATTGGATTGTCTTTATCTAATCTGAAAGCTGTGTTTACAAGCTCATTATTGTCCTTTATATCTGCTATTTTTTTAATATTACTTCATCTCTTAATCTTGCTTGCATTTTCATTTGGATATTTGGTTGTATCTCCTCAATGTACTACAGATTCTTCTTTTTTCATTGTAGTTTTAATAGGTGGCATTTTAACTCAACTTATAGTTGCCTTTTTTGAGGAATTTATTTTTCGTGGTTTCATATTAAGTGAAATAAATGAAACACTTGGAATGTTCTGGGCGGTCATCATATCCTCAGTAATGTTCTCGTTTGCGCATATATATGCTGTTTATTTATTGTCTCAAAAGATAGCATTCAATATTGCTGTATTTCTTCTGAATATGTTTCTTGGGGGTGTGATTCTGGCAATACTTAGGCTTAACAAGAACACTCTTTATGCACCAATGGCTTTTCATTTTGCATGGAATTTTTTTGGATATCACATCTTTGGATTATTAAATCCTCAATTATCTTTTTACGAATTTGTTTATACTCAGAACATCTATTGGGTTGGGTTTGAAGTAAGTATTCTGGGCTCATTAATCTTTGCAGTTGGTATATTGATAGCGTATTCTTTGCGAAGAATAGAATTTTAAGATTTTGCTAAAGTTCCTTTTCTTTCTTTTCTTCAGTTTTTCTTATTTCTTCAACTACTTTTTTTGGTAATGCAATATCTTCCTTACGTAGAGGTGTCGGTTTACTTAATTTCATGCCAACTCCATTTACAATTGAGATCTCCCACATATGTAGATTATGATCTGTTTGTCTCATTTTTTCTATAAGCAGAAATCGTTTTAACTGTCCACCTCTAACAAATCTTTTGAATCTAATAATTCCATCTGCTATATGTTCCAGTCCAAAACCAAAAGCAGCTGAAGTTGTGATAGCATATTGTGACGTTGCAATTGTTGTTAAATTCCATTTAGTCACAATTTTTTTAAACGTATAACTTTGAGCTCTTGCCATTGCTGGTGCAGTCAACCAAAAAGCACTCATAGAATCAACAACAAGTCTCGCATCTTTATAACCAAAAACTTTCTTAGCTTCTATAATTTTATCAATTAACTCTTTAATATCCAAGTTTCTTAGACTCCATTTGTCTTCGCTTCTCATCAGCGCGTCAATTATAATAAGCCTTTTTTCATTCATAGCTTCATCGAAGTCAAAATTAAATTGTTTTGCTTGTTCTATTATGGATTCACGACTTTCCTCTGTGGTTATGTAAATTCCCGGTTGATCTTCCTTAATTCCCTCCGCTATAAAGTGTATACAGAATATAGTTTTTCCTGTACCAGGCTCACCAACTGCTGCAACGAGAAAACCTTTTGGAATTCCCCCTTCGATAAGCTGATCAAATTCTGGGATTCCAGTCGAGAGCCGGTCAACCATAATTTTCCCTTCTTGTTGTCATTATACATCTTTGTATTTTGCTAATTAAAATTTTGTAAATAATTTCGAAGAGGTCTGAAAAAATATGAGTTGAAGCAAAGAGTTTAAAAGCATAATTCTTTAGTTTAAGTGATTACTTGTGGTGGAATTCTGTATGCAACAGAACCGTAAGCTTAAGCCTATTATAATTATACCTATACGAACAAGGTTAATAAAGCCAGGTGACGACATAGTTGATGTTATTTTTGAGTCTCTAGAAAAGCAACATATTGATATTGAAGAAGGAGATGTTTTTGTAATATCTGAAAAAGCAATATCAACATCTATTGGTAGATTAGTTAAACTAGAAGATGTTAATCCCTCACCAAAAGCTATGGAGCTCGCAAAAGAGTTTGGAATGGATCCTCGATTTATAGAGCTTGTAGTTCAAGAAGCTGACGAGATATGGGGCGCAATTGCCAAATATAATTTTGTGCTGACAATTAAGGATGGTATCTCTATAGCAAATGCTGGTATTGATAAATCAAATGCCCCGCTAGGTTATGTTGTTTTAATGCCTAAAGAACCGATGAAGACTGCTTTTGAAATAAAAAAGAAAATAGAAGCTCGTGTTAACAAGCGTGTAGCAGTAATAATATCTGATAGTAGAACTCAACCTCTAAGAAGAGGTAATGTTGGAATAGCGTATGGAATTGCTGGTATGGAACCTATTGAAGATTTGAGAGGAAAGCCCGATTTATTTGGAAAAGTACTACGTTCTACGTGGAGAGGAATTGCTGATGAAATCACAAATGCAGCTCAGCTTGTTATGGGAGAAAGTGATGAACGGATTCCCGTTGTTATTGTACGCGGTGCTAGATATACACCACGAGACACACCTCTAGAAAATGGGCCCATGATAATGCCACCAGAACGATGCATTTACATGAACATACTAAAGCCTCAGATAAAGAGAATCATATTGCGAAAAAAACAACATAGGCAGGATTAAATCTATGCTAATTGATGAGATAATCTTACAATATAATATTAGAGCTGTATTTTTCGATTTCGATGGAACATTAGTTGATACACATGATGTGTATATATCAATGTATACTCAACTTTTTAACGAGTTTGGGTATTCTATAAATGAAGATGATATAGTGCCACTTTTTGGGTTGAAAGCGTTGGACATTATAAAAACTGTTACAAATAAATCTACTAATGATATTGAACTGGATAAAATGCTAATGCGTCGAAAAGAAATATTAGCCGAAAAATATAAGCTAGCAAGAGTAATTGATGGTGCATTTGAATTGCTTAATTATTTAAAATCAAAAAATCTTCTATTGGCAGTTATTACTTCGGCAATGTTAGAAGCTGTCGTAAAGATAAATATATATGTCAATGATATTTTGTCTTTCTTTGATCTAGTTGTTACTGCAGACGACATTTCAGAGACAAAGCCATCACCAAAACCTTTGCTTTATGCATCAAAAAAGTTAGCCATCCCACCTAAACAGTGCTTGATGATCGGTGATAGCATATATGACATCTTGGCCGCAAAAAAAGCAGAAATGCGAGTTATTGGTTTCTCAAGTATGAGTCAGAAAAAAAGAAATGAGTTAGAAAGATTAGCTCCAGATTATGTTATTGACACGTTTCGAGAGCTTATGTCATAACAGTTATACAGCTTCTTTTCTTATGAACTTGTGCCATACTAATGCTACTATAATCGATGAAATTGTCACTATAATAATAACCATCCAGTTTACTACATCTAATGGTCTGGTTTTAAATACGACTTGAAATATTGGCACATATACTACAATTAATTGCAATATTAACGAGAGCAGCACAGCAAGTATCAGAAATTTATTGTCAAATGGTCTGTTCATATACTTCAGTCTAATTGTTTGAACTCTAGTCATTTGAAGACATACTAACAGTGTTAATGTAACAGTTTGAGCGACCTCTAGTGGATAGTATAAGAGTGTAATCCAGAATGCTAATAATGAAACAATCCCAATTAAGATTCCTATAATAGTAATTTCCATCAATACATTTCTAGATAGCAGTTTTTCTTTTATATCCCTTGGAGGTCTTTCGAGAACATTTTTGCCAGGAGGATCAACACCAATTGCAGTTGCTGGCAAACCATCCGTAATAAGGTTCATCCAAAGAATCTGTACTGGTGTTAGCGGAAGTGGTAATGTCAACATTATTGCTGAGAAAATAACAAAAATTTCACCAATGTTTGATGATAACAGATAGGTCACGAATTTTTTAATATTATCATATATTGTACGACCTTCTTTGATTGCGTTTACAATAGTGGCAAAATTGTCATCTGCAAGAATCATGTCTGATGCTTCTTTCGCAACATCAGTTCCTGAAATTCCCATCGCAATGCCTATATCTGCTGCTTTTAATGCTGGAGCGTCATTGACACCATCACCAGTCATTGCTACCACATGATCTTTCATTTTTGCAGCACTTACAATTCGTAATTTATGTTCTGGTGATACTCTTGCAAATATCTTTACATCATCTATGATTTCTGCTAATTCATCATCGCTTATCGAATCTAACTCTTTTCCTGTGAGGATTTTATCCCCTGCAGAGTATAAAGTTAATTGCTCAGCAATTTTTTGTGCTGTTAGTGCATGATCACCTGTAATCATTGCTACTTTAATTTTTGCTTTTTTACAAATCTTTATGGCTTCGATGGCTTCTTTTCTGGGGGGGTCAATCGCACCTGTAAGCCCGAGGAATATTAAATCTTTTTCTACATGTTTTTGCGAATATATTATTCTTCTGTCCTCTATTTTCTTAAAAGCGAATGCTAAAACCCTATACGCCTTGTTGGCCATATCCTTATTTGCATTCAATATTTTTTCTTTATCTTCATGAGTTATAGTTCTAATTTTTTCACCATCATAAATATAACTTGAGATGGCTAGGACCTCTTCGGGAGCTCCTTTTGTTAATGCTAATAATTCTCCAGTATGTTTGTTTTTAACAACAACTGTCATTCTCTTTCTTACCGAGTCAAACGAAAATTCATTTATATCTTTAAAATCTTCTTTTAATGATTCTTTAGAAAACCCTGCTTTCATTGCAAGAACTAGTAGTGCTCCCTCAGTAGGATCTCCTACTATACTCCATTCACCATTCTTCTGTATAAGATATGCGTTATTACAAAGAGCACTTACTAATAAAAGATATTTCAATGATGCTTTAAAAGATGTTATTTTTTCATTAGATGTATTAAGTATATCACCTTGTGGTGCATACCCGTCACCTGTGACATGAAAATACCCATCTAGAACGTAAATGGATTTCACAGTCATTTGATTTTCAGTTAAAGTACCCGTTTTATCGCTATATATTACAGTTGTGCTTCCTAATGTTTCAACAGAAGAAAGTTTCCTAATAATAGCATTTTGTTTGGCCATCCTGGCAACTCCAAGAGCGAGCGTGATTGTAACTACTGCTGGTAGCCCTTCTGGAATTGCTGCAACCGCAAGGCTAACACTAGTTAAGAGCATGTATACAAAATCCGTATGTCTTGAGAGTCCAAAGAGAAATACAATAGCTGTTACAGCTAATAATATTATTCCAAGGCGTTTTCCTGTCTCTTCAATATCTCTTTCTAAAGGCGTCTTTTCTTCTTCTGCTTCTTGAACAAATTTTGCAATTTTTCCAATCTCGGTATTGTTGCCAGTTGCAACAACAATACCTTTACCCCGTCCTGCAGTTACAATTGTTCCCATAAATGCCATATTTCGTTGTTCACCCAATGTATGATGTCCCTTTAATACTTGAGCTGTTTTTGATGCTGGCTGAGATTCTCCAGTTAGGCTTGATTCATTAATTTGTAAATTAACAGATTCCATTAATCTCATGTCTGCTGGTACACTATTGCCCACTTCTAATAGAACAATGTCTCCTGGAACAAGAAATTTAGCGTCTATTTCTTTAACTGTTTCATCTCTAATCACCTTTGCTTTTGGTGCTGCCAACCTTTTGAGTGCCTCAATTGCTCTTTCGGCTCTGTACTCTTGAACAAACCCAAGAATACCATTAATTACTATTATGACGAGAATAACTATTGTATCAATGATATCACCTAAAAAATATGACAAGACTGATGCGGCTATTAAAATAATAATGAGTGGATCTATAAATTGCCTAATTAAAATTTTAATAGGAGATTCTTTTTTTTGACGTTTGATTTCATTACATCCAAATATCTTTATCCGTTCTTCTGCTTCTTTTTCGGACAGACCTGTACTTTTAGTTTTTAATCTTTCCATTACTTCATCTATTTTCAACTGATACCAGTTGACTTGTGATGTCATTTGGAAATCACCGAAGAGGTTATAACATATGCCCTCCCGTGAAAAGCATTGTTAAGAAGACAGTCAATAAACCAACGATTGCCATAATAACACCATATGTCCACCAACTTTCATGAGAAATTCTTGAGAGAAAAATCCCTAGAGTAAATATGAGTGTGAGATTTAGTACAACTGCAATATAAAACGCTAAGAGTAGAGGCATAATATTCCATAACACAAATGCAAACGGCACTATTGTGAGAAGTGCTGCCAATGCTGGTGATATTCCATCAATAAAGGCAGCAACTACCGAGGCAAATCTTGACGCTTCAGCTGTAATGCTGTCTTCTATATTTTCCATTAGTGATTCTTCAATTACTCTAAGCTTATGTAATCTTTCAGCTTTCTCTGTAATGTATGCACCCGAAAAACCCGACAGCCCCATTGCAAGACTAGCACCAATACCCGAACTAATTATGAGCTTTGCATTTAAGTTCCCTGAAAAATATGCTCCAATAATAAACCCTAACATTGTAAGGGCACCATCAAAGGCATTCATTACAAAGTATCTTCTACCAATTTCAGATACATTTGATATGTCTAGGTACATTTTTATTCTTTCTCGAAATTGCGAAACTTTTTGACTGAATGTCTCTTCATTTTCATTCTTGTCTTCATCACTTTCCATAGCGTTTCCCCATTTAAATTGTTAATTATTATTTGATAATAAGGACATATTTACATGACTATTGCGTTGAATCCGATAATTATGATTCTTGATTATCTAAAAAAGCTTTGCCAAAAAAGCATATGTTTTCAAATCTACTTTCGATTTTTTCATTTTTTTATTTTCGGTTGACTAATCGTTAAATTGATTTACTTTCTATGCAATATAAACGTGTTTTACATTATGTTAATATATTTATCGTTTTTAGTTAACGGAAGTTTTAAAAATATGGAAAAATAAAGTAGCAAATACGCATATTTCCAAATGGAGTTGAAAGCATGGCAAAATTAAATCCATTTGAAATTTCAAAACAGCAAATTGAAGCTGCCGCTGAAATTATAAAACTAGATCCTGGACTAACAGAAGTTCTAAAATATCCCATGAAAGTAATTCAAGTAAGTTTGCCTGTGAAAATGGATGATGGTTCAATCAAAGTATTTACTGGTTTTAGAGTTCAGCATAACAATGCGCGTGGACCCATGAAAGGTGGTATCAGATATCACCCTCAAGTTACACTTGATGAAGTTAAGGCTCTAGCTTCTTGGATGACTTGGAAAACAGCAGTTATGAATTTGCCATATGGTGGTGCAAAGGGCGGTATCATCTGTAATCCAAAAGAAATGAGTGAGGGCGAGATAGAACGTTTGACAAGAGCTTATGCTGCTCGAATTGCTAATGAAATAGGTCCATATGTTGATATACCTGCACCCGATGTTTATACAGGTCCAAGAGAAATGGCTTGGATAATGGATACATATAGTAAGATTGTTGGTGCTCCAACACCTGGTGTCATTACTGGTAAACCAATTGAACTTGGTGGTAGCCTAGGTAGAAATGAAGCTACTGGGCGTGGTGTTGTAATAGTAGCTCGTGAGGCAGCTAAGAGATTAAATATTGATTTATCCAAGGCAACAGTTGCAATTCAAGGATATGGTAATGCAGGATCCTTTGCAGCTAGGATAATTCATGAAGAATACGGCGCAAAGGTTGTTGCGGTAAGCGACTCCAAGGGTGGCATATATAACCCAGATGGACTTGACCCAGAAAAAGTACTTGAGCACAAAAAGAAAACAAGGTCAGTGATTAATTATCCAGGTGCTGAACCAATTTCAAACAAGGAGTTACTTGAATTAGATGTTGACATTCTTATACCTGCTGCACTTGAAGGAGTGATAACCAAAGATAACGCAGATAACATTAAGGCAAAGATAATCTCAGAAGCTGCTAATGGTCCAACAACTCCAGAAGCAGATGAGATATTGTATGAAAAAGGAATTCTTGTGATTCCTGATATTCTTGCAAACGCTGGTGGTGTCACAGTAAGCTACTTTGAATGGTTGCAGAACCTCTCGAGAGACTACTGGACACTTGAAAAGGTAAGAAGCAGATTAGAGGAATTTATGACAAAAGCATTCAGCGACGTCTATGATACACACAAAGAAAAGAAGATTAATATGAGAAAAGCTGCTTATGTAATTGCCATTCAGCGTGTTGCACAAGCCATTAAACTCAGTGGGATCTTCCTGTAAATAATCTTTTTTATTTTTCTTGTTTCTAGAACATATGTAAAAATAATTCAAAACGAACGAACAGTTTTCCTCATTTTTCTTGCGGAATTGAGCATTATGCAGCCTCCTCAATCGCAATCTGCTTGACACAAAACTCCGCCCTCAGAGACACGCTGCCGCGAATTTTACGCGTCAACTCCAAAAAATTTAATCATCCTAAATTCCTATCCGATTACCGCTATTAGTGTGTTCATCATCGCCACCATATTACATTCACAAGCATGAGGTGAGATTCATGCAATTGCTGTTTCTCAAAAAATAACT
>Ga0164318_10004739_pt1 | contig 13104 bp, 13 predicted proteins | sample GuaBasSedimGuay9_FD_113734 | JGI IMG/M metagenome (GOLD analysis project Ga0164318, IMG submission 113734) | Subseafloor sediment microbial communities from Guaymas Basin, Gulf of California, Mexico - Guay9, Core 4571-4, 0-3 cm | ecosystem: Environmental > Aquatic > Marine > Hydrothermal vents... | reverse complement strand
TTTCCGCCCGAAGCACTTCTTTTCGGGCCGCCGCGCATCGAGATTTCAACTTTTCTTTCCGTGCCTCCAGGTTCTTTAGATACAGCCCCTCAATCTCATCAATAACACTGAGCAATAGTTCCTTTCTCTCCCCTACCTGGGTGTAGTTCTCTTCATCGTCCAGATCGTTGATAACATCTTTCAGCTTTACCACGTTTTCCCGAAGCATGTTTCCCAGCTCAATAATATATTCCACCCCCACGGAACATTCTAACAGCCGCTGTAAGGCCTCTTTCTCCCCCGCTTCTATCCGCTTTGCGATCTCTACTTCACCTTCCCGCGTAAGGAGTGAAATACACCCCATTTCTTTGAGATACATTTTCACCGGGTCGGAAACCCGGGAAGAAGCATCGGCGAGATCAGCTCGAAAGTTCTCCCTTTCCTCCAGTTTCAGCTGTTGTCTTTTTTTCAGTCTCCTTGACTGTTCAATCCGGTCTTTTGAAGCCTCGTCAATTACCATGATGTCAAGTTCTTCGAACATCATCATCAAGTCATCAATATCCTCTTCAGAAGATGCGATTTCCTGCGGTAAATCGTCATTCAGCTCTTCATAGGTTATATACCCCTTGTCCTTTCCAATGTCGATGAGACGCTTCAAGCTGACGATATGGGTTCTCTTATTCATGAAAAAACCTCCTGTTTCCCGAGTTCCCGAATTATCCGGTACTGTCAGGCACTAATGTCCTGCACTTTGCCCTATTCCTTCGGCCTTTTCCTTCAAAAGCCTGTTCATGCTTTCGAGATCTCCCTGCTCCCTTGCCTTCTGAATAGATCTCGACAGTTGAATTTGACGGATTTTCCGTTCAAATTCCTGAATTGCCAGATCAACGGTCTGGTCTGAATAGAAAGAAGGCAGCAACAGGCCTTCTCTCAGCTGTTCTCGGGCCTTCTCTGATTCGAGATTGGGAGCAAGGTCCTCCATTGAAGACAGTCTCCCAGAATCATAATTTTGAAAAAATAGCTCCCCAATCTCAATCACTTGTGCGTCTGAAAGCAATACCTGCCATGGCAGATTCCTGAGAGCCTGTGCTGCCTCAGGATAATGAATCAGGAGATTGAGAAAGTGAATGTCACGGCTAAAGCGTTTTTCAACTGCTGGTTTTGCGAGCCTTTCCGACAAGCTCAATTTATCACTGCCGCCGGCACCGTCTCGCCCGAGGTTCTTCAGCTCCATCCAGAGAACATCTTCTTTGACACCAATCCTTTCTGACAGCCGACGCACATACAGAGACTGCTGGGACACATCATGAAGCCTTCTCAGTACAGGCAAGACCTCATTGATTGCTATGCTTTTTGCCTCTATGCTCCCATCCATCACGGAAAGACTCATATCCACATGGAAATCAAAGAGAGACCCTGCTTTCCTGATCAAATCCCTGAGAGAAGAAGCTCCCTCAGTGTTTACAAAGCTGTCAGGATCATGATTTCCAGGAAGAACCACCGCCTTTCCGCTGAGCCCTTCATTCAAGAAAAGAGGCAGGCTCTTCAGAGCGGCCTTTTTGCCGGCCTCATCTGAATCAAAGACAACCACAGCCTCGGAAGCATACCCTTTCAGTTTTCGCACATGTGCATCCGTAAGAGCGGTTCCCAGGGTAGCCACTGTCTCAACAATTTCATGGTCATGCAGCGCCAGGACATCCATATACCCTTCAACAACAACGGTCCTTCCTGCTTTTCTTATGGCATCAAACGCATGGTTTAATCCATACAGGAGGGCACCCTTGTGAAAAATGGGCGATTCCGGGGTATTCAGGTATTTTGGAAGAGCGGCATCAAGGACTCTCCCGCCAAATCCAACCACCTGGCCGCGCAGGTTCAAAATGGGAAAAATAACCCGGTTCCGGAAGCGGTCGTAGTACCCGCCTCCCTTTCTTTCCACGAGCAGGCCGGCTTCGGATGCGATTTTCAGCTTTCGCGGATCTTTTCCCAGAAAACTGGTCAGGCTGTCCCATGAATCCGGCGCATATCCCAATCGGAATTTATTTATGATAGAGAAGGAAAGGGATCTCCTTTCGAGGTATGCGCGTCCAGGTTTTCCTCCTGTTTCTTCCAGGAGGACCTCCTGGTAGAACCGGCAGGCCTGTTCGTTCACTTTAAAAAGGGCCTTGCGAAATTCCGCCTTTTTCTTCTCCTCAGCTGAACTCGCACCCTCCAGTAGAGGGACATTGTATCGTTCTGCAAGTTCCTTTATGGTTTCTGGAAACGTTGTTCCATGATATTCCATCCAGAAAGCAAAAATGTCGCCCCCCTTTTTACATCCAAAGCAGTGAAACATCTGCTTTGAAGGACTCACCGTAAACGAGGGTTCTTTTTCCGTGTGAAACGGGCATAGCCCGATATAGTTCTGCCCCGCCTTTCTGAGCTGTACAAACTGCCCTATGACCTCAACGATGTCAGCAACAGACCTGATTGTTTCCTTGGTAGATTCGTAAGAACCCATCTTCAGCCACACAAAGAGAGATTAGGCCTCACACCCAATTTCGGGCGCCGGCAAAGGAAATAGGTATCATTTGATTCCAGAAAATTTCTTTGATTGACGAGTACCATTAGATGTGAAATAGCAAATGAGAAAAGCACGGCAACATGCGCCCTCTCTGAAGGAGAACAAATAACGGCCTGAACGCTTACCGTACTCACGAACCGCTGCCGTCACCCGCCCAGAATTTGCCTGACGATCTGATTGACCTCTTTTCCCTCTGCCCGGCCGGCCATTCTGGCCATGGCCGCCTTCATGACCCGTCCGAGATCTTTGAGGTCCTCCGCCCCAAGCTCGGAAATGACTTCCCTGACTATTTCTTCCATCTTGTCGTGCGTCAGTTGCTCGGGGAGATATCCGTAAAGAAGCTTGGCCTCTGCTTCCTCTTTTGTGGCCAAGTCTTCCCGCCCTCCTGCGCGAAACTCACCCGCCGCCTCTTTGCTCTTGCGAACGAGAGAAGAAATAACCTTTTGAATCTCTTCATCTTTCAGCTCCCGCCCGATCTCAACCTGCTTATTTTTTATGGACGATTTGAGCATCCGCAAACAGGAAAGACGAAATGAATCCTTTGCCCTCATGGCATCTTTGAGGTCATTGCCTATTTTTTTCTCTAAAGACATACTTTCCCCACGTTAGCTATAGCGCAAATCTTTAGTATACCCTCTTTTAATTTTATGTCAAGAAATTTCCTAAGTAAGTTCTTCTTTTGCTATTTGTATGGCTTCAGCAAGGTCAAGGCGTCCATCGTACAGGGCCCGCCCTGTTATCATACCCATGACCCCGTCTTTTTCCAGGCTAAGAAGCTTCCTTACATCCGACGGGCCACTAATGCCACCGGATGCGATTACCGGGATATCAACCGTACATGCCAGTCTCTTTGTCGCATCAATGTTGGGCCCGGTTCCCATCCCGTCCCTGGCAATGTCCGTATAAATGATCGCCCAGATCTCTTGCTTTTCGAATTGTCCGGCCATTTCCAGAGGATCAAGCGCCGTCTCTTCGGTCCACCCCTCAACGGCAACTTTTCCCTCCTTTGCATCAATGCCCAGGATTATCCTGCCGGGGAAAACCGTGCACATTTCTCTCACAAAGTCGGGATCTTTCCATGCCACGGTTCCCAGTATCACCTGGGAAATCCCCATGTCCAGGTACGCAGCCAGGATTTCCCTGTCCCGGATGCCGCCCCCAAGCTGAACAGGAATTGGAACTGTCTCTATAATTCGCCTGATAGTATCTGCATTGGCGGGACGGCCATGCACAGCGCCATCCAAATCAACCACATGGATTCGCTCGGCCCCTGCCTGAAACCAGCGCAAGGCCATTTCCTCGGGGTGGGCGGAAAAAACCGTTTCTTCTGACATGACGCCCTGTTTCAGTCGAACACATCGCCCTTCTTTGATATCAATGGCGGGAATAACAAGCACGCTCAAACGCTCTCCATCAGGGCATCTCGGCAAGCAATTGGTCAAGGCCTAAAGAAGCAAGCTTTTTCGCAGACATCCACCGTCCCCCCCCTCCCAGGAACGTCTTCAGGTCCAGAATATTTTCCGAGAGGGAACGCTGGGTTTTGTCAAATTTCCCCTTCCAAATAATCCTTCCATCGCTTACCCGCACCAAGTGCAGGCTGAAAGCAACGGAAGCGGCTCGTTTGGCCGCGTACGAACCACCCTTTCTTTCTACCCACCGGTACATGTATCCTGCAAGAACGTAATCAGCTCCCAGCATCCTTCCAATCTTCTGCAGCATCTTTGCCGGGAGCAGTGCTAGGTTCATGTTCCTGGAAGCAAGAGTGGAATAGGCGCCAAGGGCCTGCCCGGGGGGCATAATTTTGCGCCCGTCCCGGGATTTCAACCGCTCATAAAGTTCCCTGGTCATTTCTTGTACCACAGCGGAAGCTACCGCTTCAGCGCTGAAGACCGCACCCGAAAGAGGGTCACGGACCGTACGGGGGGGCTCCCCTTCATCAAGGGCAGCTTTGAAGCCTACAATTGCGATTTTCTCAGTACCGTGCAGTACGGATTTCTCGGGGACCGGCTTATTACCTGCACCGCACCCTGCAAATAATAACAGGAGCCCCACTGCAAGCACAATGAGCCAACAGGGAAAAACAAAGAATCTTTTCTGCATGATAGTCGCCCTTCGGCTACAAAATTCCCTTGGTAGAGGGAACTACACCGTCAAGCCTCTTCTCCAGATGGGTGGCTTGATCTAATGTCCTTGCAAATGCCTTAAAAATAGCTTCAGCTGCATGGTGGGGATCTTCACCTGAAAGGAGGTCAATGTGCATTGTGATACCTGCGTGGTTGCTGAAAGCCCGGAAAAACTCCTTCAAGAGCCGGATATCAAACGTTCCCGCCATATTCCCCGGCAATTCCACGCGGTAGGAAAGAAATGGACGATTGGACACATCCAGGACAACCCTTGCCAGGGATTCATCCATTGGAACCGTGGCCTCACCATATCGCCTGATACCCTTCCTCTCTCCCAAAGCCTGCTTCACTGCCTTTCCCATACAGATTCCCAGATCTTCGACGGTATGGTGGTTATCAACCTGAATATCTCCCTTTCCATCGATCTCAAGATTGAAAAAACCGTGTGCGGCCAGTAGCGTGAACATATGGTCCATAAAAGGGATTTCGGTTCGGGAACTGCATTTACCCTCACCATCCAGGGCCATCGTGAATCGAATATCTGTTTCTTTGGTTTTCCTGTGGATTTCAACTTCCCGTGCCATTAGCCCCATTCCTCAGTATGCCCGGCCTCGCTGAAAGCTACTCCGCAGCAGCCTTCGCATTTCGCTTTGCTCAATGCCAAGCTTGGTGGAGATGAGGGGATTCGAACCCCCGACCTGTACGTTGCGAACGTACCGCTCTCCCAACTGAGCTACATCCCCACTCCTGCGAGGTGCGCAGGTACTACAAATCGGTCAAAATTTTTGCTGATTTATTAATATAGGTAATCTTGCATCCTAAATCAATGAATTATTTTATTTTCACGGTTTTTTCTCGCATAATTTCCACCCACCCAACCTGCATGGCCAATCGATTAACCTGGGAATTATCACCGGCAGCCGCATCATTTGATTCAAATTTATTGACTTTTTTTGTAATTATGGTTTAGAAATGTGCTGTGCCCCCGTAGCTCAGGTGGATAGAGCACCAGATTCCTAATCTGGGTGCCGCATGTTCGAGTCATGCCGGGGGCACCACTTTTTAAAAGGCAAACGCATTTGTTCGTACTCCGGGTTTAGCCCGCTTCAGTCATTCCCGCGAAGAGCCCGCCCAGTAAACTGAGGGACAGGAGTCTAGATTCCGGATAAGCCCTGCGGGCTTTCCGGAATGACAAGTGAGCCTACTCCGCTGGGTGCGGCGGGGCTCTTCATCCAGTTTTTTCGCTTGACTATAGCGGGCAAAGCGGTATAATTAAAGTTTAATTTTTCGAAGGAGTAAGCCATGTACGCAATCATCAAAACCGGTGGAAAGCAGTACAGCGTGGCCCCCGGCGATGAGGTGAAACTTGAAAAGCTTTCCGGACAGGCAGGAGACACTGTCGTTTTTGACAACATCCTGTTGGCATCTGACAAAAACGGCGTAAGCGTCGGGAAACCATTGCTGGAAAACTCCAAGGTCACCGGTACCATTGTCCGCCACGGGAGAGACAAAAAAGTCCTCGTTTTCAAGTATAAGCGAAGGAAAGGATATCGGAGAAAAAACGGGCACCGACAGGCATTTTCCCTGGTGAGAATTCAGGATATCCAGTTACCAAGTTAACAATTTTTATTGAGGTTTGAACAAATGGCACATAAAAAAGCAGGCGGAAGCTCGCGAAATGGAAGAGACAGCGCCGGCCAGAGATACGGTATCAAGCGATTCTCCGGACAAAAGGTCAGTGCAGGGAGCATTATTGTGCGCCAGAAGGGAACCAAGATTCATCCCGGTACCAACGTTGGATTGGGGAAAGATTATACCATTTTCGCGAAGATTGACGGTGTTGTCGCGTTCGAGCGCATGGACAAGACCCGCAAAAAAGTCAGCGTATATGCCTTTTAAGCAGGGGGATGCCCGTACCTGAAAGAAAAACATGACTTTCTTGGATGAGGCCGTCATCACAGCCAGGTCAGGGGACGGCGGAAGCGGGTGTGTCAGCTTTCGGCGTGAACGTTTCAAGCCCAGGGGAGGACCCGATGGGGGAGACGGAGGTGACGGCGGCAGTATAATCCTCAGGGCAACCAACAGGCTCCAGAATCTTTCACACCTTCGCTCATCTCCTCTCTTCAAGGCACAAAACGGACAGCCCGGAAGGGGAAAAAATCAGTCAGGCAGGAATGGACAGGATCTCGTCATTGAACTCCCAGTGGGGACCCTTGCTCTCGACAGGGAAACCCACCATGTTCTCGCTGATCTCATATCTGACGGGCAGGAGGTAGTTCTGCTCTCCGGCGGAAGAGGCGGAAAAGGGAACCAGCACTTTGCTACATCGACCCGCAGGACCCCTCGAATTGCCCAGCCCGGCACACCTGGGCAGGAAATCACCCTCCAGCTTTCACTGAAATTCCTTGCAGACATCGGGCTTGTGGGCTTTCCCAATGCAGGCAAATCCACCCTTCTCTCCCGGCTTACCACAGCCCGTCCCAGGATTGACAGCTATCCTTTCACAACCCTGGTGCCCAACCTGGGAGTCTGGTATCTTCAGGGACACCGCTCACTCGTCCTTGCGGATATCCCGGGGCTCATCGAAGGAGCCAGTGAAGGAAAGGGCCTGGGACACCGATTCTTGAAGCATATCGAACGGACAAAGCTCCTGGTACACCTGCTTGACATAACGTATACCCCGAAAAACAACATCATTGAAGATTTCTTTGCCCTGAAAAAGGAAATGACAGCATACAATCCCGTATTGGCAGAAAAGCCCCACATGGTCCTCATCAATAAGATGGACCTCTACGGTGACCACTGCCGGGATGTGCATGAAATGCAGAAGGCCTTTGAGCAGATTGAGGTGGTATCTCTCCCCGTATCTGCCTTGAACGGTATGGGCATTAGAGACTTCAAGAAGATGTTGCTTGAACGCTTTTTCAGTGATCTGAATGGTGAAGAATGAAACACCATCATCTCCCAGGTGACATTTGCAAAAAAGGAGGGGACACCCAAGCGTGAACAAAGCAGCGGAAACCCGGAAATCAAGGAGTGCATTGCTTAAAGGTATAAAGCGCGTGGTCATCAAGGTTGGCAGTGGTGTCCTCACCACGAGCAATGACCTCAACCTGGAAGTGATCAGGGGGCTGGTATTGCAGATGATCACTCTCCGGAACAAGGGCATAGAAATAGTGCTTATTTCATCCGGTGCCATTGCCGCGGGACTTCGGAAAATGGGCTTCAACAAGCGACCCCAGTCGGTCTCTCAACAGCAGGCGATTGCCGCCCTGGGCCAAAGCCGGCTTATCATGGTCTATGAGGAAGCATTCGGACAGCACGGCCAGCAGGTAGCCCAGGTGCTCCTCACCCGCGACGACCTCACCCACAGGCGTCGCTACCTGAATGCCCGCAACACCCTGTTCACACTCCTTGCCTGGAACATTATTCCCATAATCAATGAGAATGATACCGTTGTGGTGGATGAAATAAAGTTCGGAGACAACGATAACCTGAGTGCCATGGTCACCGGGATGACCGAGTCTCAACTCCTCATAAGCCTCACGAATATAGACGGATTCTTTGACCGGGATCCCCGTTGCCATGAAGATGCTTCACTCATCCACGTGGTACAGCAGTTCGACAGGAATATCATGAAATGTGCGAGCAGTATTCCGGGATTTCTCGGTTCCGGCGGTATGGCAAGCAAGGTCAAGGCCGCCCAGCGGGTTTCCATGCGCGGGGTTCCAACCATCATTGCCAACGGCCTGAAGCCCGGCATCCTGCACAGCATCTTTGACGGAAAGAACGAAGGGACCCTTTTCATGCCCGCGGAGACGCGGCTCTGCAACAGAAAACACTGGATCGCCTTTACCAAGGCGCCAAGAGGGGCTCTCGTGATTGACAAAGGCGCTGAACGAGCAATTCTGAAACAGCAGCGAAGCCTTCTGCCTTCAGGGATTGTCCGGGTTGACGGTCGGTTTAGCGTGGGAAACGCGGTGCTCCTGGTCAACGAAAAGGGCGAAGAAATCGCAATAGGGCTTGTCAACTACCATTCAGGTGATATAAAAAAAATCATGGGCCTGAAATCAGGAGATATAGAAAACATACTTGGATTCAAGTATGATGATGAAGTCATCAACCGGGACAACCTGGTCATTACGAATGATGAAGAGGGAAACGGGTTATGTCAATTGCGAGCATGATAGAATCCATTGGAGTGGAAGCCAGAAAAGCGGCCAGGGATTTGCGGCAAATACGGCGTGACCGGAAAGATGAGGCTCTTGAACGGATGGCCGGCAAACTCCTGGAAAACAATGACGCCATTATCCATGAGAACCGGAAAGATCTCACTGGTGCCCATGAAGCGGGTCTTCCCCCTGCCATGATCGACCGTCTCACGCTGAACACCCCTGTTATCCAAAGCATGGCCGAGGGGCTCAGGGAGGTTGCCGCCCTGCCCGACCCGGTCGGAGAAGTTACCCGGATGTGGACAAGGCCGAACGGACTACGGGTGGGAAAAACGCGTATCCCGTTGGGTGTCATCGGTTTTATTTACGAATCCCGACCCAATGTAACCGTTGATGCTGCAAGCCTCTGCCTGAAATCGGGCAATGCGGTGATTCTGAAGGGGGGATCCGAGGCCATTCACTCCAATCTCTTCCTCGCTGGTCTTCTCCAGGAAGCCCTTGCGGAAACCGGGATTCCCCGGAACGTAGTGCAGGTTATCCCCACTACAGACAGGGAGGCCGTAGGAATCCTTCTCGGCCTCGAGGATCTCGTGGATATTATCATCCCAAGGGGAGGCGAAGGACTTATCCGTTTTGTCACCGATCATTCCCGTATCCCCGTGCTGAAACATTACAAGGGAGTCTGCCACGTGTATGTGGACCGATACGCGGACCTCAAAATGGCAGAAGAGATCTGCTTCAATGCAAAGGTTCAGCGACCGGGGGTCTGCAATGCCATGGAGACGATGCTCGTTCATGAACGTGTTGCCGGCGAATTCATTCCCCGCATGATCACCAGGCTTCAAGACGCGGGAGTGGAGATACGAGGATGCCCAAAGACCGTTGCATTGGCACCAAACATCAAACCGGCAGTTGAATCGGACTGGCCTCAGGAATTCCTGGGGCTCGTCCTGGCTGTAAAAATTGTATCCAGCATGGATGAGGCCCTGGACCATATTGATCAGTATGGATCTCATCACACGGAGGCAATCGTGACCGATAATTATAATCATGTCCAACGTTTCCTGGCTGAAGCAGATTCTTCAGTAGTCCTGGTGAATGCTTCCACCCGCTTCAACGACGGGAATCAATTGGGGCTGGGCGCAGAAATCGGCATTAATACCTCGAAACTGCATGCATTCGGACCAATGGGGCTCGAAGAGTTAACCACCACAAAGTTTATCGTCTACGGACAGGGACAAACACGCCAGTGAAAAAAACAGTCGCAGGGAAAATCGGTATCCTCGGCGGAACCTTTGATCCGGTACATTTCGGGCATTTGCGCACCGCCGAGGAAATCGGCCACGAGCTGAGTCTTCAACGCGTATTTCTCATCCCTGCGGCTTCCCCACCCCACAAAATACATGATCCTGTCACCCCTTTTGATCATCGGCTGGCCATGGTTCGATTGGCCGTTCGTGAATCAGCGCTCCTGGAAGCCCTGGACCTTGAAGGAAGGAGGGTAGGCCTGTCTTACTCATTTGATACACTGAAAGAACTCAGGTCACGGTTCGGCATGAAGGCGGAGATCTTTTTTCTCGTGGGGAGTGACGCATTTATTGAGATAAGGACGTGGAAAAACTACCAGGCGCTCTTTGAATATGCCAACTTCGTGATCATTCCGAGGATTGGCTCTGACTTGGGAACACTGCATAATTTCATATTGGGGCTCGATAAAGATGTAAAAAAGCAGGACCGCAAAAATGTTTATACCATGTCATCAGGAAATAATGTTATAATTTTAAGATCAACTCTGCTTGATATTTCAGCAACAGGGATAAGAGACATGGTCCGCGGGGGGAAACCCATCACTTTTCTTGTGCCTGAAGCTGTTCGAACCTATATTCACCGGGAGGAGCTTTACCGGGTTCATGAAAACAATAGATAAAGCAAAACTCTGTCTCCGGGTGGTTGGAGAAAGAAAAGCCATTTCCCCTGTCTTGCTGGAGATAGGAAAGCTCAGTTCGATTACGGATTATTTTCTCGTTGCGAGCGGCAACTCAAGCCGCCAGGTGCAGGCCATTGTTCGCCACGTATCCACCCAGCTGAAAAATAATGGGTTCAGGTTGTACGGCATTGAAGGGGAGCAGGAAGGGCACTGGGTCCTCATGGACTATGGTGATGTGGTTATCCATATTTTCTACCAGCCGTTTCGGGAATTCTATGACATCGAAGGCCTGTGGGTTGAAGCGCCAAGGATTCATCCTGCGGCCCCGGAAGAGACAGAGTCTGAACAATGATGTCCAAGAAGCCCGTGTCTTCGATAGTTGCCCTGGCAGTGGCATTGGCTCTCCTGCTGGTGCCCGCAGGCCCTTTTTTCCGGAATGCCCATGCCCTTTCCATCGATGAAGAGTTGGTCCTGGGAAAGAAATTTCTCGCAGAAATTCAAAAGCACAATGTTCTGCTGGAAGATGATTATGCCAATCAATATATCAACAGCCTGGGGCAATATCTCCTACGTTCCTTAGAAACAAGGCCCTTTCCCTTTCACTTCCACATTATCAAGGACAACACCCTCAATGCGTTTTCCGCCCCAGGCGGCCAGATTTTCTTTTATTCAGGTCTCATCGAAACCATGGACAACTGCGACATGCTTGCAGGCGTACTGGCCCACGAAATCGGTCACTCCACTGCCCGGCACCTGTCCAAGCGCATTGAACAGAATAAAAAAATCAGCCTTGCAACCTTGGCCGGCATTCTGGCAGGTGCATTTCTCGGCGGTGTCGCCGCAAATGCGCTGATAACCGGTTCTATGGCTGCGGGAATCCAAGCTCAGCTCCACTATAGTCGGGAAGACGAGCGCCAGGCGGATCAACTTGGTTTCAAGTACGCAACTGCCGCCGGTTTTATCCCATCCGCCTTGACCGGTGCATTGAAAAAAATCAGCCAGGGCAACTGGATAGATATGTCCAAGATGCCGCCTTATCTGCTTACGCATCCAATGGGTCCGGAGCGGATGGCAAACCTGGACAGCATGGCTCAGCAGCAGCAGTATAAACCCGCAGTCACAACCGCGGAAGTCAAACGTTTCAGGGCATCTTTCCCTGTCTTTAAGACCGTCATTCGGGCCACCTGCGTTGACCCACATGACGCGGAGAAATTCTTCCAGGAAGCATTGAAAAGAAATCCTGGAGCGGTCCTGCCCCATCTTGGACTCGGGATTGTCTCCATGAACATGTCTGAATACGCCGCCGCAGAAGATCACCTTAAAAAAGCCCTTCTTAAAGCACCCCATTCTCTCTTGATCCTGCGAACACTGGGAAAAGTTTACCAGTTGGAGGGAAAAGACCGGGACGCCATTGCTGTCTTGAAACAGGCCCTGACCTTAAAACACGATGATCCCGTGGCTCTTTTCACCCTCGCACTCTCCTATGAAGGCCTGGAAAAATACAATGAGGCAATCAGCGTTCTGAGGCGTCTGGACTCATACACCCCTACGAAAAAGGAAGTTTACTATCATCTTGGGATATCATATGGAAGGCTGAACAGACTTGCCCTGGCGCACTTCAACTTCGCGCGTTACTTCAAGGCCCTCGGCGAAAGACAAAAAGCCGGCTTCCATTTCAAAAAGGCCCGTGAACTGGCCCAGGGAGATCCCGCCCTCATGCGGGAGATCTCCAAGGCCATGGGAAAGTCACACAAGAAGAAGAGAAAGTAAAAAGCTTTTTTCTCATCCTTTTATATGGGCGGTGAAGCTTCCGGCGATAAAACTCTTCATTTCATCAGGCAGGCACACGTAAATTTTCCCCGGCAGCTCTTTTCCTTTCCTCTTACCGAACTGGAGAAACATTGCATAATCTCTCATCCAGATTTTGGTTTTGGGAACATCAGCGCCCTGCTCTTTCCATTTCATATGAACATGCGGGCTCCCAAAGCCTGATTTTGTCGTGTACTCGAAGATCCTGTTTTCCACGCTTTCGCCCTTTTTCAGGAAAAGAAAAATCACCAAGGCATGATCAGGAAAGAAATCTTTCCCATCACGCAGGGTGAGAATACCGTGGTCAAGCACCGCCTTGCTCATGGTAACCGGATCTCCGTGGATCATACCGCCAGCCTGCCTTGCCGGGATCGAGACTCCCTTCAAATCCATTTTCCAGCCGTTCCAGGACCCGGAAGAAGCATTCTCCAGTTCATTCAGTTTCCGCAATGCCAGCGGCTGGCCGAAGGCTATTGCCCTGCGTAGATCTTTCTTCGCCTTGTCTCGATCACCCATTGTTTCGTAGACAAG
>Ga0164318_10004738_pt1 | contig 13105 bp, 10 predicted proteins | sample GuaBasSedimGuay9_FD_113734 | JGI IMG/M metagenome (GOLD analysis project Ga0164318, IMG submission 113734) | Subseafloor sediment microbial communities from Guaymas Basin, Gulf of California, Mexico - Guay9, Core 4571-4, 0-3 cm | ecosystem: Environmental > Aquatic > Marine > Hydrothermal vents... | reverse complement strand
TCAGCCTTCTGATCCTGATCCGGCTAATGGTGCTGTGGGTGTGGATGTGGATGCTGATTTGAGTTGGTCTGGTGGTGATCCTGATCCTGGTGATGTTGTCACCTACGATGTATACTTCGGCACCAGTACCCCTCCGCCTCTAGTTGTCAATAATCAGTCCTCCACTGTGTATGACCCAGGTACCATGAGTTATATGACTACTTATTATTGGAAGATTGTGGCATGGGACAACCATGATGCAAAATCAATAGGTCAGATATGGAGCTTCACCACAGAAGAGTCAAGTCAAAATAATCCTCCAAACAAACCAGATATCAATGGGCCTACATCAGGTTATGTAGGAATCAACTACACTTTTTCAGCTGCCGCCATAGACCCAGATGGAGATCAGGTATACTATCTATTCGACTGGGGAGATGGAAACACTAGTGACTGGCTTGGTCCATTCCTATCAGGAGAAAGCATAAACATGAATCATAGCTGGCTGAGAAAGGGCATCTACAACATCAGAGTAAAAGCTAAGGATACTCATGGTAATGAAAGCATGTGGTCAGATCCATTCCAGATATCAATATCAAAAAACATTGAAATAACCAACATAAAAACAGGATATGTGTACTTCTTTATACCAGCGTTTAATAGATCATATGCATACATTAACATCTTTGACCGACTAGGTGTTTCAGTGATATTCACCATAGATCTACTGCATATAAACGTTACAGTAGGTGAAATGGTTAGTTCTGTGAAGTTTGTTATCAAAAGCATCATATTTGAAGACGAGCTAGTTTCCTATGACAATGATACAACAGATGGATGCCTGTGTGACTTCAACATAACAACAGGATTATATGGGCTAACAGTATATGCATATGATGAGGAGCAGAACGAGATAGACAGCGACATGATCCCGTATCTACTCTTTATAAACTTAAGCACAATTAGACAGATGAGAGGAAAATAAAAAAACAATAATACTGCATTCATCCTATCCTATCTACCCATTTTTTCAGATTTTTCTAACATTTGTATCAGATCAGTAAATTAGTTAATTCGACAATTTTAAAACAACCTCCCGATTTTTTTGATAAAAAGAAAGTATTATGGGGGCGAAACTATTTTATCAAAATAAATGATTCACATTGTATCTAACTTCTAGATCCCAAAAATTGTTTTTTATCCCCAGTTCTGGAAGGAGGAAAAAATATGATGGATGAGGTTAGAATAAAGGTTGTTGAGATAGATAAGCCAGATGATATGAATTTCATCTTAGGGCAAACACATTTTATTAAATCTGTAGAGGATATATATGAGGCCATGATTGGCTCTGTTCCAGATGCCAAGTTTGGTGTTGCATTCTGTGAGGCCAGCGGTGCATGTAAGATTAGAAGCGAGGGAAATGATAGTTATCTTAAGAAACTAGCGGAGAGGAATGCCAGAAACATTGGTGCAGGGCATTCCTTCATAGTATTCATGAAAAACTGTTTCCCTATAAATGTGCTTAATGCAATAAAAAGTATACCTGAGGTTTGTACTATATATTGTGCCACAGCTAATCCAACAAAGGTTGTTGTAGCAGAATCTAGAATAGGAGATAAAACAGGACGGGGGATACTTGGTGTTATCGATGGTTTTATGCCAGTGGAGGTGGAAAATAGTAGTGATATCAGTTGGAGGAAAAAGTTTTTGCGAGAAATAGGATACAAGCTATAATCTATGCCCATACCTACCTAGTAGTGGCACAAACACGCATCCACCTAGATCCTTTTTTCTCATTCCTTTATCCTTTTTTTCTATCAACTCTAGTCTACATATGGTTCGTCCTACTGGTATCAAAAGTTTCCCATTGTTTTTAAGCTGATCTATAAGAGGATCTGGTATGTAGGGTGCTGCGCAGGTTGCATAGATGCGATCATATGGAGCATATGATGGTAGACCTAAAGATCCATCTCCTATTTCTACAGTGACATTAGTTATGCCGGATTTTATGAGATTTCTATATGCTTTTTCGGCAAGTGATTTTATACGTTCTATAGTATAAACATGACCTTTGTTGCCTACGAGTTGTGAAACAATGGCTGCATGATATCCAGATCCTGCTCCTATCTCCAGAACTTTTTGTCCTTCTCTAATGTCCAATGCCTCGCACATAATTGCTATCATATGTGGTGCGGAGATGGTTTGTCCTTCACCGATTTCTAAGGGTGTATCCATATATGCATGTTTTTTTAGATGATTTGGCACAAATTTTTCTCTTGGTATTTCCAAAAAAGCTTTTTTGACAGCATCACTTTTTATGTACCCTTCTCTAACTAATTTTTTAACTAGATGTTCTCTTTCAATATCAAATATGGGGTTCATTTTCTTTTTCCAGAGTTAATTATCATAAATGTTGTATAATTAAACTTTGCCTTCTTTCATCTCCCCTCTATTTCTTTCTGTTTGTTTTAAAGAACGTCTCTTATACCCCTCTTTAGGTTAGACCCTATTTTGTTCTAAACTTATTTTTTTAAGAGATCATAAAAAAATCGTTCTTTTTTCTTTTCCATGGTATTTTCCATGGTAATTGGTTTTTTCCTCTCTTTCTTTTTTCTAAACTTTTTGCGTATAAAAAATGGATGCATGTCGTTTATATATGTGAGTTTTGTTTTTCGTCTAGATGGAGGTATTTATATTATGGGTATCAGAAGAGCAGTTGTTGCATTAGGTGGTAATGCATTGATCAGGAAAAACCAGGTTGGCACAATATATGAGCAGTTTGCTAATACCAGAGACATATCTGTCTTCCTTGTGAAAATGATAAAAAATGGATGGGACCTAGTTGTTACTCATGGCAATGGTCCTCAGGTTGGTGCTATATTGCTGCAGAACGAGGCGGGTAGGGATCTGGTTCCAGCTATGCCACTTGGTATCTGTGTTGCAGAGAGTGAGGGATATATTGGGTATATGATACAGCAATGTTTGTCAAATGCGTTAAGAAAGGAGGGTGTTGATAAACAGGTTGTTACATTGATCACACAGGTTCTTGTTGATGAGAATGATCCTGCTCTGAGTAATCCTACGAAGCCTATCGGGCCTTACTATGATGAGAGGAGAGCTCTTCAGATGCGTAGAGAGGGATACAACATGGTTAAGCAGGCAGGGGGATGGAGGATGGTTGTTCCCTCTCCTGATCCTAAGACTGTTGTTGAGGGGAGTATCATAAGGAGTATGTTGGATAATGGAATAATTGTGATAGCAGCGGGTGGAGGAGGCATGCCTGTTGTTGAGAAAAAGGGATGGGGCCTTGATGGCTTGGAGGCTGTGGTTGATAAAGACCTTGCTGCTGAGAGACTAGCTGAGGCTGTTGAGGCAGAACTACTGTTGATATTAACAGATGTGGAAAGAGTTTATCTCAATTATAACACATCTCATCAGAGACCATTGGATAATGTTACATTGTCTGAGATAAAAAAATATTATAATCAGGATCAGTTTCCACCAGGTAGTATGGGTCCTAAGATACTTGCTGCAATACGTTTTTTGGAGTATGGTGGTAAAAAGGTTATAATATCTCATATAGACCATGGATGGGAGGCATTACAAGGAAAAACAGGTACACAAATATCTAGAGAATAAAAAAAATATTTCTTTGATCTAAATATTTGTGATGGGTAGTACTATTGTTTTTTATCTAGACTATCTAAAAAAGTGTTTTTATACACACATGTGTATTCAGTATATTTAGTTATGAAGGTATGGATTCGTCAATAGAAGAACAGATTAGAGCTATTGAAAAAGAGATTTTGGATACACAGAAGAACAAGGCTACTGAGCATCATCTTGGTAGATTAAAGGCGAAACTAGCTCGGCTGAGAAAAGAGGTTGAAAAAAGAAAAAGTCATCAGTCTGCTGCTGGTAGAAGGGGTTTTGCAGTTAAAAAATCTGGTGATGCAACGGTTGGAATCATAGGTTTTCCAAGCACAGGTAAGAGTACGCTTCTAAATCAGTTAACAGATGCCTCAAGCAAAACTGGTGATTATGATTTTACTACTGTAAGGATAATACCTGGTATGATGAGATATAATGGGGCTAGTATCCAGCTGCTGGATTTACCTGGACTGATATCTGGTGCATCGGAGGGTCGAGGGAGAGGACGTGAGATTATATCTGCAGTGCGGAATGTCGATTTGCTGCTGTTACTAGTAGATGCAACTCAGCCTGCTCAGCTTGATTTAATAGATAAGGAGCTTTATAATGCTGGTCTTAGGTTGAATCAAAAAATTCCAGATGTAATTGTTACCTGCAAAGGTGAGGGTGGTATATCGGTTAATGCTACAGTACGTCTATCATATCTTAATGAGAAGATTATAAGAGCAATTGCATCAGAGTTTGTTATAAATGCTGATATTATAATACGGGAGGATATCACGGAGGATCAGCTGATAGATGTGTTTTCTGGAAACAGAGTATATGTGCCTGCTATTGTTGTTGTTAACAAAATAGATTTAGTTTCTTCAAATGAATTAAAAAATATGTTGGAGGAGATCCAAAGAGAGCGCAGATGGGGGGATGTAATCGGTATTTCTGCAAAAAATGGTGATGGCTTAGATCGGCTCAAGAAAAAAATGTTTTCTCAGCTGAGGCTTATTCGTATATACATGAAACCTGTCGGGAAGAAACCTGATTATGATGAGCCGTTGATTTTAAGAAAAGGAGATACTGTGGGGGATGCATGTAGATATCTTCATAGAGATTTTGAAAAAAATTTTAGATATGCCCAGGTATGGGGGTGTTCTGTGAAATATCCTGGTCAAAAAGTTGGTTTGGATCATAGGTTGAGTGATGGGGATGTGTTGACAATATTTGTGAGACACTGAGGGAATATCTGAATGAAAACAAAGAGAAAAGCTGATGAAGGAAAAAAGATTTTTTTTTGGTTTTGCGTTATTATTTGATTGTGTTTTGAAACTATTTTTAAAGCAGAAAAATAGATTTCGCTGGCTCTTTTTCTTTTTTTATATCATCTGCCTAACTGTTTTGACAATATGTTTTTCGTTCAACTCATATTTCTCTAGTAGATCCTTTGGGTCTCCTGATTCGCAGAAGGTGTCTTTTACACCCATTCTTTTGAATTTGATGGAGAATCCTTCCTCAGCAAGTAATTCAGATACTGCGCTTCCTAGTCCACCAATTATAGAATGTTCCTCCACGGTTATTATCGCATTGGTTTCTCTGGCGCATTTACATATAAGTTTTTTGTCTAATGGTTTTATAGTATGCATGTCTATTACACGGACATGTATATCATTTTCCTTCAGCAGTTTTTTTCTTGCATCTAATGCTGGATCAACCATGGTTCCACAGGCGATGATACTTACATCGTCTCCATCCTCTACAACTATTCCCTCACCGATCCTCAGGTTTTTTAGATCCTCATATTTGTATATCACGGGTGCTGATGCTCGTCCTACGCGTGCATACATGGGTCCTTCAGTGGATGCCATGAGTTCTACTATTTTTTTTGTCTGAGGTGCATCGCTGGGTGTAAGTACAGTCATGTTTGGTAGTACTCGCATTAACGCTAGATCCTCTATCATCTGATGACTTGCTCCGTCTTTACCTACACTTATGCCTCCATGTGTTGCGAAGATCTTTACATTTGCCTTGGAATAGGCAACATCCATACGTATTTGATCGTAGACTCTTCCTGTTGCGAAGACTGCGAATGTGCTGGCGAATGGTATTTTTCCGCATGATGCTAGTCCTGCGGCTGTGGATATCATGTTTGCTTCGGCAATGCCCATATCGAAAAAACGTTCTGGATATTTTTTTGCAAACATGATGGTTTTTGTGGATTTTGACAGGTCTGCATCTAAAACCACTATGTTTGGATATTTTTTACCAAGCTCAACGAGGGTTTCTCCATATGCGTTCCGTGGGTTGATCCTTTTTTTGGTCAATAATAGACCTCCAGTTTTTTCTCCAGTAGATTTAGTTCTTGCATAGCAAGTCGGTATTCCATCTCATTTGGGGGTACACCATGGAAGTCTACATTGTTTTCCATGAAGGAGACACCTTTTCCTTTCACAGTGTTTAGTACAATCAATGAGGGTTGTCTCGTATGTTCATCTGCCCGATGAAGAGCATCAAGTATCTCTCCTATGTCATGTCCATCTATTTCTATAATATTCCATCCAAATGACCCCCATCTCTCTCTTATTGACTCGAGACGTAATACCTCTTCTGTGTTTCCATCGATCTGTAAATAGTTTCTATCAAGAAGTGCTGTTATGCGATCGAGTTTGTAGTGTGATGCAGCTGCTGCCGCCTCCCATATCTGGCCCTCATCTGTTTCTCCATCTCCTAGCATCACATACACATTATAGTTTTTCTTGTCTAATCTGCCTGCTAATGCTACTCCAACTGCAAAAGATAAACCATGGCCTAGTGAACCGGTTGATGCCTCTACACCGGGTATCATGTAGTTCACTGGATGTCCCTGGAGCCTAGAATTTATTTTACGTAGGTTTTTCAACTCTTTAACATCGAAGTAGCCGCATTCCGCCAAAACTGCATACAGAGCTGGTGCAGCATGTCCCTTGCTTAGAATAAAACGATCTCTATCTGGGTCATCTGGATTGTTTGGATCATGTTTCATATGATGAAAATATAGGGCAACAAGTGCATCAACAGCGGATAATGATCCTCCAGGATGTCCAGATTCTGCTCGATACAGCATCTCGATGACATGTTTCCTTATCTTCACTGCTATCAAGTTTAGCTTATGGATAAGATTTGTACTATGCGTTCTCAATATTACGGCCCTCCCCAGATAAAAAAAGGGGACTCTTCTTTTTTTGCCCTGTAATACTTTTCTATGTAAAATACTTTTTTGTGGCATTCAAGAGGCATGGAAAAGAAGAATTTTTTTGATGATCAAAAACAAATTTTTTTATATTTCCGAATATGATTTATTCTGAGACATTCTTGAAATCTTTTTTTGTCAAAATAGTGATGGGGAGGATCTTCCAAGGAGAAGGAGATAGGGATAAAGATGTACTTGTAGGTTTTTTGTTGACTAGTAAATGTAAATTAGGATACTAAAAAGCTATTGAGCCTCTCTTTTGTCCATCCCCTCTCTTGTTCCCTATCTTTTTATCATCATACTATACTATTACTATTTTTTGTTTTCCTCCTTCTTTGTGTGAAATCTAGAGAGTTTGTATAGATCCTGATATATCTCTGGTCTTATGTCACGTATCACCGGTCTGTTTGCTCGGGTGATTTTGATCTGTTTGAGATCGATCTCCTGAGTAATTATACTTTCCTCAAAATATGGTGCTTTGACCAGGAGATTTCCCATGGGATCATATATCTGTGAGCCACCCCACATCACTAAATCCTCTTCGGTCCCAACGAGATTTACATATACCATGAATGCTGTGTTTTCTAATGCTCTAGCTGGTAATAGCTTTTCGAAATAGGTCCTTGTTGTTGAGGGTGATGCTGAGATACATATCAGAATATCTGCGCCCTGCAGTGAGAGTGCCTTTGGTATTTCTGGGAAATATAGATCATAGCAGATAATTAGACCAATTTTTCCGAATCTTGTTGTGAAAACTCTGAGTTCTTCTCCCTCATCGAAAAAGATTTTTTCTTCAAATGGTCCAAATGTTGGTAAAAACCATTTTTTGTAGCTATCTACCTTTCCATCTGGATGTATTAGTATTGCAGCATTGTGTATAAGCCCTTCTACTCTGCTGTTTTTCAGTGGCATTCCGAATACTATGTAGCATTTCCGGTCTTTTGCGATTTTTTTCATGTGTTGTATTGATGGGCCTTGTATGGTTTCTGCAAGGTTTCTTAATTCATCTTTGCATTTGTATCCAGATAGGAAGAGTTCTCCGAAAACATAGAGATCAGCAGGTGTGTTTCTAATGTATTTTTCCATAGTCTTTATGTTAGATTTTTTATCTGCTATTTTTGGTCTTGCTGATATCATCGCTATTTTCATATCAGAACAGCCCCCCTTCTTAGGTGGTATGTAGAACATGTAATATAAAACATTTGTTAGAAAAAAACAGTTTTGTAAAACGAGTAGACATTTTTTGATGGCCATCAAAAAATGTATGTTCAGTGGAATCCGAGGTTTGTAAATTTTGTGATAAATTTTTTTGGTAAATATTTTTAAGTATCACCCGGGGCATATCGTCTCTACCTTTAAAAATGAGAGGTTGTCCCAGTATGAAGTCAGATATCGAGATTGCATCGTCTGTGAAACCTAAGCCGATAGATGTAATTGCAGAAAAGATTGGATTACATGAGGATGAGATTATACTCTGGGGTAACTACAAGGCTAAGGTATCTCTAGAAGTTTTAAAAAGAGTTCGAGGGAATAGAGATGGAAGGCTTATTCTTGTGACAACCATAAATCCTACATCTGAGGGGGAGGGGAAGACAACAGTGACGATTGGACTAGCTCAAGCTCTTGCAAGGCTTGGTAAAAAAACCATGCTTGCCATAAGGGAGCCATCCCTGGGGCCGATGATGGGGTTGAAGGGTGGTGCGACTGGTGGGGGATACTCGCAGGTTATTCCTATGGAGGACATCAATCTTCATTTTACTGGGGATATGCATGCAATTACAAGCGCGCATAATTTACTGGCAAGTCTTCTGGACAATCATATTCATCATGGAGACAAGTATCATATAGATCCAAGGTATATTGTATGGCCACGTGTGATGGATATCAGCGACAGGGCTCTTAGAAATGTGGTGGTGGGATTAGGTGGTCCTCTTGATGGTGTGCCTCATGAGGTAGAATTTGCTATAACACCAGCATCTGAGGTAATGGCTATACTATGTTTATCCAAAAACCTGCAGGATCTGAAGGAAAGACTAGGTAGGATAATCGTGGCGTATACCTATGACAACAAGCCTGTGACAGCAGATGATCTCAGAGCAGTAGGCGCAATGGCAGTTCTTCTTAAAGATGCTATTAAGCCAAATCTTGTTCAAACCCTGGAGGGAGTGCCAGCTTTTGTCCATGGAGGTCCGTTTGCAAACATTGCACATGGGGCAAGTAGTTTAATTGCTACATTAATGGGATTAAAACTTGTTGACTATTTTGTAACAGAGGCTGGATTTGGGTCAGAACTTGGAGCTGAAAAATTCTTCGACATCGTGTGCAGAATCGGTGGTTTAAAACCAGATGCCGCAGTGCTTGTAGTAAGTATCAAGGCACTAAAAAGGAATGGATACGGGAAGGATATTATTGCTGTGAAAAAAGGTCTAGCAAATCTCGAAAAACATGTTGAAAACCTAGCTATGTTTGGAGTTCCCATCATAGTTGCTGTAAACCGTTTTCCTGGTGACACCAACAAAGAGATAGATGTAGTAGAAAACTTTTGTAGATCCAAAAACATTCCAGTAGCAGTTGTCGATGTATGGAAAAATGGGGGTGAAGGAGGAATTGAATTAGCAGGAAAACTAGTGGATCTTATACACAATCATTCACCTAGTTTCCATTTTCTATACGATCTTAGTCTACCGGTAAAGGATAAAATAGAAATAATAGCCAAAAAAATGTATGGAGCTGAAAGAGTTGTCTATACTGTGGCGGCAGAGCAGGACATCAAACTGTCTCAAGAACTTGAATTGGATAAACTACCTATATGTATAGCTAAAACACAGTATTCCCTTTCTGACAATCCTGCATTGTTGGGGAGACCACGGGGTTTTAAGATAACAGTACGTGAAATAAAGTTTTCAGCTGGAGCAGGATTTCTGGTTCCGATGACTGGAAAAATAACCACCATGCCAGGTCTGCCAGCTAAACCTCTATCTGAGAATATAGACATTGATGAGAAGGGGAACATAAAAGGTCTTTACTAAATTCAAAGCTGTGGATCTATCTGGTCTCTCACGATAATTTACCTGCATTACCTGCTTTGATTTTAGCCTAATCTACCCAATAAGTTAAGCTAGGGGGATATATAAGAAAAATTTCCTTAATATATTTGTATAAGAGCAATTTCCTTCATAAACTCCTTAGTTGGCTCTATCTAATAATGGTTTTTTTGGGGAATTAGCCAACTCATTTTTCCTCCATTTTTATCCTACTTTTTTCAACAAAAAAATGGAAATAGGTTTTTTCCTCAGAGAACAGCTTCCTTTATATATCAAATTTATCATATCATAATACAATTAGTGGGAGGATATCACGTTTATGACTGATGATAATATCCAATCTTACATAGATGATATTCTTGATGCTCTCAGTGACGACTCAGACAAAAAAGTTAGCAGAGAGGAGCTAGAAAAGGAGTTTAAAAAATTTCTAGAATATGGAGTACCTGTAGAGCATGCGAAGCAGACTTTGATAAAAAAATTCCGTGGAGACACAGAAAGACCCATGGGTGAACGTATTCCGATAGCTGATATACAGCCTGATAAAACTGGTATAAACCTATTATGCCGCGTTATAAACATAAACTCAAGGGAGATAACATCGGGTAAAGAGAAGAGAAAAATTTTTTATGGAATACTTGGAGATGAGAGTGGCACAATCGGTTTCACTGCATGGAAGGATTTTAACATAGAAAAAGGGGACATATTGGAGATATCAAATGCATATGCAAGGGAATGGCAGGGAAATATCCGTATAAACCTGGGTGAACGAACAAGGATCGAAAAAACCGATGAAGAAAAACTGGCTGAAATAAGCTATAAGCCCCGGGAATACAAAATAAGAGACTTAAGATCCGGTTTAGGAGCAGTTGAACTCATAGTCAAAATACTTGACATAAAAAAGAGAGAAGTTGAAGTAGATGGCTCAAAAAAAAGTGTGTACTCAGGCATATTTGGTGATGAAACTGGCAAAGCTCAGTTTACATCATGGCATGACTTTGACTTAAAAAAGGGAGATGTGATAAGGGTCTCAGGCGGCTATGTGAAAACATGGAGGGGAATACCACAGCTCATATTTGACGAAAAAGCCACGGTAGAAAAACTGGATTCTAATAAAATCCTGACTAAAGACATAAAAACACAGAAAATACCTATACATGAGCTTGTAGAGAGACACGGTGGATTGGATGTCATGGTTGAAGGAACAGTTATAGAAATAAGAGAAGGATCTGGTATTATCACAAGATGCCCTAAATGCAGCCGTGTTATACAAGACCAGGAATGCAGTGTCCATGGGCGGATACAGGATGGATTGCAGGACATAAGAGTTAAACTTGTGATAGATGATGGAACCGGCAGCATAAATGCAATACTCGGCAGAGAAGTGACAGAAAAACTACTTGGAAAAACACTTGATGAATGGAAAAAAACAGCTGAAAAAACAAAAAACAAGGACACAGTGATTGAGGAAATAAAAAATATGCTTTTTGCACATACAATCAATATACAGGGCAATGCACTCAGCGATGAATATGGCACAACTATTATCGCAAAAAATGCGGAATTTGCAGACATTGACATAAACAATGAATTCGACAACCTATACCATGAGCTGGAGGAGGAGATTCAATGAGACGCGAGACAGCCTGGCGCGTATTTGCAGGTGAATACAACGACTCAACATTCGAGATAAAAGGAAGGGGAGAAAAAACCCCATCATATATTATAACACCTCTAGGGGCCAAGATAAACAGATTATTCATAGTTGGTGTCCTAACAGATGTTGAAAACATCTCAGAAACCGGAGAACTGCTAAGGGCACACATATCTGATCCAACTGGTGTGTTTACACTATACTCCGGACAGTATCAACCAGATGCAACAAAAACACTTCTGAACATTGATGTACCAACATTCGTAGCACTCGTAGGAAAAGCCAGAACCTTTGAGCCAGAAGAAGGAGCACTATATGTTTCAATACGCCCGGAGGTAGTAAGAGAAGTAGATGCAGAGGCGAGGGACAGATGGATAATAGAGACATGCAGACACACGAAAAACAGAATAGATGCTATTAGAGAGGCGATGAAGATGTCTCAGCCAAACATATATGATTTACGAAAACTAGGATACAGCAGAGATCTATCTGAAGGAATAGTAACCGCAATAAAGAGATATGGGCAAATAGATATAAACAAGTACCTAACACTACTATATGAATCCCTGCAGTACATCATGCCTGCAAAAGAAAAAACTCAGGATGTACAAAACATTATAGAAACCAAGGAAAAAACAGAGAAAACAGAAGAAATCATCAAGGCACAAATAGTGGAATCCTATGCACCTGATGAGCTAGAAGACAAGATACTAGAGATAATAAAGGAAATAGAAGGAGAAGATGGGGCAGCATGGGATGCCATAATAGAAAAATGTGAAAAAACAGGTTTTAATAGAGACTCAGTTGAAGAGGCATTAAATTCCCTTATGGACAAGGGACTAATATATGAGCCTGTACTAGGGACAATAAAAACCACATAAATTTCTTAATAAATCCAAAACCAAAAAAACAATCTGCGTTATCCCCCTAAGGACAGAAAATTATATTATATCCAAAAAACTGTTTTTTTCTGATCAAAAAACCTGTTAAAGAACATCAAACTATCTGATTTTTCAGTACTTCCAGAATATAAAAAATGAGAAGGACTCCACCATTTTTAAGGAGAAAATATTCCGTTATAACCTCTCTATTTTTTAGTTCTTCTCTTACCTTGTTTTTTGAGTAAAGATTCCTCTCCCCTTTACTGAAATAAACGCCAAAACCTTTTAGTGATCTACCTCAATTCCCTAGTAACTGATGATTTTTCATATTTTTTCAGGATAGACACATGTTGCTACATCTTCTTTTCCATCTCAGAAAAAGATAGAGTGATCCTAGATGGTAGCTCTACAAATTTGCTTGGAAAATATTTCTTCAACACCATATATCGTTGTTGAGCAGATCCTGTAGAAGAAATGCACAACTTTTTATTATTTCTTTGGAGTACATCAATGGTTTTTTACTCTGATTCTTACCCATCCACCACATATTTATTAGAAAGATTTTTTTGCTGTCTGGGCTTCATCCCGAAATAGATAAATTAGGATAAAAGCTGTTTTTCTTAACAGGATGGGATGCGCTAAGAAAAGAATGAATCCACGGGTTGTAAACCATGTAAAC
>Ga0164318_10004737_pt1 | contig 13106 bp, 8 predicted proteins | sample GuaBasSedimGuay9_FD_113734 | JGI IMG/M metagenome (GOLD analysis project Ga0164318, IMG submission 113734) | Subseafloor sediment microbial communities from Guaymas Basin, Gulf of California, Mexico - Guay9, Core 4571-4, 0-3 cm | ecosystem: Environmental > Aquatic > Marine > Hydrothermal vents >... | reverse complement strand
GAAACTGGTGTTAGCTGATTGCTCGCTCACCCAATCACACCACTTTAGGCTGCCAGGCGCTTGCGACCGTTCGCGCGACGGCGGTTCAATACGTGGCGGCCACTCTTGGTAGCCATGCGAGCGCGGAAACCATGGGTACGCTTGCGTTTCAGGACGCTGGGCTGAAATGTTCTTTTCATAGTCATGTTCCAGATATATGTAAGCTGAAAACCACATATAACCATCGGGGTTAATGTGGTTCCCGGTCAGAAAAAGGGGCCCATTCTATTGAAATGTGGCACTTAATTCAACCTGGAAACCATAGACTTTTGCGATCCAGTAGCAGTTTCCAGATTTAATCGAGGGTTTGGTAATTTTCCGCCTTAGATTCTATCTGTAGGAGTTAATTTTATTTAGTTCTTAGTCACCGGTAATAGCATGAATAGAAAAAGAGTAAAGGCAGCAGCTAAAGGCAATTTGAGCATTTTCCCACACCTTCCTAAAAAGATATTAACAGGTTATCCACAGCTGAGGTTATTCAACCTATGTTTTATAAAAAGCGTACAATTAGTAAGCAAAAAAGAGCTAACCTGTTGATTATAAACGACTATAATAAATAGTTTTTTCTTCTTTTATTTGTGGATAACTCGCGGGTTTGAGAGTATGATAAATTTGCTGGCTTGGAAAAAAGGCTCGGCGAATAAGAATTTTTTATCACTACATTACTTTTGAAAAGTTGGGCTTTTCTCCCATCTTTGAGGGGTTTCCTTTGCCCGAAGCAGTATGGCAGCAGTGCGTCAGCCGGTTGCAGGACGAACTACCCTCGCAACAATTTAATACCTGGATCAGACCATTACAGGCCACTATGAACGGGCAGATGCTCACTTTATTGGCCCCGAACCGGTTTATAAAGGATTTTGTCTCGGATAAATTTGCCGAACGCATCTCAGAACTGGTCAGGGAACTGGAGCCAGGCAATGCGACGGATGTGGTTCTGGAAATAAGTACAGGGCGAGATATTGCCGTCACATCGGCAAGTGTGGAATCGCGCGGTTCGACACCTGTCGCAGCGCCAAGCGGTATGCAGCCCGGTCTGTCCGGTGCGGCAATTTCCGGATTTTCTGGCACCGCCGAGGTCACTCCGATCAAACCGGCGGCCCCACGGAAGCAAATGTCCCGCCGTGTTGAGGTAGAGGGCTCCTTGCGGCATCAGTCCCACCTGGTCGAGAACTACACTTTTGACAATTTCGTTGAAGGTAAATCCAACCAGCTGGCACTGGCCGCGGCTCGGCAAGTGGCTGAGAACCCTGGAGATTCTTATAACCCCCTGTTTCTTTACGGCGGTGTTGGTCTTGGTAAAACGCACTTGATGCATGCGGTGGGTAATGCGCTGAAAGTGAACAATCCCCAGGCAAAAGTTGTTTACCTGCACTCTGAGCGTTTTGTTGCGGACATGGTCAAGGCCTTACAACTTAACGCCATCACCGACTTTAAGCGTTACTATCGCTCTGTTGATGCATTGCTGATCGACGATATTCAGTTTTTTGCCAAAAAAGAGCGTTCCCAGGAAGAGTTTTTTCATACATTTAACGCCCTGCTTGAAGGGGGGCAACAAATGATACTGACCTGCGATCGTTATCCCAAGGAAATCGATGGGTTGGAAGAGCGCCTGAAGTCACGTTTCGGGTGGGGTCTAACAGTGGCCGTGGAACCGCCGGAACTGGAGACCCGGGTTGCTATTTTAATGAAAAAGGCTACTCAGGCGCGCATGGATCTGTCTCCGGACGCGGCCTTTTTTATTGCTCAGCGTATTCGCTCCAATGTTCGGGAGCTCGAGGGAGCGCTTAAGAGAGTAATAGCGAGCGCTCACTTCATCGGTAAGCCCATCGATATTGACCTGATTAAGGAAAGCCTTAAGGATCTCCTGGCATTGCAGGACAGGCAGGTCAGCCTGGATAATATTCAACGCTCGGCAGCTGAGTACTATAAAATCAAAGTAGCGGATATGATGTCCCGGCGCCGCAGTCGCTCCGTCGCTCGCCCGCGGCAGGTGGCAATGGCATTAGCCAAGGAATTGACCAATCACAGTCTGCCAGAGATTGGGGATAGTTTTGGGGGCAGAGATCACACGACAGTTCTTCACGCATGCCGTAAAATCAAGGAACTTCGTGAGACTAACTCGGATATCCGCGAAGATTATAAAAACCTGTTGAGATCACTGACGACCTAGTAGTGTAAATAGAAAGTTTTGTATTGTTAGTGGCTATATCAGGGATATCGGCCAGGGCCTGTTGAAATCAATTATTAAGTAGCGATAGCAGGGAAGGGAAAAGACGTATATGAAGTTCAATATTTCGCGGGAGGCGCTACTCAAGCCATTGAGTCTTGTAGCTGGTGTTGTAGAGCGCCGCCAGACCTTGCCCATATTAGCAAATGTATTAATGGTGCTGGATGGGGATCGCTTATCCCTGACGGGTACAGATCTGGAGGTAGAACTGGTGGGCCGGGTACACCTTTCAGCAGCAGGCGACTCGGGTGAAGTCACGGTTCCAGCCCGCAAATTGGTTGATATTTGTAAGTCCCTGCCTGAAGGAAGTGATATTCAGATTAATGCGCAGGAAAGTAAAGTCACAGTGAAGTCCGGACGCAGCCGCTTCACATTGTCTACCCTGCCAGCCAGGGAGTTTCCCAATGTTGAAGACAGCATGGGAACGCACCATTTTGTCCTGAAGCAGGGTCAGTTGAAGCGTTTAATCGATCGTACAAGCTTTGCCATGGCCCAGCAGGATGTGCGTTACTACCTGAACGGAATGCTATGGGAGTTGATTGGCAAGCAGCTTCGGGTAGTTGCTACTGATGGCCACCGGTTGGCCATGTGTACCCTACCGCAGAAAGTAGGTGTGGATGGCGATATTCAGGTTATCCTGCCGCGTAAAGGCGTATTGGAGTTGGCCCGATTACTATTGGAAGAAGACGCTGAGATAGCGATAGTTATCGGCAGCAACCATGTACGGGCGACTACCAATGATTTTACCTTTACCTCCAAGCTGGTTGACGGCAAGTTCCCCGACTACCAGAGAGTCTTGCCCCGCTCGCCGGATAAAATTATACAGGGCTCTCGTATGGACCTGCGCCAGGCGTTTACCCGCACGGCCATCCTGTCTAACGAAAAATATAGGGGTGTGCGCTTAAAGTTGACAGAAAATACGCTGGATATTGTTGCCAACAACCCCGAGCAAGAAGAGGCAGAAGAAACCGTATCGGTGGATTATAAGGGCGAGGCGCTGGAGGTCGGATTTAATGTCAGCTATTTGCTGGACGTTTTGGGGGTGCTCAATGGTGAGCAGATCAAGCTTTCGTTAGCAGACCCTAACAGTAGCGCACTGCTGGAAGAATCTGATGAGGGTGACTCCCTTTATGTTGTTATGCCCATGCGTCTTTGATGAAACACAGGTGCGCCAACGCCCACACCCTGACAACCATTAAGGGCCGGCAGGCCTGAGGCTCTCGCCCAACGTGGCGCTATCCCGCTTACAAATAAATCATGTGAGAAACTTGCAGCAGGTCAGCCTGGAAGATCTGCAGCAGGTGAATGTTTTTTTTGGGCGCAATGGCAGTGGAAAAACCAGTGTGTTGGAGTCTATCCACTTACTGGGTATGGCTCGTTCTTTTCGCGGTAATAGCATCAAGTCCGTAATTACACACGGGGAGAACGACTGTACTGTATTTGGGCTGGTGACCCCCCCCTTGTCCTCGAGCGCAGCAGGTGCTGCTTTGCCCCTCGGTGTACGCAGAAATATTGCGGGCGAAGTTCAAATTAGAGTAAACGGAAAGACTGTTCGCACGGTTGCCGAGCTCGTAGAGCATTTTCCTGTACAGGTGATTACCGCGGACAGCTTTGAGTTGTTAGCGGGCTCCCCGGGTGCAAGGAGACAATACCTGGATTGGGGCGTGTTCCACGTGGAACATCGGTTCTTTAGTCAGTGGCAACGCTTCCAGAGGTGCATAAAACAACGCAATAAGTTGCTTCGGCGTGGTAAAATATCCGGCCAGGAGCTGGATGTCTGGACCCGTGATCTTACAGACTCAGGAGAGGCTATAAATAACTTCCGGAAAGACTATTTTGGGTTCCTGAAGCCACGATTTTCAGAGATTATGTTCCGTTTGGCGCCATCGCTAACAGCTCTGGAATTGCGCTTCCGGCAGGGTTGGGATAAACAGCTGAGTTATGAGGAGGCTCTTAAGAGTTGCGCTTCGGCAGATCTGGAGCAGGGATATACACATGTAGGTCCTCAGCGAGCGGATTTACGAGTCATGTACGACGGACATCTGGCATCAGAAACACTGTCCCGGGGGCAGCAAAAATTAGTTGTAAGCGGCTTGAAATTGGCACAGGGCGAGTTGATGTCTGAGATGGGTAAGGGAAAGTGCACTTATCTGATAGATGACTTGTCTTCCGAGCTGGATCAGCAACACAGTCAATTGGTTTGTGCGCTACTGGCATCGATGGAAGCGCAGGTGTTTATAACTTGTGTGCACCTACAGGATATAGAGACGGTTTGGCCAGAAACGAGAGAGCTGGCCATGTTCCACGTGGAACAAGGAGCAGTGCAACGTTATTCTCCGCTGTGATTTGGTCGGGGAATATAAATAGAAGCAGTATCGAGAGTTAATTCATGAGCGGAACTGAAAAAAACTACGACTCGTCCAGCATTAAGGTGCTCAAAGGGCTGGATGCCGTGCGTAAGCGGCCAGGCATGTACATCGGCGACACTGATGACGGGACCGGGTTGCACCATATGGTGTTCGAGCTGGTTGACAATTCGATCGATGAGGCCCTGGCAGGCCACTGTAGTGTGATCAATATTGTTATCCACCCGGATGAATCAGTTTCAGTGAGTGATAATGGTCGTGGTATCCCCACTGAAATGCATGACGAGGGAGTATCTGCTGCGGAAGTCATCATGACGGTGCTACATGCTGGCGGCAAATTTGACGACAATACCTACAAAGTCTCGGGTGGTCTGCATGGTGTGGGGGTTTCGGTAGTTAATGCCCTGTCGGAAGAGTTGGTGCTGACCATTCGCCGCGCAGGAAAAATGTACGAGCAGGTGTACCGACATGGTGTGCCTGACGCCCCTCTGGCGGAAATAGGGGTGACCGAAACCTCGGGTACAGCAGTGCGCTTCAAGCCCTCCTCCGGTACCTTCACCAATATTGAATTCCATTTCGAGCAACTCGCCAAGCGCCTGCGCGAATTGGCCTTTCTGAACTCCGGTGTGCGCATCGTTCTGAAAGATGAGCGTAGCGCGAAAGAGGAAATTTACCAGTATGAAGGCGGCCTGAATGCCTTTGTGGACTACCTGAACCAGAACAAAATAGCGGTTAACAAGCCGTTTTACTTTCAGTTTGACACCCGCGACAGTATTGGGGTGGAAGTTGCCATGCAGTGGAACGATTCCTTTCAGGAAAATATCTTTTGCTATACTAACAATATTCCTCAGTGCGACGGGGGTACGCACCTGGCAGGCTTTCGTTCCGCTCTAACCCGCAGCCTTAACTCCTACATAGAAAAGGAAGGGATGGCCAGGAAGGCTAAGGTGAATACAACGGGAGACGACGCCCGTGAAGGATTAACAGCGATTATCTCCGTAAAAGTCCCCGACCCCAAGTTTTCCTCCCAGACTAAAGACAAGCTGGTATCTTCCGAGGTGAAAACGGCGGTCGAACAGGTCATGAATGCTCAATTCAACGATTACCTGATGGAAAACCCCGCGGAAGCCAGATCTATTGTAGGCAAAATGCTCGATGCAGCCAGAGCGCGCGAAGCTGCACGTAAAGCCAGGGAAATGACCCGCCGCAAAGGTGCCCTGGATATTGCCGGCCTGCCAGGAAAGCTGGCGGACTGTCAGGAGAAAGACCCGGCTCTTTCAGAAATATACCTGGTGGAGGGCGACTCAGCGGGGGGCTCAGCCAAGCAGGGCCGCAATCGTAAGTACCAGGCGATCTTGCCCCTCAAAGGAAAGATCCTCAATGTAGAGAAAGCGCGCTTTGACAAAATGCTGGGCTCGGCGGAAGTTGGCACTATAGTGACGGCTCTGGGCTGTGGCATTGGTAAAGACGAATTTAACGCGGATAAACTTCGCTATCACAGCATCATTATCATGACTGATGCGGATGTTGATGGATCCCATATTCGAACCTTGTTACTCACCTTCTTTTTCCGACAAATGCGTGAGCTGGTGGAGCGCGGACATATTTTTATCGCGCAGCCACCACTGTATAAAATAGCCAAAGGCAAGCAGCATCAATATCTGAAAGATGATGAGGCGCTGAATCAGTACCTGACGCAATCCGCCCTGGAAAATGCATCCATTTTCGTCAACCCCGAGGCTCCGCCTATTTCCGGCAGTGGTTTGGAGGAGCTGGTAAAGCAGTACCGTGGAGTTGCTGCCACCATCGATCGACTTAGCCGTTTGTACGCTCCCGAAGTCCTGTGGGAAATGGTATACGGTGATTCGCTTGCACTGGAACAGATGCAGGATGAGCAGGCGGTCTCCACCTTCATAAATAAAATAAGTGAGCGCTTACTATCAGTGGCACCCAAAGGTGCCCGATATTCTGTTGTTGTACGCAAAGATAACGAGCGGCAACTCTTCTTCCCTGTAGTAAAATTGCTGGCCCATGGGGTGGAGTCAGAAACCGAGTATCACCATGAGTTTTTCTCCTCTGGTGAGTATCGCAGTCTGATCGCGCTAGGTGAAACGACTAATGCCCTGATCGAAGAAGATGGTTATTTTCAGCGTGGAGAAAAGGTCCTGCATACGCGCCGCTTCGCCGAGGGGCTGGATTGGCTTATGAGCCAGGCGCGCCGCGGCTACTCCATCCAGCGCTACAAAGGTCTGGGTGAAATGAATCCGGAGCAGCTGTGGGAAACCACGATGGATCCGGAAGTGCGCCGCATGCTCAAGGTCACCATTGAGGATGCTATTGCAGCCGACCAGATATTCACCACCCTGATGGGTGATCAGGTAGAGCCGCGTCGTGAGTTTATCGAGGAGAACGCGCTGTCGGTGGCGAACCTGGATGTTTGACAGTGTAAGTGTTGATTCATGGTAACTCTAATGACCGCTCACTTCGCCAGACCCTAACTACAAAAATGGATCTTATTTCTCTGAAATACACTACCCGAAATGGTGAGTGTATCAGTTCCCTAATGCTGTCTGTGGAAAACTCTGGCACAACTCTTCCAATATCTGGATGGGTGGTCAGCGTCTCAATTCTGTCAATGATCTCAGTAACAAATTGTTGCCCCACTTTTGGAACACCTTGCTCTTCGTAGTATTTGCAGAGTTCCTGCAGGTCACTCACGGCTGACTCGGTTAAAGAGACCCTCACTTCTTAAGACCAAGAATCTCTTTTGCTTCACTGATATCGATGAACTTCCCCTCTCTAACCTCCATAAGGCCTTGTGCTACAGCCTGCATAAACTCAATTTTTTCTTCGCGGATTTCATATTCTTCTAACCCTTGAACGACAGCCACCCCTCTTCCTCGACTCGTAACCAATATGGGTCGTTTGGTGTCATTAGCTCGAGTTACTATTTTTCCAGGGTTTACTTTTAAATCGGATAAGGGCACAACATCTTCTGAGAACTTGGTCTGCATGTGATACCTCCATAATAAAGAATCTACAGACCTGACTATAGCACCTGTTAACAGGTATGGTAACTGTAAACGCTTTAAGAAGAGGTGCGCCTTGGCGCGTCCTTCTTCCTTGACTTGTTAGCCGCGATGTCTTGGAGGCTGCCGGATACATACTTATGTAGGATACTAGAAACCAGCGTCTGATAAGGCATGCCTTCCTCCATGGCGCGGCGCTGCAAACCTTCAAGGTCGCGCGTTGACAGTCGAATGTTAATTCTACGATCTTTCTTGAACGTTTCCTCTGCTGCGGACTGTAATTTCTTGAGCCGTTTTGGTGTAAGCTGTGACTTTAGTTTGCCATTTTCGAAGTCCTTCAGGATTTCACTCTCCTCGGCGCTAGGTTTCCACTTTTATTGACTTGACCCTGGTTTGCCGTGCGTCATTACTGTCAAGCAGTGTGGGGTCAGGCCCACCCTCGCCAATGTCGGCTACAGACTCCAGCCGGTCATTTTCTATATCATCGTGGATGGATTCCAGTGCGGCCATTTCTTTGTTCGCCTTAGTGGAAAGTTGTGCGAAACGTTCGACCTTGCCGTGCAGGCCCTGCTTGCCTACCAGACCTTTTACCGTGTCGTTATAGTGGTTGTTCGCTGCTTTTAGGGTGTTGCCCAATTTGTGCAAGCGCTCGGCGACCAGACAAACCTGGTTGTAGATGTCCCCTGCCCTGCTACCGATTTCCCTGGCTTCCTTGTTGCTCTGCTCAATCATCCACAGGTTGGCTACCGTGCGCAAAATGGGCATCAGGGTGGTGTGCGACACCATGATGACGCCTTTTTTGTAGCCGTAGTTGAATAAGTCTCTGGTGTGTTTCATCGCCTCTATATATGCGGGCTCTATAGGCATAAACATCAATACGAAATCGGGGCTGCCAATCCCTGGCAGATTGGCGTAATCCTTGGAAGATAAATCATCGATGTGATTCCGCACCGCCTGGGCGTGGGCATTGAGGGCCGTGGTGCGTTCCTCGTCGGTTCCGGCGGCGATGGCCCGATCGTAGTCCACCAGAGACACCTTGCTGTCAATAACCAGGTTCTTGTTATCGGGCAATTTGATGACGAAATCGGGCAGTTTGCGTTTGCCGTCCTCGTCCCTGAAGGCCGCCTGCGATTCATAGTGGTCGCCCGCCTGTAAACCCGCCAACTCCAGCGTGCGCTCCAGTTGGGCCTCACCCCAATTGCCGGCGGTCTTTTTATCGCCCTTTAAAGCCACCGCCAGGTTACTGGCCTGGCTGTTCATTTCCAGGCCTATATCGAGTACTTTTTGTATTTCCTTTTCCAGTGCGGTGTTGCCCCGGACTGACTCTGAGTGAACCTCGTTAATTCTACTTTGAAACCCGCTAATTTGCTCCCGGAATGGTTTTAGCATCGCCTCGAGTGACTCTTTGCTGGTGGTGGTGAAGCTTTTGCCTTTGTCTTCAAAAATCTTGTTGGCGAGATTTTCGAATTCCTTTTTCAGGTTCTCCCTGGTTTCATTCAACAGTTCTATTTGCTCGGCGTGCCGGTCTTCCCGTTCGTGCAGTTGTGTTTGTAGCTCTGTATGCTCGTTAAGTACGGCGCTGTGCCGGGCGCTCAACGCCGCCAACTCGGATTTCAACGATTTTAGTTCGGCTAATTTTTCCCGCATCTGAAGGCTGGCCTGCTCCAGTTCGACGGTTTGGCCCCGATTATCGGCGCTGGAGCGAGCCAGGTCATCCCGTATTTTCTCTAGACTGGTGTTGAGGTTCTGTTGCTTGCCGGACAGTTGCGTGATGTGGCCGTCCCGGTCTTGTAGGCGGTGTCTCAGGTTGGAAATTTCAGCGTCCAGGGCACCCAATTTCAGGTCGCGCTGGTGAGATTCCTGCACCAGCTGCTGGTTTGTCGCAACCAGAGTGTGCAGCTCTTTTTCCTGATCCGCCAAATTTTTCTGGATGTTCCCCAGAGCCTGTCTGGCCGTGATACCTCGCCAGACACTCACAATCAACCCGATCAACACAATGACACACAACGCCATGCCCGCGATTATCAATGTGTCAGTCGTGAGCTTCATCGTCCCTCCCCTGTGGATGCCTGACAGTTTAAATCAATATATGGCATGGGAGGAGAATTATCCGCCAACTCGATCGAGGTATGTCGCGTAATCGGACATACCGTGGAGCGTTGGGGAAATCAGGTGCCCAGGATAGCTTTAGCGGCGTCCGCCAGGTCTCGGTACACGGGAACCTCCTGCGCGTACTCGAGGCTTGCTTCACCCGATTGCAAGCTGGTCAGCGTACCGGCGCCCTTGCCTGTTTTCACCAGTAACGGTTTGCAGCCATAAGCGCCAGCCGCTTGCAGATCCTTCATACTGTCGCCGACAAAAAACGCGCCCTGTGCCGACTGTTGTAGCTCTTGTTCTATCGCCCGTAACAGGCCTGTCGCCGGTTTTCGGCAGTTACAGCCCTCCTCGGGCAGGTGTGGGCAATAGAAGATGCCCTCGATAGTGCCGCCGCACTTTTCTACCTGCCGACATAGCAGGGCGTGAATTTCTTCCAGGTCATCGAGGGTGAAAAACCCCCGGCTGAGCCCGGATTGATTAGTGGCCACAGCGATGCAATAACCGGCCCGGGACAGGTCGGCAATGGCCTCTATACTGCCGGGAATCGGCACCCAGTCGTCTACACAACGGATGTATTTATCCGAATCCTCGTTGATAACACCGTCACGATCCAGGATTAACAGGGGCATTGGCTATTTGCTGACAACCAGTTGCGATATGTCGGCAACTTGCAGGAATGTGTCGCGTAAATCCTTTAGCAGGTTGAGCCGGTTGTTGCGCAGCGCCTGGTCTTCGGTGTTCACCATAACACCATCGAAAAAAGCGTCTATCGTTGTTCTCAAGCCGGCCAGGCAGGCCAGTGCTTCGGTATATTCATCCTTGTCCAGATGGCTCTGACAGGTTTGTGCTAATGCCTTGAGTTGTTCTGAAAGCGCCTGCTCTTCTGGCTCTACGAGTAAGTTGGCGCTTACATCACTAAACAGGTGGTTCTCTTCAAGCTTTTCCAGAATGTTGGAAACACGTTTGTTGGCCGCGGCCAGGGCCGGGGCCTGTGGCAGTTGGGTAAAGGCGTGCACCGCATGTACCCGGCGCTGGATATCCAGGGGCCGGCTGAGGTTCCTGGCGCTGACGGCCTTGAATACCTCCGGGGGAATTTTTTCTTCTTCGTACCATGCGCGGAAACGTTCGATCATGTAATCGAACACCTGCCCGGGGGTGCCGTCGGCGATCACGTTCTTTGGGTATTGAGCCGCCGTCAGTTCCAGGCACTCGCGCAAGTCGAGATCAAGGTTTTTTTCGACCAGTATGCGCAATACCGCTAACGATGCCCGGCGCAGGGCAAAGGGGTCTTTGGAGCCGGTGGGAGCCTGGCCGATACCGAATATTCCCACCAGTGTGTCCAGCCTGTCGGCCAGCCCCAGTGCGCAGCCGGTTAGTGTTTGTGGCAGACGGTCACCGGAAAATTTCGGCCAGTACTGTTGGGCCAGGGCTGAGGCCACTTCCGCCTCCTCACCATCGTGTAGCGCATAGTAGGAGCCGGCGATGCCCTGCATGTCAGAAAACTCCAGCACCATGTCGGTCACCAGGTCAGCTTTACTCAACAGGGCGGCACGCTCAGCAAGCTCCCCAGAAGCGCCGATGCGGGTGGCCAGTGCGCCGGCCAGTTTCACCACTCGCTGGGTTTTGTCGCTTAAAGTACCCAACTGTTGCTGAAACACGATGCTTTCCAGCTGCTGTACACGGTCAGCCAGGGGGGTCTTCTTGTCGGTTTCAAAGAAAAACGCCGCGTCTGACAGCCGTGGCCGGATTACTCGTTCGTTGCCGGAGATAACCTGCACCGGATCTTTGCTTTCTATATTGGAGATGGTGATGAAGTTGGGTTTGAGCCTGCCCTCCCCGTCGACCAGGTGAAAGTACTTCTGGTGTTCTTTCATGGATGATACCAGGGCTTCCGGCGGAACCTCCAAAAAACGCTCTTCGAAAGAACCGGTTAGCGCTACCGGCCATTCCACCAGCCCGGTCACTTCATCCAGCAGGTCCTGGTCGATTACCGCCGTTGCCTGCAGCGCGCTGGCCTCCACTTCAACCTGGTCGCGAATCATTTGCTGGCGCTGCTCGAAGCTGGCTACCACTCGGGCATCCGCCAGTGCATCGATATAATCTTCGGGCCGGTCCAGTGTGATAGCGCCACTGCTGTGGAAACGGTGACCCCGGGTGGTGTTGCCGGTAGTGAGGCCCAGTATTTCCCCGTGGTCGAAATCCTGCCCCAGCATTGCCACCACCCAGTGCACAGGTCGAACAAATTCTACCCGGTTGTCACTCCAGCGCATCCGTTTGGGGATTGGTAGCGCCTGCACGCTACCCTGGATAATATCGTTGAGGCAATCTTTGGTGGTAACGCCGCCAACTGTGCTGCGCAGCCCCAGCCTCGGACCCTTGGGTGTATCTATGGTCTGTAGCTGATCTGGTTCCACCCCCTGCTTTTTGGCAAAGCCGGCGGCGGCGGGGGTCCAGTTGCCGGATGCGTCCCTGGCGCGCTCCAGCGGCGGGCCCAGCACTACTATGTCCTTGTCCGGCGCCTCCAGTTGTACCTCTGCAATCAGTACAGCCAGGCGCCGTGGCGAGGCGAACCATTGCACTTCACCAAAGCCCAGCTCCCGCTGTCGCAGGCCTCCGGTAATGCCGTCGCGAAAGGCCAGCCCCAGTGATTTGAGCGCCTTGGGGGGAAGTTCTTCAGTCCCAAGTTCCACCAGCAGTGTTTCTGTACTCATGGCCTAACCTCCGCTTGTATTCGGTCCAGAACTTCTCGTCGCAACGCATCTGTCGCCAGAGGGAAGCCCAGTTCGGCACGGGCATTGAAATAAGCCTGGGCCACCGCCCGGGCCAGAGTCCGTACACGGAGGATAAAGCGCTGACGCTCAGTTACTGAAATGGCATGGCGGGCATCCAGCAGGTTGAAGGTGTGAGAAGCTTTCATCACCATTTCATAGGCGGGCAGCGGTAGGTTCTTTTCCACCAGGCGCCGGGCTTCTTTTTCATACTGGTCGAAGAAGCCAAATAAATATTCCACATTGGCCTCTTCAAAATTATAACGAGACATTTCCACTTCATTCTGGTGAAAGACATCACCGTAACTCACTTTACCTGCGGGCCCGTCGGCCCACACCAGGTCGTAGATACTGTCGACGCTCTGCAAATACATGGCGATGCGTTCTATACCGTAGGTGATTTCGCCGGTCACGGGGAAACATTCAAGCCCGCCGGCCTGCTGAAAATAGGTGAACTGGGTGACCTCCATGCCGTTAAGCCAGACTTCCCAGCCCAGACCCCAGGCGCCCAGGGTGGGTGATTCCCAGTTGTCTTCGACAAAGCGTATGTCGTGGATAGTGGCATCTATGCCCAGGGTGG
>Ga0164318_10004736_pt1 | contig 13106 bp, 9 predicted proteins | sample GuaBasSedimGuay9_FD_113734 | JGI IMG/M metagenome (GOLD analysis project Ga0164318, IMG submission 113734) | Subseafloor sediment microbial communities from Guaymas Basin, Gulf of California, Mexico - Guay9, Core 4571-4, 0-3 cm | ecosystem: Environmental > Aquatic > Marine > Hydrothermal vents >... | reverse complement strand
TCAGCATGACCAGGGGGCGGTAGCGGAAGTTGGCGCGCATCATCTTCCCGGGCAGGTGAAAAGTGGGGCGAGAACCTACCTGTACAATATAGGCCCATTCATCAATGGTTGAAATGGCGATGATCGGTGAAGACCAGGGTCAAGCCGAGGGTATCCGCGGCGGCGGCCACCTCCTTGTCGCGTATGGATCCCCCCGGTGCGATCACCGCCCGCACCCCGGCGGCGGCCAGCCGTTCGATGCCGTCGGGGAAGGGAAAGAAACCATCCGAAGCCGCACAGCACCCCTGCAGGTCGAGACCCTGCTGTCCTGCCTTCATCACAGCCAGCTCCGTGCTGTCGATCCGGCTCATCTGGCCGAAGCCCAGGCCGAGGGTGCCTTCGGCGTTCCCCAGTACGATGGCGTTGCTCTTGCCGTGCTTGCAGACCTTCCAGATCATGGCCAGGGTGTGTGCAGTGCCCGGGTCGGGCTCGGGACCGGCGACAACCTGCCACCGGTCCAGCTCCGAGAATCCGGCATCCTCGTCCTGGCGCAGTTCCAGGGCTCCCCAGGCCCGGCGCTTGTCGCCGGTCACCGCCTGGAAGCGGGAGAAATCGACGGTGAGGACGCGGCGGTTCTTCTTCTTCAGCAGCAGTTCGAGGGCCGCGGGAGCATAGGCGGGCGCCGCCACGATTTCCAGGAACCGGCCCGCGAGAATCTCCGCCGCGGCAAGGTCGAGTTCTTCACCGAAGACGAAGACACCCCCGAAGGCGGACACGGGATCGCACCTCAGGGCCCGCTCCAGCCCCTCGGCCCCGGCACCCAGGCCGAACCCGCAGGGATTGGTGTGCTTCAGGGCCGCACAGCAGGGCTCGTCGAAATCAGCCACCAGCTTCAGACCCGCCACCAGGTCCACGATGTTGTTGTAGGAAAGTTCCTTGCCTCCGTGCCGGACAAGGCCCAGGGCGGCCAGGTCGCCGCCCGGCAGGTCGATGTGCATGACCGCGGCCTGGTGCGGGTTTTCCCCGTAACGCAGATGGATGCCCTCCTGCTCCCGATCGCCGAACCAGCGGGCGATGTCGGTATCGTAGCGGGCGGTGGCGCCGAAGGCCGCCGCGGCCAGATCCCTGCGGAAGGAAGGGGTGGTCCCTCCCTCGTTGGCCGCCATTTCCTCCAGGAAGACCTCGTACTGGTCCGGATGGGACAGGACGGCGACCCGGGCGTGGTTCTTGGCCGCCGATCGCAGCAGGGACGGGCCGCCGATGTCGATGTGCTCGATCACGGCAGCCGGATCATCCAGCTCGGCCACGGCCTCGTTGAAACGGTAGAGATTGACCACGACCACGTCGATGGGGGTGATGCCCATTTCCCGCACATCTGCGAAGTCATCCACGCGCGGCCCGAGAATCCCGCCATGGATCGCCGGATGCAGGGTCTTTACCCGGCCGCCGAAAATTTCCGGATAGCCGGTGAGATCCGCGACCATGACCACGGGCAGGCCGAGATCCCGCAGGAAGGCCGCCGTCCCCCCAGAGGCGATCAGCTGGTATCCGGCTTCGTACAGCGCCGGCGCCAGAAGGTCCAGCCCGGTCTTGTCCGTGACGCTCAGAAGGGCGCGCCGGGGGAATCCGTCTACAGGTATGCTGCCCATCTTTCGGCCTCGCTTGGGAAGAGGATGTCCAGGACCTCCCGGTAACGCCGGGCCGTGCGCTCGAGAACATCGCCGGGAATGACGGGGCCGGGCGCTTCCTTGTTCCAGCCGCAGGTCTCCAGATGGTTGCGCAGGATCTGCTTGTCCCAGCTGGCCGGTTCGACACCGGGGCGATGCCCGGCCGCGGGCCAGAAGCGACTGGAATCAGGGGTCAGCACCTCGTCGATGAGGCTGAGTTTCCCGTCTATCACGCCGAATTCGAACTTGGTGTCGGCGATGATCACGCCCTGGTCCAGGGCACGAGCCGCAGCCTGGCTGTAGAGATCCAGACTGACCTCGCGCATCCGGGAAGCCGGTCCCTCCCCCACCATCCCTACCACTTCCTCGTACGGGATGTTCTCGTCGTGCCCGGTCTCGGCCTTGGTCGAGGGGGTGAAGATCGGTTCGGGCAACCGTGCACCCAACTCCAGCCCCGGCGGAAGCTCTTGCCCGCAGATGGTCCGGTCCTGCCGGTAGGACTTCCAGCCCGAGCCGGCGATGTATCCCCGGACCACGCACTCCACGGGATAGCGTTCGGCCTTGTGCACCAGCAGCGCCCGCCCGCCCAGGACTTCCCGGAAGTCCGAGAATGGGGCAGGGAAGGAGGCGGGATCGGCGGTCACCACGTGATTGGGAATCAGCCCTTCGAAGAAGTCGAACCAGCCGAGGGACATGGCGTTCAACATCACTCCGCGTCCCGGAACGACCTGGTCCATGACCACGTCGAAGGCCGAGATCCGGTCCGTGGTCACGATGAAGAGATGTTCACCCAGGTCGAAGAGATCCCGGACCTTACCTTCGAAATCAGGAACCAGGCCCAGATCCCGAACCGATCGCAACTCAGACATGAACACCCCCGGGGCAAGGGAAATCGACACGATGAGGTCTCCGCGGCAGCAGAGACGCAGGCATACTAGATAAGGTACCCGGGAACTGTCAAGGCGAGGGCAGTCCTCCCGCCGGGCCGTACATGGTCGACCAGCGGAGTTCTCCTGCAGGCCCCCAGCGCATCAGGATGCTCCCCGCGCAATCGGTCCGCACCACCGCAAGGGTGTCACCCCGGACCACGTAGGGTCCGTGGCTCGGATGACGGTAGCGGTTGCCGGCCCCGCAGCTGACCAGGCAGAGGCCGGGATGCAGGGCGGCGAGAAAGGCGGGCGAACCCGAGGTGTCGCTGCCGTGATGCCCCGCCTTCCACGTCTGCACCGGACCGAACCCGGGATGACCCGCCAGGAAAAGCTGTTCGGCCGCCGTTTCCTGGTCACCGCCCCAGACCATGACGATGCGATCCCCGCAGATCAGGGCGAGCATGAGGGAGTGATTGTTCTCGCTCAGGTTCTCGTTGGCGGTGTCCGGCGCCTGCAAGAGGGTCAACGACCAATCCCCCCAGCTGTGCAGGACGCGTGGAGGTCCGGGGCCGCCCTTGGCCGCCGCCGGTAACGGTGGTCGGGCGTTTCCCCCGCACAGCCACCGGGTGACCTTGAATTCCCCGGCCAGGGCCTCCCTGCCACCGGTGTGATCCAGGTGCCCGTGGGTCAGGACGACCAGGTCGAGGGTACGGATCCCCTCCCTGTGAAGGTAGGGCCCCAGGGTTCTTTCCCAGACCGCTTGTCCCCGGCCGCCTGAGCCCAATCTCCCGCCGGTATCGATGACGCAACGCCACCGGTCGGGAAAGGCCAGGCAGGCGCTATCACCCTGGCCGACATCCACCTGCCAAGCCACCGGTCCCCGGCGTGGGGAAAGCATTCGCCCGGCCTTGTTGAACAGCCCGACCATCAACAGGGGTATGAGAACCAGCACAGGCAAGCCCATCCTCTTGCGCAGCCTTCCCGTTCGTAACCGGTTAAGGGCAACCAGAAGAACTCCCGTTGCGACCAACCATATCCCCCACATCCCGAGATGGGGAGGCATCATACCCAGGGAAGCGTCGGATGTGCTTTTTGCCAGGGGCCAGCACGCCATCAACAGCCCGCGCCAGCCGAGGATGGAAAGAGCGGTCAGGGATTGGGACAGCCAGGGCCACCAGGAACAGAGCAAGGCCATCACGGTCAACCACACCACCAGGCCGAACAGGGGGACCACGAGCAGGTTCATCAGGGGGGACCAGCCATTCAGGTATCCGAAACCGCCGGCGATCTCGGGCAGGGTGAACCACTGGGCGGCCAGGCTGACCCCCAGCCCGGCCGCCAGCAGAGGCACGGGAAAAACCGCCTTGAACTTGTATTGCCCCGTCACCCTACCCACGGCCAGGATCCCACCGGCCGCCAGAAATGAAAGCCGGATCCCGATGTCCAACATCTGCCACGGGCCCCACAGGATCACCAGCAGGAATATCAGGCCCAGCAACCGCAAGACGTCCGCCCGGCGTCCCAGAATTCCCGGAATCAAACCAAGGGCAGCCATGGCCGAAGCCCTTACCACGGAACCCGGCGCTCCGGTCAACATGACGTAAACGGGCAGCAACAACAGCACCGGGATCAACTTCAGTGTCGGACTCCAACCGCCCGCTTCGGGCAGGAACAGCACCATACCCAGGAGGATGCCCACGTGAAGCCCGCTGAGGGCGAACAGATGGGCCAGCCCCAGCCGGGTGAAAGGACGGGCACCCCTGGCAGCAAGCGGCGACTTGATCCCCAGCAGGACGGCGCCGACCAGGGCGGCTTCCGGACGGGGCCACATTCCCTGGATCCGCGACAATAGTTTCTCATGCAAGGCAGCGAGCCACCTGTACGACCGGGGTGCGGTCTCCACGCGCCAGCTCCCTGCCCCGGACCCGCCCGGAACCCCGCGCCAGCGGATGCCCTTGCCCCCCAGGTAACGGGCATCGGAAAATCCTCCCGGCAGGGATGCCCGTCCCGGCAGTCGCAGCCTAACCTTTCCCAGGATCACCTGGCCGGGTTCCGGCCGTGGACCGGCGGCCGAAAGCAGGACCGCCTGACCCGGTCTCGGAGCCGGGCAGCCGCCCGTTTTCGAACCCGGCCCGACACTCAGCAGAACCGCGGGAAACCGTACCCGGTCCCGGTCCCTGGGTACGCTCCAGCCCGTCACGCGCAGGACCGCCGGTCCTTCCCATCCGGCCCTCTCCAGGTAGGACCAGGGCGGTTCAGCCGGATGATATCCGGAGTCCCTGAGGCGAACCTGGAACCCGTGTCCGCTCCAGACGGCAAGGGCCAGGGCCAGACCCCAAACGACAGGCGCACGGACACGGGGCAGGGCCAGCAGGAGGACCAGGCCCACAGCGAGGCGCAGGGCGGTTTCGGGACCCGGCCAACTGGAAAAAGGAAGGTGATCAACCCGAGGCAGGAAACCCATCTGGAAGCCCGCGAAAAGGGTCGCGGACCAGACCACGGGCCAGTGATGGACGATGATACGGGAGGATTCGGTCAGGAGGATTGGCCGCTGTCGCCCTCGGGTGTGATTTCCAGGTGCTTTCCCTGATTGCTCCAGAAGTGGCATCGGTTCCTGCCCAGATCCTTCGAGAGGTACAACATGGCGTCGGCCTTGCGGAACAACTCGAAGGGGTCGGCTCCGTCCTCGGGGAAGGTGACCCCGCCGAAGGACATGGTCACAAGCAGGGGGATCTTCTTCCCCTGGCTCTCCACCACTTCCCGGAATTCCGTTCGCAACAGGCGGGACACAACTTCCATGGCCGCTTCCTGGGAAGTGGCCGGCAGGATCAGGGCGAATTCCTCCCCACCGATCCGGCACACATGGTCGATACGACGAAGTTCATCCTTGAGCCGCCGGGCGACCATCTGCAGGATCCGGTCCCCCGCCTGGTGGCCATACTGGTCATTGATCCCCTTGAAGTTGTCCAGGTCCCCGATGATGAGGGTCAAGGGGCTTTCCGCGCGCCTGGCACGCTCCAACTCCAGGGTGAAATGCTTGTCGAAAAAGGCTCGGTTGCTGGCACCGGTCAGGGCGTCGGTGTGAATGATCTGATTCACGTCCCGCTGATGCCGCCAACGATTGGTGACAAAGCGGGCCAGCCTGGACCCGATCTTCAGGAGGGTGTCGCGTCCCCAACTCCCGGGCGCCAGGACGAAGAGCAGACCCGCTTCCTGCCTATCGGCTTCCGGGTCCGTCTCGTTGCCCGGTTCCCACACAGGTACCGCCACCGCGACCGGTTGTTCACCCAGAGGTTCACCGGTGTCGAGCAACTCGGCAATGCCCGGAGGTAGTTCCTCTCTCTGAGGAATCCAAACGGAATGCCCCTGTTCACGCAGCTTCAGCCATCCGGCTTCCCCTTGGGGTGTGGAGGCATGAACCAGACCTGCCAAGGCAGGCGTGGCTCCATCGGGAGCATGCAGGAGAATCCCCAGGCGGAACTGGGGCGTGAAATCCCTCAGCAGTTGCAGGATGTTGGACAGGATGGTGGAGGCCTCTCCCCCCTGGACATCTCCCAGGCGGAGATTCTGGGCTTCCTCCATGGCCTCGAGGAAACCATCCACGTATTCCAGGGAGCGTTCCTGGGCATCGGTAGCTGAAGGGTTCGGATGCACCGGGTCGCCTTGGGCAGCGACGGCGCTATAAAGCGGTGAGAGATCAATCAGTTCCCTGCGCCCTCTTAACAGGACGAATGAACCTTTCTCCTGCTCGTTTCCTTCGAGGGAAACCCGCACCAGGACGCCTTGCCGGAGTAGTTCCCTGACGACGGCCCCGCAGGCCGCCGCCAGCAGGTTTTCCTTCCGCGAACCCAGAGCCTGCCTCACAGTTCGCCGCAACTGGGGACCCACGGTCTCCACGGGCAGATCCCTGCTCAGTAATTCAGTCAAATAACGGGTGCGGTTCACGGAATGACACCTACAGGCGCTAAGGAATCATTTCTCTTTGTACGCTATTATGACATATTGTGCGCTTTTTCGCAAGTCCTACCTCACCCTTCCCGAATTATTCCGTTCCCGCCCGGAGAAATTTTCTTCTTCGGGAACCCCGGTGCTTACCTTATGTTCCGACAAGCAAAACAAATTCACCACTTGATCATGAGGATTTTCCTGATGCCTACGCTTCAGCAGCACGATGGAGCTCGCTGCCGGCGACCCTCCTTTTTCCGCCAATCTCCCCTGCAGGCGATCTGGGCCCTGCTGCTTCTCATGACGTTCACGACCCAGGGATGCGGAATCTATTCCCATGGCAATTCTGCTCCTGTCGGCTCGTGTGCGAACACGCTACCCGCCGACTTCGATTCCACGGATTCCCCCGATTACGAGGCGACTTTTCGTCAGGACGACCCCGACACCATGCCCCAACCATCCGCCCAATTTGATGTCATGCTGGATCAAGGTCAACCTACTTCCCTGGCGGAGTTGGAAGCACTGTTCCAGGAAGCGCTGTCGCGCGCCGGTGCCGATGAACTGGACAGGGCGCAGGACGACCTCATGGCCCTGGAAGAACAATATCGCCTGCTATCGGGAGCCGACAATGACAGCTGCACCAGGCAGCGCCTGGAAAGTCTCCACCGGCGCGGAAGTCTCCTGAGGGCCATCATGGTGGAGGAGAATTCCTTCGCCTCCGAATCGTGCGAAGCCGATCTCCTGCTGGCCGCCGGCTATCGCAACCTCGCGGGGCAATTTCCCGATTCCCTGATGCCGGCCACGGGCCTGCCCATGCCCGGCATCATGGCCGACCTTCTGAAGTGGGACAACCACCGGGTGGACAAGTGGCTGGATTACTTCACAGGCCGGGGCAGGACCACGTTCACGCTCTGGCTCCAGCGCAAGCAGGAAGTCGGCGGGTTCCTGGAGTCGATCCTCGAGGATGAAGGTCTGCCCCGCCAGTTGGTCTACCTGGCCATGATCGAAAGCGGCTTTTCCCCCCATGCCAAGAGCGTGGTAAGTGCCGTGGGACCCTGGCAGTTCATGGCCCCCACGGCCCGGGCCCAGGGACTGCGCATCAACTGGTGGGTGGACGAGCGCCGGGACTACGAGCTATCGACGCGGGCCGCTGCGCGGTATCTGAAATCGCTGCATGACACCTTCGGCGACTGGTCCCTGGTGCTGGCCGCCTACAACTCGGGCGAGAACCGCGTGCGCCGCAAGATCAATCTGCGCGCCAGCGACAACTACTGGGATCTCAACCTCCCGGAACAGACGGCGGACTTCGTACCCAAATTCATCGCGGCCGCCAGGATCGGCGAGGATCCGGCTTCCTACGGTTTCGAAACAAACCCGGTGGAACCCCTCGACTTCGACACCATTACCATCGCACAGCCCACAGGCCTGGATCTTCTGGCCCGTTGTGCGGGGACGAAACCCCAGGTGCTGGCGAATCTGAATCCTGCCCTGCTACGGGGTGCGACACCACCGGACATGGGCCCCTATCCTGTCCATGTACCCAAGGGAAGCACGCCTGTGGTGACCACGGCCCTGGCCAAGGTGCCTGCGTCCGAGCGTCTCACATGGACACGCCACCGGGTGCGCCGCGGCGAGACCCTGAGCGGGATCGCTTCCCGATACGGCTGCTCCGTGCGGGACCTGGCCCGGGTCAACCACATGCACGACATCCAGCTGATTCGGCCCGGCGACCAGCTGTTGATCCCCATGCCCGCGGCCCTGGACCGCCTGGCGCGCAAGCGGGCCGTGGAGAAGGGGCACTACGTCCCTCCGGCCGGTTACAAGCGGATCAGCTACAAGGTCAAGCCCGGGGACACGCTGGGCGGCATCGCCCGCAAACTGGGGGTATCAGTGACGCACTTAAGAAGAGTCAACAATATTCATCACACGAGTCTCATCCACCCGGGCGACAGGCTGTATGCCTACCGCCCCTCCCGATAGGTTGGGATAAAGAACAGGAATGACGCCGCCCGGAAGAATCCCGTGAATCGTCCGCCCGCTAGAAGCTGAACGACACGCTGATCCTGTGGGTGACCTCATCGATATCCAGGGAATCCCCGGCATAGGCATAATCCACGGTGAGGGGATCCAGCCTGAAGCCGGCTCCGGCGGTAAGATCACCGCTGCCCCACCCGGAGTCGAATCCCGTCCTCAGATAGACCTTCCGGGAAAATCCGACTTCCAACCCGACATGGGAATTGGCGCTCAACGAACCGGAGGAGTATTGATCCGCGTCGCCGCGGTGCTCGAAGCGGGTCTCCATGCTCCCGGCCAGGGTGAAGTCCATGTCCCAGCGGGGCAGATCCTGTCGCCAGGCGAGGCCGGGCACCACGGCCGGGGAGATCTGTTCGTTCCTGCCCGTGCTCCAGGACAGATAGGTCGTCGTCAGGTCCTGGAACTTCACTCCGAAATCCAGGTGGCGCCAGATACCCGGGCGCAGCAGGGCCACGTCGGCGCCGATGCCCAGGCTGGAGAAATCCCCCACGCTCTGCCGGATGAACTTGAGGCTGCCGCCGATGCGCCAGTTGCCGAGGTCCTCGCCGTAGGAGACCAGCAGGGCCAGCTCCTGATCGCTCTTGAAACGGATCTGATCCTGCAGGTCCAGGAGCCCCCGCAGTTCGGCGTCATCCACCTCTCCGTCCCCGTTGGTGTCGAGCTGATCCCGCAGATGATCGGTAAAGGGAATGTCGTCGACCCCCAGGCGGATCACCGAAACCCCCACGCCGGCCGATGACCCGCCGAACAGAGTCCAGGTCACGGGCTGGGTGTAGGCGGCGAAATCGCGGTCGATGAGATCGCCGAACCTCTCGGCGTGCATGACCAGGATGGCTCTCTGTGGAAGATTGCCCAGGCCGGCGGGATTCCAGAAGGTGGCCGAGGGATCGTCGGCCACCGCGGTGAAGGCTCCGCCCATGGCCAGGGCCCGCGCACCGCCTCCGTTCTCCATGAAGGCTCCGGCATACTTCGTGGCGTGGGCGGGGCCGGCAGCCAGCACCGCGCAAATCAAAAGGGCCGTGATCCATCCGAGGCGTCGGCCCCCAGGCCGAAGCTGTTCCTTGTGCCGCATATCTGTCTCGCTCACCAGGGGTTTGCGTAAGGAGTGACAACGAACTCTTGTCAGCATTATAGGTGATTTCCTTTCCACTGAAAAGTGCCGGGTCCGCTGAATACCCACCTCATGAAATCCGGTAGAGCTTCAACTTGCGGTACAGGGTCCGTTCACTGATCCCCAACTTCGACGCGGCGAGCCGCCGATTTCCGCCGCAGGCGCGCAAGGCGTTTTCGATGAGGGTTTTTTCCGCGGTCTGGAGGTCTCCGCCTTCGGTCATGGGCAGGGGGCTGAAACCGCCCTGATCGGAAAAGGTCTCCACCACGCGCCCGTCGGGAACGACCTGGCTCCCTCCGTGAGGGGGCCAGCTGCCCCCTTGGCCGTTTCCCGCACCGGACCTCAGCAGCATCTCCTTGATCTCCCGCACCTCCTGCCTCAGTTCCAGCAGGGCCGAGGCCAGCATCCCGGGATCGAGATCCTGGTAGGGGGTGAATTCCAGGGGTACGGGCAGATAGGAACCGGTACCGGCGATGCGACCGCCCGGCTGGATCTCCCGGGGCAGATCCATGCTGTCGATCAACCCGCTCTGCTTGAGCACGACCGCCGAGCTGACCGCGTTCTTGAGCTCCCGCACATTGCCGGGCCAGTCGTGTTCCAGGAGGGTCTGCTCGGCAGCCCTCGTAAACCCCCTGACATGAAGTCTATGCCGCTCGTTCTCCTGCTGAAGGAAAGCCTCGGCCAGGACCAGGATATCCTCCCTTCGTTCCCGCAGCGGCGGGGTCTCGATCACCACCACCCGCAGCCGGTAATAGAGATCCTGACGGAACTGGCCCCGGGCCACGGCCGTCCCCAGGTCGCGATGGGTGGCGGCGATCAGGCGGATGTCCGTGTGGAGGGTCGCGCGTCCGCCCACGGGAGTGAATTCACCTGTTTCCAGGGCCCGCAGGAACCTGGTCTGCATCTCCAGGGGCATCTCCGCCACCTCGTCCAGGAAGAGCGTGCCGCCATCGGCCCTCTTGAAGACCCCGGGATGATCCTTGACGGCGCCGGTGAAGGCACCGCGGACATGCCCGAAGAGTTCGCTTTCGAGCACGCCCTTGGACATGGCCCCGCAATTGAGGCTCACGAAAGGTCCCTTCTTCCGGGCGGAATTGCGGTGGATCGCCTGGGCGACCATCTCCTTGCCCGTGCCGCTCTCTCCCAGGATCAGCACGTTGACGTCCAGGGGAGCGCTGTGGGCGATCATGGCCAGCATCTCGCGGATGGCCCTGCTCCGCCCTATGATGCCGCTGTTGCGGCGCACCGACCGCAGCTGCAGGGCACGGACCACGGACTGGGCGATCTCCTCCTCGTCGGCGCCGGCAGGAAGAATGTTCAGGATACCCTCGGCCATGTCCAACTGCAGGGCATGGGGATCGATGTCCCCGATCAGGACGAGATCCGCGTCCGTGTTCAGGGACAGGAACTTCTTGATGACATGCCGAAAACGGGGGTAATCGCGGGTATCGAACAGGAAAACGGCGACCTTGCCCAGACTGACACGGGCCAGGGCTTCAGCCGGGGAATCGAACAGGAACAGTTCACTGTCCGGCAGTTCCCATCCGGAAGCGGCCCCCATCAACTTTTGCCTGCGGGTGAGCAAAACGACGGACTGCACAGCTATCTCCCAACCCATGAAACCAGAAAACGTGTCATTTTGGCAGAATAACCCCGTCGGCGATAAATGCCAGAAAAAACCTGCCGGTCATGACAACCGGCAGGTTACCGAGGAGTTTAAGAGGATTTCAGCCGAGATCCATGAAGGCGGACGCCCGAGCTATCTGGTCATGCATTTCTGGCAGGCTTCTTTCCACCTGCTCCACAGTCAACCCTGCGTGCTGGTGCAAAACGGAGGCGTCGCAGACAACGGGGTCGAAACCCAGATCGGAGCGGCAGGGCTCGACGGTGTTGGCCAGATAGTCCGCCAGGGAAACCACCGCCACCGCCAGGTCCTCTCGCCCTTGGACAGGATTACCGTCCAACTGCTGGTGATGTTCCGCGCAGCTGCGCGTCAGCACCGCCGGGAACCGCCAGGAACGTCCGAAGGCCTCACCCAGGACACCGTGGTCGAACCCGAATTCCTCCGTCTCGACCTCGGTCAAGGTCCGGCCGGTTTCAGCCCGCCTGGCGATGAGACGCCAGTACTTGTCGGGTGCATGGATTTCCAGCACGAACTTGCCCATGTCGTGCAACAAGCCTGCTGTGAACAGTTCCTCGGGCTCCGGATAGCCGGCCAGCTTGGCCAAGAACTTGCTGACTGCTGCCGTCACCACCGAATGCCGCCACAGTTCGCGGTAATCCAGTCCCCCCTTGGCCACCGCTACGGCCGACATGACGCTGGTGGCCACGGACACGCAGATGGCGACCTGCCTGACCGTCCGGTAACCAAGCACGGCCACGCAGCGTTGGATGTCGGTGATGTCGCCCCGGCTCGAATAATACGGGGAATTGGCAAGTCGCAGGATCCTGGCCATCAAGGGGGCATCCAGCCGCACTACCTGACTCAAATCTGCAGGCCCGGAATCGGGATCATCGAGAACCTTGAGGATTTCCATCAAGGTCTCGGGGATCGAAGGCAGGTCGTCCACTTCCAGCAGCAGTTTCTGCAGCTTGGCCTCGGTTTCCTCAGGTGAATGCAGAACGGTGGTGGTCATTGCTTGTTCTCCCTCAGACAAAAATTTCCATTTCCGTTTCCAAAGTCGTCCTGACCAATTCAGCAGTGCGCTCGAAGGCCTCCCCCGGCAGGCCGAGAATGCGGTTGGCCGGACAGGTCAGCAGATCCAGGTCCGGATCATCCACGAAGCCGATCCCCATCTTGTGGCAAAGCCTGTTCCCCAGGTCCAGCAGGACCAGCAGCATGGAGTCGCTGTCGAAGGCGGCAGGGTCGTGATGGTGTAGAATGACATCCTCGAGGAGTTGGGAAAGCTTCCACTTCTGGATCAGCAGAGCCCCCACGTGAGCATGGTCGAAGCCCAGGATCTCCCGTTCCGTCAGATGGAAGGATCGGTTCTGGTTGTAGACCACCTGGACGATCTCGTCGAATTCCCTCGGCGCCTTCTGGTTCAGGACCAGCTTGCCGATGTCGTGCAGCAGGCCGGCCAGGAAGGCCTCCTCGGTCAGGTTGGGCGCGTACTCGGCTGCCAGGATCCTGCAGGCGAACGCTGCTCCTATGGAGTGCTCCCACAGCAGTCGTTCCTTCAGGCCCGTACGGGAGGAATTGGTGTTGTAGAGATTGCGGGCGGCGCTGGTGACCACCAGGCTGCGGATGGAATTGAACCCCAGCATCACGATGGCCTCGGTAAGGGTCTTGACGCGGCGGCTGCAGGAATACATCGCGCTGTTGGCGATCTTCAGGATGCGCGCCGTCATGGCCTGATCGTCGGCGATGACCTGCTGCAACCTTTGCGCCGAGGTATCGGGGTCCGAGGAAAGCTCAAGCACCTTGGCGGCGACCTGGGGCATCGCCGGCAGGTCCCGGGTGGTCATGATGATTTTGCGTAGTTTTTCCGCCACCTTGGC
>Ga0164318_10004735_pt1 | contig 13107 bp, 13 predicted proteins | sample GuaBasSedimGuay9_FD_113734 | JGI IMG/M metagenome (GOLD analysis project Ga0164318, IMG submission 113734) | Subseafloor sediment microbial communities from Guaymas Basin, Gulf of California, Mexico - Guay9, Core 4571-4, 0-3 cm | ecosystem: Environmental > Aquatic > Marine > Hydrothermal vents... | reverse complement strand
GTTGTGTTATCCTCCGTTTCAACCCGGGGGGCTTCGTTTGAGGTACATCTGATGAAGCAGAGGAGAAAAATAATCCATATCGTCAGGGCGTTGAAGCAACTATGGAGGCATGCCATCCTGTGTGTCGTTTTATATGGGCTCATACTTGACTGATTTCTTGTATGTCTTTTGTTTCGTTCAGGTTATATTTTTTTAACTTGCGCTGATAAAGGTATTTATGGGCAACTTCCCTTGGTTCCATCTTCTCGATGTCTACCTTGGCATTGAGCTTCTGCCAAACTTTCCGGCACTCTGCCATGCTTTCGGAAGTAGCAGGCCTCCCTCCGCCCGGGAATGTGGCAACCAGCTTATTGAGGATATCTGCGATCTCGGGGTACTTAACAAGGATATTTTTGCGGACATAAGGAGTCAGATCATACGGCGGGAAGAAAGACTTGTCGTCTGAGTATACATGCCATCCATATTTGGCAATGGAAGCGTCGGTGCCGAAGACCATTGCGATATCGGTTTTGTGTCCTTTCAAAGCAATCAGGGAGGCTCCAGGGGTTCCGGTCCTGAGCATGCTCTTGGCAATTTTGAGCTTGTAGAATTTCTCCAGGGCAGGAAGCCCATCCGGACGAACCGAGAACTCAAAGTCGACAAATGTTTCGATATTTCCCTCCATCTTTTGATAAAATCCTGCCAGATCGGACAGCGTAGCCAATTTGTGTTTTTTGGCAAATTCAGGCCAGGATGCCATAGTGTACGCATTGTTGTTCCATATCGGATCCAACCAGATAAAATGATTGCTTTTGTCTTCCTTTTTTACAAGCTGATAAAGCCGGTTATTGTCGATACCGGGCACATACTTGCGCTTAAGGTGAATCATCCAGGCTGTTCCTGTATAGTCAGCGCAGATATCAATGTCGCCGGATTCCATCCCGGCTCTGAGTGCCATGGAAGTAAGATCTGATCTCAAATCGACCTTGAAGCCGTTATCTTCCAGCACTTGCTTGATCAACTGGCCTACAATATATTGTTCTGTAAAATTCTTGTTACCTACAGTTACTCTTTTTTCGGTCGCCTGGTTGTTTGCACACCCGATTAATGTGAGCGCCAGAACCCCAACGACGAGATTGACTATATTGATCTTCAGCTTCTGCATCTTTTATTCTTTTAAGAAATCGTTTTATTCTGCAACCCGCAACCTCAAGACATCTCAGTCCGGATTCTCAGACCCTGGGGTGTCATCCACTGTTCCAATCGTTCCAGTATAAAACCGAAGGTAATAGCCATGGCTGCAGTGGGTGCCGCCCCCTGGAGGATGATTAATGCCTCGCGGGCGAATACACCTGTCAACGTAATTTTCCCCAGGCCTGCGCCACCGACAAGAACAGCGAGTTCCGCAGTCCCTACCGTGATAACTGTGGAAATTCTGATGCCTGCCATGATGACGGGCCTTGCCAAGGGCAACTCTATCCTGCGGGCTATCTGCATTCTGGTCATCCCCATTCCTCTGGCTGCTTCTATGACCGCAGGATCGATATTTTTGATTCCAATAAAGGAATTGCGCAGGATGGGAAGAAGTCCATAGATGACAAGGGCCACAATAGCTGACTGAAGGCCGAAACCCAAAAGAGGGGCCATGATAGCAATGACAGCCAGGCTGGGTATAGTCTGTCCCACACTTGCTCCGCCGATGACAGGCAGTGCAAATTTATCAATGACTGGCTGGGTAACCAGGATTCCCAGAGGCACACCGATAGCAGTGGCTATAACGACTGCTATGAATACCATCTTTAAATGGGCCCATGCGCTGTAGAACAGGTCACCATATGTGAAGGTGTTGTAGATCCCAACCGTGCCCAGGCTGGTGATCCAGATGGTCATTCCGACAAGAAATACAAGAAGACTAACAAAAATCACCTGATGTCTCATTGATATCTTCCTTTTGAGCAGCTTCCCTTAGTGTCTCCCTGATTGCCTGGAACGTTAAGACGCCTTCCAACCTGTTATGTTTATCGATTATAGCCAGAACATTACGCCCGCTAGTCAACATAATGGAAAGGGCTTCGCTGAGAACGGCGTTTCTGGAGGCATGGATTGGCGAGATATTCATGACTTCCTTTACTCTTTGGCCTTTTTTCAGGTCTGAGATAAGAACCCAACCCGAAAACCCGCCTTTATCGTCAATTACCGGCAGCCAATCGATCCCTTCTCGCTCCATACGTTCTTGAGCGGCCTTTACTTCCTCTTCCGGCTTTACCGTAGGCGGCGATCTCCACATGATTTCCTCTGTTCGGATTAACTGCAAACCCTTAAGGCCCCGATCGGCACCGACAAAACCTGCCACAAAGTCATCTTTCGGTCTGTAAAGCAAATCAGCAGGTGTGGCGTATTGCACCAGCCGGCCTTGTTTCATCAAGGCTATTTTGTCTCCCATCTTGATTGCCTCATAAATATCGTGGGTCACGAATATAATGGTCTTTTGTAAATCCTGCTGAATCTTCAGAAACTCATTCTGCAACCCTTCCCGGGTTATCGGATCGATGGCTCCAAAAGGCTCATCCATCAGGAGTATCGGGGGATCACCCCCCAGTGCTCGAGCCACGCCTACTCTCTGCCGCTGGCCCCCGGAAAGCTCACGCGGATACTTGTCCACAAAAGCACCGGGGTCCATTCTCAAAAGCTCCAGCAGTTCCTCTGCCCGCTTTCTGCACCGGGCTTTCGGCCAGCCTTTAAGGGCCGGAACAGTTTCTATGTTCTCACCTACTGTCATATGAGGGAAAAGCCCAATATCCTGAATGGCATAACCTATGTTTCTTCGAAGTTCGTTCTGGTCTATGCTGGTATTATCAATTCCATCAATAAATATCCTGCCGCTGGTTATAGAAATCAGCCGGTTGATCATCTTCATTGCTGTGGTCTTACCACATCCTGAAGGACCCAGTAGCACGCACAACTCCCCTTTTTGAACCTCAAAGTTCACATTATTTACCGCTTCTGTTCCATCAGGATAGATCTTGGTCACTTTCTCCAGCCTGATCATTTTCGTATCAGCTCCTTAATCCCCTGGGCGTAACCCAGCGCTCCAACAGGGCCATGAGACCATCGATCAATAAAGCCAGGATGCTGACTGATATCCCTCCTATAACGATTAGATCCATTCGAGCATTTCTTAATCCTCGAAATATTGGCACTCCAAGCCCTCCGGCACCAATCAGGGCCGCAATGGCCGCAATCCCGATAGTGAGCACCATGGCGTTCCTGAGACCGGCCATGATAACAGGCAGGGCAAGAGGGAGCTTAATCCTCAGAAGCAGTTGGCTTTCGCTCATCCCCATACCCCTGCCGGCATCGATCATCGTTTGATCAACCTGCCGGATCGCTGTATAGGTGTTCCGCAAGATAGGCAGTTGACTATAGATAACCAAAGTGATGACTGCAGGCAGGAAACCAATGGCGCTCAGTCCCATGCGGCTGAGTAGGAGCATTAGCAGTCCGAAGAGGGCCAGGCTGGGAACAGTCATCATGATCTCTGCAAAATAGAGCACTACATCTGCTGTTTGCTCTCTGCCTCTTCCCGCTATGAAGATCCCTGTCGTTATTCCGAGGACAGTTCCTATTGCAATGGCAATCAGACTTATGCACAGATGATCCGTGATCCACCCCGTCACCATCACAGGATGTTGCATTACATATCGATAGGCATCTAACATGAACATCTACGGAACGTTGAAATTAGAAAATAGAAATTGGAAATTAGAGCTGATTAATCCAGTTTTTATCCAATTTTTAGCTTCCAGTTTCGGCATCCAGTATTCGATTCTATGGCGCACTCTTTTTTGGGAATAACTATAACCGGCGAATGAAGGATGCCAAAAAATTAATTGCTTTGTCAGCTTCTTGATAGTAAATTATCTTACCGGTGTAATATTTCAACTGAAAATTTTTCGAGCGACACACGGAAATAACAAATAATGTCCAAACACTACGTCGAACAATGAGCTACAAGGTCCCTCAGACTTCTATCAAAGAGATCGTGTACGAGATCTACAGGCTCATGCAGGCGGGAAAACTTTACACCAAGGAACTGAACAAGAAGTACCAGGTGAGTGCTCCCCAACTCAACTGCCTTATCGCTCTGCATGAGAATGGGCCTCTTCCCCCTTCCCAGATTGCCAAGATAATTATGGTCAGTTCCAGTACGGTCACCGGGATCATCGACCGCCTGGAGCTAAAAGGGCTTGTGACAAGGATGAGAAAATCTCCTGATCGTCGGGTGATTACGATTGAGTTGACAGAAGTGGGAAGGAGTCTTGCGCATAATGCCCCACCTCCTATTCAGGATAAGATCGTAGACGGGCTTAAGAGGCTTCCCGAAGGCGAGATAGAAGAGATTATTCGAAGCCTAAGAAAGCTCACAAACATGCTCGATGTTCAGGACCTGCAGGTCGAGTAACCATATTCCTAAAATCCCCTGGATCCTTTGAGATCGTGCTTAGAGGCACTTCGAGCCTTCCGGACCTGATGCCTTGACAGGCCCATGCAACGACTTGAGGGGCCTTGACAATTTGTAATTCACTTGTATATCTTTCTAGTTCAAATATTTTTATTTGGTGCTATTTTAACAGAAACAACATAAAGTTCCTATTGAAGTTTTTGCCACTATTCACTGGATTCCTGCTTTCGCCGGAATGACGTTTGGATACAGATTCCAGTCATTCCGGCGAAAGCAGGAATCCAGATATCTTATCATCCTAAGTATACACGATGGAATCAATAACAATAAATCCAAGCGTTGAAACAAATGAATTGTCAAGGCATTTTGGTGTCAGCGGATGTCAGGGATTTTCTCACTCGCTCAGCACAAAACTTGAGAGCTATAGCAAAAAATTAGACAAGTTGCTCGTACCTAGGTTGCACTATCAAATTGAAAAAATCACTAACATCGGCAAGAGATCAGTCTCCATCCACGGGGGTACAACCTTTAGGAGCCAAAAACTTTCGCGTGCCCTTGAGGATTCGGATGAGATTGTCTGCTTTGTGGCTACTGTTGGGACTGTTATAGAGGATGAAATTAACAGGCTCATGGCCCAAAAGCGTTTATCAGAAGCCTACGTCCTGGATGCTATGGGCTCTGTGGCCGTGGAGAATATGGTTGAGCAGTTTCATCAATGCGAGGAGGCACCTTTTCTTTCGGAAGACAAGTCGGTCACCCTGCGCTTCAGTCCTGGTTATTGTGATTGGCCTGTCACTGACCAGAAAAAGCTCTTCGGTCTGTTCGATTCAGATCTGCCAGGGGTTGAATTGCTCGATTCCTGCCTCATGCAGCCGCGTAAATCGGTTTCAGGAGTCTTCGGTCTGTTTCATTCTTCGAATTCCCACTCTTCCTGCCCTTATAATCCCTGCCGGCATTGCAAAAAGACGAATTGTATAGCAAGGAGGGCATAAAAACCAACTAGCCGAGTAAGGGGTAATACATGATTAAAGTAAGAAAGGGGTTGCCGGGAGGCCGGTACAGGCCTCTGAGCGACCAGGACATAGAAAAAATCCATAAAACCAGCCTGAGGGTATTTGCCGAGGTAGGAGTGCAGGTGAATTTTGCTGAAGCAAGGGAACTCTTCCGCAACGCAGGCGCAGAAGTGGATGATGCCGGCGGTATAGTCAAAATAGCTGGGGATCTTGTGGAAGAATTGATTGATAAAGCACCTCCTGTTGTTCAGCTCTGTGGTCGGGCGGAAAACGGTGAATTGGATTGTGAGGTCGGAGGGAGCAAGGTCTATCTGGGCACGGGAGGCACGGCCTTGAATGTACAAGATCCGGGGTCTAAGGACTGCCGGAGATCAGTACTTCAGGACATTGTCAATATGGCCTGTCTTGTGAATGCCCTGGATAACATCCATTTTTACATGCTCAACGTGTATCCCGATGATCTCCCGGTAGAAGATGTAGATGTAAACCGCTTTGGTGCGGCATTGAACCACACCCGGAAACACGTGATGGGCGGAGTATATACGGTTGATGGCGTAAAAAACGTCGTCAGGATGGCGGAAATTATTGCAGGCTCTCCTGAAAGGCTTCGGAAACGACCCTTTATCTCTATGGTAACCTGCCCCATAAGTCCCTTCAAGCTGGATGAAAGCTACGGGCAACTCACAATGGAAGCGGCCCGAAATGGCATACCTGTGGTGGTGCCGGCAGAGCCCCTGTGTGGCGCGACGGCGCCCATTACTCTTGCCGGCAACCTCGTGGTACAAAACGTAGATACCCTGGCCGGCGTCATGTTGGCCCAGCTTGCCAACCCGGGCACTCCGACCCTGTATGGTTGCATTTCTTCCATCACGGACCTGCGCGATATGAAGTACCTTTCAGGGGCCGTGGAGATGGGACTTATGAATGCAGCCGCCTCCCAGATGGCCAGGTTCTATCAGCTCCCAATATATGCTACAGCAGGCATGTCTGATGCCAAAGTGAATGATGCGCAGGCAGGATATGAATCCGCAATCACCAGTCTGATGGTTGCATTGGCAGGAGGTAACTGGATACATGATGCAGCAGGATTTCTCGAGTTTTGCATGACAGCATCGTATGACAAGCTGGTTATTGATAACGAGATCATCGGCATGGTCATGCGGGCCGTGGAAGGAATCGAAGTCAATGATGAAACGCTGGCCTTTGATTTGATAAAGGAGACAGGTCCGGGAGGACACTTCGTCTCTGCGCGCCATACACGCAAGCATATGCGCTCTAAGCAATACGTTCCTCATCTGAGCGACCGTGAAGAACGAGCCAAATGGCAGGCTGCAGGTGCGATAAACACTACCGACCGGGCTACCAAAACAGTTAATGAAATTTTGAATAGTCCCAGACAACCGGCTGTTCAGCCAGATATCAGAAAACGGATAAAGGCGGAGATACCTGGATTGCGGTCCTTTGTTATGGATTAAATGAGGAATTTTTTGTGATTATCATTGGAGAAAAAATCAATGCCACCCTTGCCGGTATAAAAACCATAGTACAGAAACAGGATAACACCGGACTTCTGGACCTGGCAAAGATTCAGGCCGATGCTGGCGCGGATTTTATAGACGTGAACGTGGGAACCGGCGTTGGATCCCGGGAGGACGAAATCTTTTCCATGCAATGGGCAGTTAAGACAATCCAAGAGGAAGTAGAGATTCCCCTTTGCATCGACAGCGCGGACCCAGGGGTGCTGGAGGCAGGGCTCCGGGTGCGAAACGGAAGACCAAGTCTGATCAATTCGACCAAGGCGGAAGAGAAAAACCTCGCACAGGTAGTGCCCTTGGCCAAACGGTACCAGACCCCCATAGTTGGACTGGCCATGGATGAAACAGGTATCCCTAAGACAGTTGAAGATCGGCTTCGTGCCTGCGAAAATATCGCATCGGCTTGCGAAAAATACGGGGTGCCGATTGAAAATGTATATTTCGATCCCCTGGTTTTGCCTGTTAGCACTGATATTAAACAAGGATTGGTGACACTTTATACCATTGCCGAAATCAAAGAGCGATTTTCTGCAGCCAGGATCGTAATGGGTCTTTCCAATGTCTCGTACGGTCTGCCCGGCCGGCCTGGTCTCAATGCAGCGTTCTTGCACATGGCCATTTATGCCGGCCTGGATGCAGCGATTATGGACCCGTTGAATCAGACCTTGATGAACGCCGTGAAGGCCGCCGAGGTCCTGGTGGGCAAAGACAGACATTGCCGGAGGTATACCCGATCCTTTCGAGGTGGTTGAGGACGATATGTTTGATGGACGATCCACAAATAATGCGCGGACAGAAAGCCCCATGTCCGGACCATACAGGCAAGGCTTACTGGTCAAGCCTTATGAACGGCTGAACAGGGACCATGTCAAGTGGCTCGACGACGCCTCTCTGAGTATCCTGAATGATCCGGGAATATGGTGTTACAACCATAAGACTGCAAATTTATTTAAGGCTCACGGGGCTGATGTTCATGAAGAACAAGAAACTTCCGGGTCGTTTTTCTGGCGTGTGAGCTTGCCACAGGGACTGGTCAGGGACGCCGTGTCTAAGGCCCCATCGCGCTTTATCCTTGGGGCACGCAAACCGGAAAACCGCCTGCTGTTGGATGCCGAGGTCCCGCGTGTATATTTCGGGACCGGTTCCGAGGCCAATGTCTGGGTCGATGCCCGGATGGAGGAATTTGTGAGCGTTGATGACTCACAGGTAAAGGTCAAGGTTCCCATGTTCAGGGAAATACGGGGTGATACAACCCTGCTTTGCCGTGCTGCCAAGCTGTGCGAACGATTGGAGCACCTTGATTTCTTTATCCGGCCCTTGAATATTCAAGATCCGGAGGTCACCCAGGATAACCACGACGTTAACAAGTTTTTTGCAAGCCTGAACAACATAACCAAGCACGTCCAGGCCGGCTTGACCAGAGTGGAAAGACTGAAAGATGTAATACATATGGCGGAAATCATCGCAGGCGGTCGCGAAGAACTGAGAAAAAACCCGGTCATCTCTTTTATTGCCTGCGTATTTAAAAGCCCGCTGCAGATCGTGGATGACACCGCGGAAAAAGTCTTTGCCATCGTGGAGAGCGGTCTTCCCCTGGTCATTTCCTCCTCTCCGCAGGGGGGGGTCTTCAGCTCCCATTCAAGAAGCGGGAATGGTGGCCCAGATCAACGCCGAGATCCTGGCCGGCATCACCCTGACCCAGTTGATAAAAGAGGGTGCGCCTGTGCTCTACGGGAGTGTTCCTGTAAGGGCTAGGCTGGATAACCTTTTTGATCTGTACGGGTGTCCCGAGTTCAACCAGTATAATATCGACTGCGTTCAAATGGCCCGGTTTTATAAAATTCCCTGTTATTCCTCAGCAGGAGTGGGAGACGCCAAGATACCGGGCATGCAAGCACAATTCGAGAAACTATTCACCCATCTCTATATAGCCATGAGCGGTGCGCATTACATCCATTATGCCTTTGGTCTCCTGGACCGGACCAATAGCTTCTGCCCTGTCCAGGCAGTGCTGGACAACGAGCAGATCGGCAAGATCAAACACTGTCTGCGAGAGCCTAAAGTTGATCCTTCAATAACGGCGGATATGATCAACATGGTAAAAAAGGTCATGGCATCCCCTCACCGGCTCTTTGCACGTCATGCCCGCAAGGCCATGCATGCAGGTGATGTTTCAAGCCCATACAGATTCGAGGCCAAGGAGTTAGAAGATAAAGCCCTGGAGAATGCCCTGGGCTATATGACCCAGGTAGAGAATGAGCCTGCACAACACCTGGACCAAGCCACGGTGGATCGCATCTTTAATGAAATCCCGGGTCTTCTGCCAGGACTTAGGCAGGTTGCAGAGTAACCGTTCATAGGTTCGGGGTTCAAATGAAAGAAAGGTAACCCTGAACGGTGAACCCTGAACCTGCGAAAGTATGCAATAAATACAGCAGTTAGGAGATTTCATGGACCAACAGATACTTCTGGACAAAATCGCACTAAATGTCATACAGGGTCGCTTAGAGGCCGGGGACGAGGGCTTTGATGAAGGCTTGGAGGGTAAACCTGCAGTGACGGAACTGGTCAAGGAAGCCATCAGGGATAGGATCGATCCCAAGTCGATCGTCCTGGAGGCCTTGACTAGGTCTATGGAAGTGGTTGGGGAAAAATTCGAGAGCGGAGAGTATCTGATCCCGGACATGCTGGCCTCGGCCGAGTGTGTAGGCGTGGCCATGGACCTCCTGAGCCCGCATCTCCTTAAGGCAGGTGTAGAGACTAAAGGCAAGTTTGTTATCGGTACTGTGCAAGGAGACCTCCATGACATCGGCAAAAACATCGTATCCATTATGCTGAAGGGTGCGGGCTACGAGGTAATCGATCTGGGCGCCGATGTCCCCACTGACCGGATCATAGAGGCAGTAAAGGACCATCAGGCACCTTATCTGGGACTTTCAGCGCTTTTGACCACCACCATGCGGGTGATGGGTGACGTAATAGAGAGACTCGAGGAAGAAGGTATTCGAGAAAGCGTGAAGGTGCTCATCGGCGGTGCGCCCACATCCCGGGAATTCGCTGATCAGATAGGCGCTGATGCCCATTGCAAAGATGCTTTTGAGGCGACTGATATCCTGAAGACCATGACGCATTAGCCAGAGGGTAAAATAATGGCAGAAAAAGTGGCATATTCCCAGGCAACGAGTACAGGGAAATATGACAAGGTCTCGGGCCTGCTGGGGAAATATGACAACGTCAGGAGGTTTTGGGAAGATCAGGTCACGGGGATATTTTTGCGTCCTGCCTTGAACGAACTGGTAATGCAAAAAAGGGCACACATGGGGCGCATCCGCGTACTTGATCTGGGCTGTGGCAGCGGAGACGGCTATGACCTTATTATGGGAGTCACTGCCAAAGATCCGGGCATATACGAATATATCACGGCGGTCATCACCCCGTATATGCTCGGGGAATACATGGGAATCGATATCAACGATGAGCTGATCAAGCAGGCTGAGGCAGATTATGGTCATCACCCCAAGGTGCGATTCATTCAAGACGACCTGTCCACAGGTCTTCCCGAATCTGTGAAAAAACAGGATCCCTTTGATATCTATCTCACTTCCTATGGCACCATGTCCCATTTCCACGATGAGCAGAATGTGAAGATCATCTCGGATATATGCAGGCATGTCCAGGAGAAGGCCCTGTTTGTGGGAGACTGGTTGGGCCGGTATTCCTATGAATGGCAGGATCTCTGGCATTATCCGCCGGATCAAGAGTGCTTTATGGATTATCGCATCTCTTACATTTATCCGGAGGAAGTACGGGATCAGGCTGATGTCGCGGTTTTTCCTTTACGTCTCATAACACGGGATGAGGTCATGGGTATAATAGATGAGGCTGCCAGGGAATCAGGGGCAGAGATCAAGCCCCTGGCATTCTTCGACCGCTCCATACTAATCGGCAGACATACGGATACGGGTGATTACAATAAAAACTGTCCAAAGCTGCGTACACAGGTAAACTCCCTTTTCGAGGGATACCTGCGTACAGACCTGGAAAACCTTCTTGTGGACTATGTGCCCATTCCGGGCTTTGATTATCTAAATAATTTTTTTGAGATGTTCTTCATGTCCTGTAACACATTGATACAATATACCATCTCCTTACTCAGTGAGTACGACTCAGAAACAGAGACGTTGCGTACGGTCTCTGATGAACTCCCATATTATCCTGAGCCCCTGAAGGAGGCAATGCACAGCATGCGAAGGCTTATCGAGGGAGCGGCGTGGCTCAAATGGGGGGATGTCCGCGCCAATGTGATAGAGCCGCATCTGGGCTATTCCCTCCGCAAGCTGGAGATGGACATGCAGTCCGGAACAGGAGTAGGACACAGCCTTGTTGGTATATTTGAGATTCGGAAATAGGTAAGCGTGAACGGTTAAGGAGTTTATATGAGCGGATTGGTGACAGCGTATGGCAAGCCGGATCATGACGATGTGAATTCCATGTTCCGGAAGATCAGTTATCGTGGCCCGGATGTCTCAGGTATGTTTGAAAATAATGGAATCATCATGGCACAGAATTACCTCGAAGCCGATGCTGCTTCAAATCCTGGAGATATCAGTATTCCCGTATCCGGTCCCTGGAACCCTGACTTAAGAATCTGCTACGACGGCCAGATGGGCAATTGGGATGAACTGGCCAGATCTTATGGCATCCCGGATGTCCCGTTCAGGGAAGAACGGCTTTTGCTCAAGTTGTATCAGCGCTACGACTCGGATATGCTCCGGTATTTAAACGACGCAATTTTTGCCTTCGTGATCTCCGACGGGGACGAGTTTTTTGCAGCCAGAGACTTATTGGGTATCAAGACCCTATTTTTCGGATGTAAAAATCAGACCCTGTACTTGGCCTCCGAACTGAAGAGCATTGTCGAGGTGACAGAAGACGTCCATGAATTTCCACCTGGGCATTATATGGACCGCCGCGGCCTCTTGACACCATTCGCAAAATTGCCCGAGGCCCCTCCTGATATCCTGCATACCGACTTAAATAAAATAACAAAGGATATCAGGACAAAAATCCGGCAGAGTCTCCTCAGCCGGGTGGATTTCAGTTTTTCAACAGGCAGCCTGTTGAGCGGTGGAATTGACAGCAGTGTTATCGCCATGCTGGCCAGTGAGGCATACAAAGAAAAATACGGAAAGGATGCACGGTTAAAGACCTTCGTCCTGGGTGTGGGAGAAAGCCCCGATATCCATAATGCACGAGTCATGGCCGGTCATATCGATTCAGACCACCATGAGGTCATGGTGGACCTGAATCAGGCCTTGGCGGTGCTGCCGGAGGTTATCTACTATCTTGAGTCCTTTGATCCCTCGCTTGTTAGAAGCTCGATATCGAATTTCCTTATCTCCAGATTTGCCAAAGAGCAAGGCATCCAGGTACTTCTTTCCGGTGAAGGCGGTGATGAGGTGTTTTGCGGATATACGTATCTTAAGGATTTTCCATTTGACGAGTTGTTCGCCCGGCAAATGGAATGTATTGGCTTTCTGCACAACAATGCATCGTTGCGGCTAGATCGCATGAACCAATGCAACAGCGTGCGAGTGGTGGCCCCTATTATATCCGGAGAGTTGCTTAATTATTCATTGGCTATCCCGCCTGAGTACAAACAAAAACCTGACGGGAAAAACAAGAGCGAGAAGTGGATATTTAGAAAGGCCTATGAACGGCTGCTGCCCGAAGGCATAGTCTGGCGTCTGAAACAGGAATTTTCCCAGGGATCCGGTATTGCCAGTTTGCTTCCAGCCTATTTTGAAGAAGCAGTCACCGATGGCGAGCTGGCTGATGTTCAAGCCGAATATCCGATGATTCGCAGCAAGGAGGAGCTTCACTATTTCCGCATTTTTACCGAGCACTTCGGTGCGGGTCAGGCAGTAGAGACCGTCGGCCAGTGGATCTGTCTATGAAATTTATGCGGGTGAGCTTCGGGTCCCGTAAAGCCTCATCTTGATCCACACCCCGATTGTCTCAATGAAAGACAGATACAGGGAGGAGCAAAGGCCTATCAAAAACAGGGCGACAAGGATCTTTGCCAGATTACTCTGATACAGGGCCTTCCTTATTATAT
>Ga0164318_10004734_pt1 | contig 13108 bp, 11 predicted proteins | sample GuaBasSedimGuay9_FD_113734 | JGI IMG/M metagenome (GOLD analysis project Ga0164318, IMG submission 113734) | Subseafloor sediment microbial communities from Guaymas Basin, Gulf of California, Mexico - Guay9, Core 4571-4, 0-3 cm | ecosystem: Environmental > Aquatic > Marine > Hydrothermal vents... | reverse complement strand
TACGTGTATGTCCTGCGTTGTGCTGATGACTCGTTGTACGTCGGCACCTCTGCGGACCTGGAAGCAAGAGTCGCTTGCCACAATAATGGCAAAGGCGCAAAATATACGAGGTCTGCGCAAACTGCGCCTATGCGTATCTTGCGAATACCACGAACCCGGCGGCTTTCTTTGAATGGGACGCGCCAAGATCTCCGCTCAGAGATCCTTAACACGCGAATCGCAGACCAGGGACGGGAGAGGTCTTTGACCGGAGTATCCGGCAGTCACATTCACGGCGGAAAACCATAAGCGAGCTTGCCATGACATTTTCATCCCCTGAAGAACAAGCACAACCGGGCGGCGGGCAGTCGCCGCCTCCCGGCCAGGGTCAGGGGTCTGCTTCACAGCCGCCCCCGCCGAACTGGTTTTTCCAGGACGGCCAGTGGTACAACCAGCCATACGCGCCGGACGGCACCTGCCTGGTAAGGGAGGACCGGACCATGGCGATGCTGGCGCACGTACTCATGATTCTTTCAGGATTCATCGGCCCTCTAATAATATATTGCATAAAGAAAGACGAATCACGCTTCGTGGGTTTCCATGCATTGCAGGCGATTTACTTTTCCATTATCGGGTTCGCTCTTGCCCTCGTCACATGCGGTCTGGGGAGCATATTAGTTATTATTTACGGCATAATCCTCGCAATCAAATCCAATGATGGAAAGTGGGAAAAGTATTGGCTGGCCGGCGACTGGGCGATGAGAAGCGCGATGCACTGGCGTTCCCGGCGCTGAGATTCAGAAAGCGCGCTTCCCTTTCACGCCCGGCAGACCGATTCCAACGATATGCACGTTTAATATACTCCATGAATGCAATAACGACAAGAAACCTGGGCAAGAAGTATGAGATATACCCGCGGCCGCTGAACCGCCTGGGGGAGTGGCTGAGTTTCGGAAAGGCGCAACTCCATGATGATTTCTGGGCGCTTAAGGGTGTAAACCTGGAAGTAAAAGCGGGACAGACACTCGGCATCCTCGGCCCTAACGGCGCGGGCAAGAGCACGCTTCTGAAAATTCTTGGGGGGGTTGCGCAGCCATCGGAAGGCTCAATTGAAATGAACGGGCGCGTAACCGGCCTGCTGGAGTTGGGTGCGGGGTTTCACCCGGAGTTCACCGGGCGCGACAACGCTATAATGAGTTGTTCACTGCTGGGAATGAGCAGGTCGGAAATCAACAACAAACTGGATGAAATCATCGAGTTCAGCGAGATAGGCGACTTCATAGACCAGCCGGTGAAGACCTATTCATCGGGCATGTATATGCGCCTGGGGTTCTCGGTGGCAACGTGCGTTGACCCGGACATACTCCTGGTGGACGAGGCGCTGGCGGTCGGTGATGAATACTTCGTGGAAAAATGCACCGAGAGGTTCAATGACCTGCGCAAACGCGGCACGACGATCGTACTGGTGACGCACCTGATTAAAAACATAAGGCTGTTGTGCGATAAAGCAATATTGATAGACAACGGCCGCATATTGGACGCGGGTGATCCCGACATGATTGCCGACGAGTACCTGAACCTCGTAACGGCCAGGTTTGAGCAAAGAGCGCTGGCATTAACCGAGAGAAAAGGCGGCCCACAACTCGGAAGACCTCCTGAAATCGAGTTTCTTGAAATCGAAATCCTGGATAAGAACGGCAAGAAGTCGAGCCGGTTGGCTCCGGGCGAGCCTTTTGCCATCAGGGGGCGATACCGCGTCAATCAAGACGTTGAAACGATAGTTATCGGCCTTTATATCTACAAGGAAGACGGAACAAGACTGATAACGCACTTCCCGTTCATCGATAAAATACTGGAAAAGGACTGGCAGCGGTTTTACGACCTGAGCCGCTTTACATGCGCTAAAAAGGCGGGACAGGAAGGTTATGCAACGTGTCACTTTGACCACAACCCGCTTATGGGAGGCACCTACTCGGCGCACTTCTGGGTTTTGGAATGTCCGGATCGGAACCTTCCCCGCTATCTGGTCGAACCCACACGTCCGACTTTCTTCGCGGTCAGTCTCCCGCCGAGCGAATTCGACAGCCAATTCCACTGCAAGGCACGCTGGGAGGACACCCTCTTGGATGAATGAAAACGCCGCAGGCGCCGCGGACTGATTCGCTTCGTTAACTTCGCGCCAATGCGTGCCGTGGCGTTTTTTTTATAAAACTTATTGCCTGCTCAACCGATTAAAGAAAATATCCGCCGGTCTTCAGTGGAGGCAGCCATGGAAAAAGAAATTCACCCTGAACTCAAAGGAATGAAGCGCAACGCTGAAAAGCCGTTAACGGCCATGTTTGCCGTGACGTACAGGTGCCAGTGCAAATGTAAACACTGCGGCAGCGGGCGACTGCGGAGGCTCGATGAAAAAGAACTGTCAACCGAGGAAGCGAAAGACGTCATCCGGCAGATCGCAGGGGTGAACGCGGAATGTATTACGTTCTTCGGCGGAGAACCCCTCCTCCGGAAAGACCTGCCCGAACTAATCAAATGTTGCAGCGACAACGCAATGGGCTCGATAGTCGAGACAAACGCCTTAAAACTGGATCTGAAAATGGCCAAGCGTCTAAAAAAGGCCGGCCTCAACACTGCAAGCATGAGCATCGACAGCACCGACCCGGAAGAGCACGACCGACTCCGTGGAGTCAAGGGGACCTTTAACAAGATGATGAGCGCCGTGGGATATTGTCAGGACGTTGGGATCAACGTCCACTGGAGCGCCTACGCGGACAAGCAAAAACTCAATAACGGCGGCTTGGAGAAAATCCTGAATCTTGCCCGGAAGATAGGCGTGAAGGTCAGAATAATCGCGCCGATCCTCGCCGGCAAGTGGCTGGAAGCAGAGGAGTATAATTTGACCAGCGAGGACGTAAAAAAGTTGAGGGCGCTACTCGACCCAGAGGTGTCATTCTGGGAACAAGAAACGTGCTCGAACCCCGATGCGGAGTTCAGGTGTATCGCGCGGGAGAAGGAGTTTTTCTACATAACCTGCTACGGCGATGTAACGCCGTGCTGCTACGTCCCACTGGCGTTTGGCAATGTCCGCAACGAGGCGCTGATATCGATAATCAAACGCATGTGGAACCACGATATTTACGAACTCGCCACCAAAGCGGGCTGCCTGATGAACGAAAAGGCATTCCGCGATAAGTACCTCGATGAAATGCTAAAGGCTCCCACACACCCGATATACGTCAAGACCTGACCGCCGCCATCGGACACGACGGCTGCCAGAGCCACGGCAAGACAGAAACACCGAAAGGCGGAGTTGACAACGATGAAACTACCCAAGTTCGAACGTTTGAAGAAAATATTCCACGGCCCCTCTAACAAACGCCTGTCGGACGGCAAGCCCAAGACCCTGATAGCCATGATCGCGCTCACCTACAGGTGCCAGTGCAAGTGCAAGCATTGCGGAAGCGCTTTCTACGAAAAGAAAAAGGAGAACGAGTTATCCACCGACAAGTTGAGGGACCTGATCGGACAATTTGCGGAAGTGGGTGCCGGCAGCACCGCGTTCTTCGGGGGAGAACCTCTCATCAGGGATGACATCTTCCAACTCATCTCCCTTGCGAAAAAACGGGGCATGGGCACGGTCATCGACACGAACGCCTATGCGCTCGACGCCGAGATGGCGAGGCGTCTGGCCCAGGCCGGCCTAGACATGGCCATGGTGAGCATAGACAGTTCCAGGCCCGAAGTACACGACGAACTGCGCGGCGTGCCCGGCATCTTCGACAGGGCCGTTGCCGCCATTAAACACCTGAAGGAGAACGGAATCGAGGCGCGCATCGGGACCTACGTTGACAGGGAAAAACTTAACAACGGAGACTTCCAAGCCATCCTGAACCTTGGCAGGGAGTTGGGCGCGAAAGTCCGGGTGCTGGCCCCGGTCCTCGCCGGCAAGTGGAGCAAGATGGAATCGCTGAAACTCACCCCGGAAGAAATCGACAGGTTCAAGAAGATGCTCGTCCCCGGCGAGTCCTTCTGGGAACAGGAAGAATGCGATTCCTGTGAAAAGAATTTCATCTGCGACGCCGCCCGCAAAAACTCGCTGTACGTCACGGCCTACGGCGATGTATGCCCTTGCGCGTACATCCCGCTCTCTTTCGGAAACGTCAGGGAAGAACGTCTGGCGGATATACTGAAGCGGATGTGGTCACATGACATGTTCAAACGCCTCAGTTATAATGACTGCCCGATGAATGACCCGGAGTTCAACGCGAAATACGTGCAGCGGTTCCGGAATGCCGAGTCCTTTCCCGTCAAGGTCGAATGAGCCGCATCACCTCTGAAGGGCGTGAATTCCCATGGAGAGGACTATGTCCGAGTGGAAGATAATCACCGAATTTGCGGTCAAGGGCGCCAGGAGCCTCACCGAGGCCGACCTGAATATACGGATCTCGCCCGGCGACGGCCCCGCACCGGGATTCTTCACCGTGGACATCTACCCCGAAATCGATGCGAGATACCCCTCAAGACACCTCGGCACCTGGCAATTCCCGTTCGATGATATCGCGGACTGCGACAATCTGGTCTTGTCGGTGGACACCGACGGTGTCCGGCTTGCCTGCGCCGGCGCTGAGCGCACTCCCTGCAACGTCATCAACGGCAAATTAAGAGAGGACGGCTCCTATGTGGTTTACCTGGTGCTGATGAAAGCGGGAAACTATGAAAAGATGTATGAGACATCCTATCATCGGCTCCTTTCTTTCAGCGGCAAAGAACTCGCCCCCGAGGAGCACTGGCCGGGCATCATGAGGCGCAGCCCCCAGACCTGGCAGCAGGAATACTGGATGATGACCGTCCTTGCCGACGCCATCAGGGAATTCGCCGACCGCCTGCCGCCCGGCGCCCTGGTACTTGACTATGGCGGGGGCGACGCCCCCTACTATCCCCTCTTTGCCGGAAAGGACCTGACATACACGAACGCCGATATATACGAAGGACAGTTCGTCGATATCGTATCCGAGGACGACACCCCCCTGCCGATGGACGACGAAAGCTGCGACGCCGTTCTGTTGAGCCACATCTTAGAACACACTCGCCATCCTTATAAGGTTGTCGACGACGTCCACCGCCTGCTGAAAAAAGGCGGCAGGATGCTGGCGGGAATACCTTTCGCATGGGAGAACCATACCAGACCCTACGACTACTGGCGTCTCGGCCTGGACGGCCTGCACAACCTCTTCGCCGAATTCAGGAACGTGGAAATACGCAACGATTCCAACAGCGCCCAGGCATTGATAATGCTCAAGAACGGCCTTACTTATCGTTCCGTCAAGAACAAACTCATACGCAATGCGTTAATACGATGGGGCAATTTCCGATACAAAACCACCGCCGCACGGTGCAAAGACCGGGAACTGACCTGCAACTGGATTGTAACAGCCCAAAAGTAGAGAGATACACAATGAAACTGCCGGTCATAAGCCCTATAATGAAACGCATCCGCAACCTGCGATACAGGCCCGAGATAAAAGAGATACCGCCCGAGCAGAGAAAGACCGGCTGCCTGCTGGCGACTATCGCCGTAACGTTCCGCTGCATGTGCAAGTGCGCCCACTGCGGCAGCGCCTCATACAGAGCATCGGCAAAAGAGGAAATGTCCACCGAAGAGATAAAGAATCTCATCAAGGACCTCAGGGAAATCGGCGTCAACAGCATAAATTTCTTCGGCGGCGAGCCGCTCATCAGGAAAGACCTGCCGGAACTGGTAAAATACGTCAAGAGTTTCGGCATGGGCGCGGCCATCGACACCAACGGCTACCTGCTCGACCGGGAGATGGCCTCCCGCCTGGCCGAAGCGGGCATGGATATGGTCCACGTGAGCATCGACAGCGCCGACCGGGAAACACACGACAGGATGCGCGGCGTGCCCGGCATATTCGACAGGGCCGTGGCGGCCATCAAGTACTCCAAAGAAGCCGGAATGACCACGCGAATCGGAGCGTATGTTGACAGGGAGCGGCTGAACAACGGCGAGTTCGAGCGGCTTATCGAACTCGGCAGGAAACTCGGCGCCCCCCTGCGCACGCTTACACCCGTCCTCACCGGAAAATGGCAGGACGCCGAGAATGAACGACTCAACGACGAGGAAAAGCGGAAATTCCGCGCGTTGCTCGGTCCCGGCGTTGCATACTGGGAACAAGCGACCTGCAACAGCCCGGACGCCGAATTCATCTGCGCCTGCCTGGAAAAAGACTACCTCTACATCACCGTTCTGGGCGACGTCACCCCCTGTGTGTACGTCCCGCTGTCGTTCGGCAACATCCACCGTGAACCCCTCAGAAATATCGTCCGCAGAATGTGGGCAAGCAATCTGTTCAAACTCAAGGCGTGCAATCAATGCCTGACAAACACGGACACTTTCCGAAAAAAATACGTCAACCTTAAAGCAAAACCGGGCGCCTATCCGACATGGATAGGGTGAGGTGCTAACGTGTCCGACTGGGACATACAAATCACCTTCGAAAAAAAGAACGCGGAAAGCATGTCGCCGCAAAAACGCCGCCTCATGCTGAAACGCATCTCCGGCGAACAGAAGTCTGCCTACCTCACGCTGGAGATTTACCCCGAATACCGCCCCCGACACCCGAAGCGATACCTCGGCACATGGCAGTTCAGCATAGACGACCTGCAGGACGAATCCGAAGTCTTCCTCACCGTCGGTCCCGACGGAGCAGGCATCGAACTAGGCGGGGCGGCCCTCTCCCCCACCACGGTACTCGACGGCGAACTCCGAGAAAACGGCCTGTACAGAATACACGTCGTCCTGGCGGAAAAAGACAGTTACAGGCAGATTGCAAAGACGGAATTCCTTGAATTAATCTCGTTCAGCGGCGCGGAACTCGACCCGCTCGAATACTGGCCGGGAATTTGCCAGCGCCGCCCCTTGAAAATCCACCCCGCATACCTGTCTCTGAAAAACATCGCCGAAATGCTGAATCTTTTCGTCACGACGAACAACATCAACAACCTCTCCCGCGTGCTCGACGTCGGCTGCGCGCACAAGCCCTACTACCCGTTCTTCGCTCCGACAGGCTGCAACTACCTCGGCACTGATATACACGACGGCCAGTTCGTCGACGCCGTGTGGCAGCCCGGAGGGCGGATGCCGTTTGAAGACGAGAGTTTCAACGTCGCGCTGAGCACACAGGTCCTGGAGCACGTCCCCGACCCGGAACACGTAATCGCGGAAATTCACCGCGTGCTCAAGCCGGGCGGTCGGCTGTTCCTCTCCGCGCCGTTCGCCTGGGAGCAACACGATTATCCGAATGACTACTGGCGCTTCTCCGAGGACGGCCTGCGCAAACTGCTGGCGGACTTCGGCGACTGCCGCATCACGCCCAACGGCAACTCGCGCCAGTGCATAACAGAACTGAAAAACCTCCATACGCACCGCCTGATGGAACCGGGCCCCCTGCGGGACACGGTAATCAGGCTGCGCAATTGGTGGGGTGAAAAGATATCATCGCGCTCGAAGGATTTCGCAATGCCCTCAAACTACGTCGTCACGGCGACAAAAACCTGAAGCGCCCAATCGGTGACTCCGGTGACTGTCACTAATTACTCAAGTTGACTGACTTTTGCCAACCTCGGTGACTGTCCGTACGGGCCGTAAGGCATTGCAGAAAAAGTGGCTGACCACTCCGGTTTTCATCAGACGGGGGTTCCCGATTGAAGGTACTTTACGTCGTTCACCAGTTCTTCCCCAGGCACGTTACCGGCACGGAGACGTACACGTACGAACTCGCCCGTGCAGTCGCGGACAGAGGCCACGAGGTCTCCGTGCTCTGCTACGAACACAGCACGTTCCCTGACGTGCCGCGCAAGGGCGTCCTGCGGGAAGAGTACGGCGGCATACCGGTAACGCGGTTTTGCTATGACTCCCGCACGTGGAAGAACCCGACGCTGTATGAATACTGGAACCCGGAATTCGGCGAACTATCAAGAAAGTATTTCCAAAAGCATCGGCCGGATGTCATTCACTTCACGCACAACTCGCTGCTGAGCGCCGCCTTGCTCGACTCCGCGCATGAACTAGCCATACCGATTGTGCTGACGCTCACGGACTTCTGGTACATCTGCCCCCGGATGCAACTGATCAGGGAAGACGGCACGCTCTGCTCCGGACCGCAAGGCGAGTTGGACTGCTACAACTGTTATCACAGGCCGGCATTGGACAGGTGGCGGTTCCTGACGGATAAATTGCCGCCTTCGGTGCGGAAGAAGGTTGCAGATGCGCGCGCGGAAATAAAGAAGCGTGTGCTTACCGCCCGCAGCGGCTCGGATAGGTTCCTCAACGCCGCCCTGAACCGACGCGCGACGCTCCGGGAGAAGATTAAACTCGCCGACGTAGTGATTGCGCCGACGCGGTTTCTCATGGAAAAGTTTCGGGACAACGGCTTCGACATGTCGCGCTGCCGGCTCATTCACTTTGGCATCAACGCCGCGCTGCTGGAAGGAATGAACAAGAGGGCCTCGGACAGACTGCGCTTCGCCTTCGTGGGCACGCTGCGCGGGCACAAGGGCTGCCACTTGCTGATTGACGCTTTCCGCGGAATCGAGAATAATGACGTAGAGTTGCAAATATACGGAAACGAGGAGCAGTTCCCGGAGTACTCGCGCTCGCTGCGCAGGGCCGCCGCAGGAGACGGGCGGATTCGCTTCCGGGGAACCTTTCCGCGCGAGGAAATCGGGCGCGTTCTCGCCGAAACGGACGTCCTGGTGATGCCGTCGCTCTGGTACGAGAACTCGCCCCTGATGCTCCTGTTCGCGCTGCGCTCGCACACGCCGGTCATCGCCGGCGACGTCGGCGGCCTGAGCGAGTTCATACGTGACGGCGGGAACGGGTGTCTGTTCGAGAAAGGCAGCGTGGAGGGCCTGCGGGATGCCATGAGACGGTTCATCAGTGACCGTTCTCTCGCCCGGCGGATATCCTCTGCGGAAACAAAGGTCAAAAGTATTGAAGAACACAGTGCCGAAATAGAGAGCATATACAAAGGTTTCTTGCGACAAGCCCGAAACAACCATGAAAGATGACGCCATGAAGTGTCTTGTACTCGGCGGATGCGGCTTCATCGGGTCGCACGTGGTGGAACGCCTGCTGCGCGACGGGCACGACGTTCGCGTATTTGACAAGTCCAACGTGGACGAAAGCAACATCGCCTCCTTCCGCGACAGGGTGTCACTGGTTACCGGCGACTTCACCAACGTCGTGGACGTGTACGCGGCGCTCGAGGGGATTGAACTGGTCTTTCACTTCGTCGGCACCACCGTACCGCAGACCTCGATGGAAAACCTGGCCTACGACATCGAGACAAACGTTATGGCAAGCGTGCGTCTGCTGGAGGCGTGCCTGAAAAACGACGTCAGGCGCATCGTCTTCTCTTCATCCGGCGGGACGGTTTACGGCATACCGCAAAAGACGCCCATCACGGAGGACCATCCCAATAACCCGATATGTTCCTACGGCGTCACGAAACTTGCCGTCGAGAAATACATCGCCCTCTTCAACCGGCTGCACGGGCTGGACTATCGGATAATCCGATACGCGAACCCCTACGGCCCGCGCCAGCGCATCCATGCCTCGCAGGGCGCCGTGGCGGTCTTTCTGGGAAGGGTGCTCGAAGACAAGCCCGTCACCATCTGGGGCGACGGCACGGTGAAGCGCGACTACATCTACGTGCAGGACGCCGCCGAGGCCACGGTACGACTGGCCATGGAGGAACACCCCGCGGGGATATACAATGTCGGCTCGGGACGCGCCGTCTCGCTCAACGAACTTATCGAGACGATTAAGAAAGTCACCGGCAGGAAGATCAGGGTTGACTATACCGAAGCGCGAAAGATAGATGTGCCGGTGAACGTCCTCGCCGTCGGCAAAATCTCCGCGGCCCTCGGCTGGCGGCCGGAGACAGACCTGGAGAGCGGCATTCGCCGGACGTGGGAATGGCTCACGACCGGGAAGCAGGGACAATGAGAATACTACAGGTATCACATGACTTCCTGCCCGGGCATCGGGCCGGCGCGGAAATCTACACGTACAACTTGTGCAGGGAGATGGCCCGTACGGGTCACGACATCCACCTCTTCTTCACCGAGCACAAGCCCGCCATGCCGCAGTATTCCAGCCGTGAGGGCCTGTTCGGCGACATACACTACACGGAGGTCGTAAACAACCACTGCCAGAAACGCTTCGAGGAAACGTACAATAATCCGCGCATGGACGAGATATTTCGCTCTCTCATAGACTCTTTCAAGCCGGACGTCATGCACATCCAGCACCTTCTCTACCATTCGACCAACTACCCGCGCATAGCAAGCGAAGCCGGGATACCCTCGGTGATGACGCTGCACGACTTTTGGCTGATATGCGAACAAGAGGGAAAGCGCATGCGCGCCTACTTCCCCGGCGAATCGCACGACGACGCATGGAAAGGTGAACGGTTCGGCTGCGTGAAATTGTGCGACGAGATAGTCGCCGCCGATTGCGCGAAGTGCTGGAACCGCCGCCCGACGCTGGCCGGCGGACTGGAACGCGCGGGCGGCCTCGCGCTGCGCGCCGCGCGGAGGCTGCTGGGGCTGGACCTGACGGCAATGGCGCGCAGGCATTACGAAAAGATGCGCCCGGATGCAGCCTCGCCCGAGGCATCTCCGCCCAAAGGCCCTCTGGCCGCGGCGGACATAACCCGCCGCAATGATTATATCCGCGACGCCTTAGCGCACGTTTCCAGGTTCATCTGCCCCTCCCGGTTCCTTGCAAAAGAGATGAAGCGATACGGCTACCCGGAAGAGAAGTTGCTGGTATCCGACTACGGATTCCGGACCGAGGCATTCGACGATTTCCGACGCACCGTCGGCGACGGGATACGGTTCGGCTATGTCGGCACGCCGGCGGAACTGAAGGGCGTGCACGTACTGGTGAAGGCGTTCCGGGAACTGGCGGCGGACAACGCCTCGCTGGAAATCTTCGGGGATACGCAAACATTCCCGCAATACACGGCATGGCTGCGCGGACTGGCCGGCGATGCACGCGTCTCCTTTCACGGGCGCTTCGCGCCGGATGCCGTGGCCGAGGTCTTCTCGCAAATCGACGTGCTCGTCGTGCCCTCGATATGGTTCGAGAACTCGCCGCTGGTGATACACGAGGCGTTCATGTCCCGCACGCCGGTTATCGCCTCGAACCTGGGCGGCATGGCGGACCTGGTGGAGAACGGCGTGAGCGGTCTGCTCTTCAAGCCCGGCGATTACAAAGACCTGGCGGCGAAGATGCGCGCGCTGCTCGAGGAGCCCGCCATGATAGAGAATCTCGCCGGGGCCGCGCCCCGCGTGAAGACCGTCGCCGAGGACGCCGAATCACTCGAACGCCTCTACGGGTCGTGCCGTCCCTGAGAGCCGTCCCGATAGGCTGCGACCGGCCCGTACGGGTTCCCGTCGCTTCGCCCCCTCTCAGCGTCTGACCCCCTCGCCTGTCCGAATAACATGTTTTGTCGCAAGGGTGACAGTCACCAATCTACGAGCCGGCCCGCCACGACAATACGGTCGTCAACGTCCGCAAGCGATTTGTGGAACAGGGGCTGGAAGCGGCGTTGGGACGCAAGAAACGGCAAACTCCACCGGTGCCCAAGAAGCTGGACGGCCGAGGTGAAGCGCATCTCATTGCCCTGGCCTGTCGTAAAACGCCGCCGGGACGGTCGCGCTGGTCGTTGCGACTGCCGGCCGACGAGATGGTCGAGTTGGGCATCGTCGATAGCATCTCGCATGAAACGGTGCGGAGCGTTCTAAAAAAAACGGCCTCAAACCGCATCTGCGAAAGTGCCGGGTAATTCCGCCCGAGCAAAACGCCGAATTCATCGCCTGCATGGAAGACATTCTGGACTTGTACGAACGGGCATATGATCCGGCCTGCCCGTTGGTCTGCATGGATGAACAGCCCGTGCAGTTGATTGGTGAAACCCGCACGGTCGCCCGGATGGAGGCGGGGCAGGTCACCGCCCTCTACGGCCATATTGGATAGCGGATCTCGGACTTCGGATTCCGGATTAAAAATCTGCGGAATCCGTGTAATCCGTGGTAAGAGAGAAAGCAGGCCTGCTCAGCCGCGGGGGTGGTAGCGCGAATGCACCGCCTTGAGGCGGTCTTTCTCCAGATGCGTATATATCTGGGTGGTGCTGATGTCGCTGTGGCCGAGCATCTCCTGCACGACGCGCAGGTCCGCCCCGCCCGCGAGCATGTGCGTGGCGAAGGAGTGTCGCAACATGTGCGGCGAGGTATCGGCCGGAATCCCCGCGGCCAGCGCGTGCTTCCTTACAATATTGAACATGGACTGGCGGTCCAGCGGCCTGCCGGTCCTGCTCACAAACAGCCTGTCGCTCTTCTTGCCGCGCAGCAGCAAATTGCGCACTCTCGGCATGTACTCCCCCAGCGCAGTCAGCGCGGCCCTCCCAACCGGCACTATCCGCTCCTTGTTTCCCTTGCCTCGCACGAGTACGAAGGCGTACTCGAAGTTCACGTCGCCCACGTTCATTTCCGCGACCTCGGTGGCGCGCGCGCCGGTCGCGTAGAACATCTCCAGTATAGCCCTGTCACGCGCGCCCAGGGGCGTGGGGGCATCCGGCGCGGCCAGCAACGCCTCAACCTCTTCCGCGCTGAGAGCCTCGGGCAGCGGCTTCGCCGCGCGCGGCGACTCCAGGAGCGTGGAGACATCCTCGTCCACCAGGCGTTCCTGTACCAGGTAGCGGAAGAACATCTTGACCGCAATGAGTTTCCGCGCAATGGAAGTCGGCGCAAGGCCGCGTCGCCTCTCCGCGGCGATGAATGCGCCGATATCGCGGTCGATGATGCGGCGCACGTCCGCCCCGCGCCTGCCCAGGAAGGCGGCGAAGTCGCCGAGGTCCGCACGGTAAGCCTTCAGGCTGTTCGGGCGCAGGCCGCATTCCACGGTGAGGTAGTGCGCAAATTGTTCTATCAAATCCTTCATTGAGCCGCAACAAACGTTCGGGTGCACTTCAGATTTGAGGCAGATTTTTACGCGGCATTCACTGTGAATCCCCAGAAGTTGTCCCATAATCCCGACAGGCGG
>Ga0164318_10004732_pt1 | contig 13112 bp, 11 predicted proteins | sample GuaBasSedimGuay9_FD_113734 | JGI IMG/M metagenome (GOLD analysis project Ga0164318, IMG submission 113734) | Subseafloor sediment microbial communities from Guaymas Basin, Gulf of California, Mexico - Guay9, Core 4571-4, 0-3 cm | ecosystem: Environmental > Aquatic > Marine > Hydrothermal vents... | reverse complement strand
TTTTTATTCCAAAAGCCCATATCAAACCAGCAATTATTAAAGTAACGAAAACGAAGAAGGCCAACATTACTCCTCCATAAAATCCGACTATCCCCATTATTATAGCAGTTCTTGAAGAACACGGAACAAAAGCAAATAAAGATGCTGTGTGAAATTGCTCTTTTTTAGATGATAAAACTCTAGTAGCCCTAGTTGCTGGAGCAGTACAACCCAAGCCCAGTGCTAAAGGAATAAACGACTTCCCGGGTAAACCTATTTTTCTAAGAAACCTTTCTGCATTAACAATAAATCTCGAAAGAAGTCCTATATCTTCCAGTAAACCTAAAACTAGATAAAATAAAAAAACATAAGGCAAGGCGACAGAAATACCTGCCAAAAGACCAGTCAAACCTTGGATTAATACCATAACAACAATAGAGTGTTCCGTCATACTAAAAGAAGATAAAAAATATCCTGCTAAGCCTATAAGAATACTTTGCATTAAATTACCAAGATACAAGAGTATTCCAAAAACAGCAAGAAGGAATAAACCAGTAACAAGCGGACCGAAGAATTTATGCATAAGAATATTATCAACTCTTTCTTGCAATCTTTCTCTTTTTTTTACAGGGATTATTTGAGTAACTTTTTCTGCTATAAATGAAGCCGTACCATACCTAGTTATTGATACATCCTCTGCAACTCTCGGATGCTCTTTTAAGTTTTTCTTAGCGACTTCAATTATTCTCTCATTATTCAAATATTTATAAAAATCTGCATCTCCTTCTAAAACTCTTAGTGCTATAAACCTCTTCGGCATAGAGTTTTCCTTCACCTGCAACGATATTTTACTTATTGCTTTTTCTATATGATCATCATATTCAACTTCGAAAGCTCGTCCTGTTGCCTTTTTAATTTTTAATATGGCGTCAACAATTTTATCTATACCTATCTTAGTCAAGGGATTTATGGGAATCACAGGAATACCAAGCAATCTTTCTAATTTCACGCAATCAACTTTTATTCCTTTTTTCTCAGCATCTTCTACAAAATTTAAAGCTAAAATAGTAGGTACCTGAGCTTCCAATATTTGCAAAATCATATAAAGACCTCTTTCAAGAGAAGTTGCATCAACAACTGTTATTACTCCGTCTTTATCCTCTTCAAACAAAGCCCTCTCAGTAACTTTTTCTTCCTCGCTTCTGTCTGAAATAGAATATATTCCCGGAGTATCTACAAATTCAATTTCTGTATCATTGATTTTCTTTTTAGCACTAGTGACTTCAACGGTTGTGCCAGGATAGTTCGACACCGTAACTCTTGGACCAACTAACGCATTAAGCAATGAAGATTTTCCTACATTTGGTTGACCAATTAAAAGTATTTTAAGATTTTTCATAATTTGAGTGAAACGAAAATTACAAGGTTCTCACGAAGTGAGGTTCTTATATTCTAGTACTTTGATTTCTTTTGCTATATCTTTGTCTAAAACAAATTTTTTATTTTTTATTCCAACAATAACGCCGTTAGGAACTTTATTTATTATTCTTATCCTTCCTCCTGGATATATTCCCATACTAATCAATCTCTCAAACAACCTACTATCAAAATTGATAGTAGTAATTAAACCTTCTTTCTGATTAAATTCAGTTAAGGGAACTCCTTCCTTTTCAAAAGTGGACAACTCTTTAATAACATCAACAACTTCTGTAGAAATATAATGTTCAAGGATATTAGTTGCTTTAACTGCTTTCCTTCCGCTCATTCTCTTTTTAAAATATCTTTCAAGAACAAGATGTTTCTTGATGATATCCTTTGCTCTATTTTTTCCTTTATTTGTTAATTGAATATATCGTTTCCCGTATTTTTCCTCTAAAGAAAGTTTTATTAAACCTTCTTTCTCAAGCTCGTTCATAGCTCTAAATACAAAATTCTGAGAAACATTAACTTCTAGCTTCATGAGTTTTAAAGGGATCTTTTTGCCCTTCCTACCTAAAACTTCCAATATGTCTTCTTTTACTATCTTTAAAACATCGGATTCTTTAATCATATTAGTTAACGAGATATTTAACCTTTAATAATTTTCATCAAATCAAGGAAATCTTAATCAAGTCAAAGATTTTCTCTAAAGCACTATTGTTGCAAAGAATAGTAATCAACATATCGCTTTATTTTACCAAAAAACCATCTCTATTACGAGATGGCAGATATTTATTTTACATCTTGGCTCCGGGGGCAGGATTCGAACCTGCAACCTGGGGCTTAACAGGCCCTCGCGCTACCATTGCGCCACCCCGGAATGGCATAACATATAAGTATTCTAATAAATTTCTGGAAAAAATCAATTAGTATCCCTCTAATTTCTTTAAAGCGCGGTGTTGTCTTATCTTCTCAAGTGCCTTTGCTTCAATCTGACGAATCCTCTCTCTTGTCACCCCGAAAACCTTCCCTACCTCCTCCAGAGTGTGATTTACTCCGTCTTCCAACCCAAAACGCATTGATAATATCTTCTGCTCGCGTGGAGTCAAATCAACAAGAATCTCTTTCAACTGCTCTCTCAAAAGAGTATGGGCCGCTTTTGACGAAGGGGGAGGAGTTTTTTCATCCTTCACAAATTCAAGTAAAATACTATCTCCTTCGTCTTTGCCTACGGGCGTTTCAAGAGAAACGGTCTTTTGAGATATTTTCATAATATGACGGACCTTATCTACATCAACTCCCATCTCGGCGGCAATTTCTTCGGGTAGAGGTTCTCTTCCTAAAGTCAAGGCAAGTTGCCGTCTGGCTTTTGTGTATTTGGAAATAGTTTCAACCATATGAACAGGAATACGAATAGTCCTTGCCTGGTCAGCTAAAGCCCGAGTAATTGCCTGCCTAATCCACCAAGTAGCATAAGTAGAAAATTTATAACCTTTTCGCCAGTCGAATTTCTCGACTGCTCTAAATAAACCTAAGTTTCCTTCCTGGATTAAATCAAGTAGAGTTAAGTGAGGAGAACGACCTATATATTTCTTGGCAATAGAAACTACCAGACGCAGGTTTGCTTGAGCAAGTTTCTTCTTTGCTTCTTCATCTCCTTTTTCAATCCTCTTGGCTAATTCTTTTTCCTCTTTGGCAGAAAGAAAAGAAGTTTTTCCTATTTCTTTGAGATACATCTGGACCAAGTCTACTTTTGTTTGCTTGAGAGGTTTCGATTTTAGTCCTTTTACTTCTAAAAACTCTCTTGCTTGTTTTATCTCTATGCCGTTTTTCTCAAGTTCGCGATAGAGATTTTCCAGCCCCTCAAGGTCTTGCTCCATATTAGGAAAATAGTAAAGAAGTTCTGAATACGTAACAAATCCTCTTGATCTGCCCTTGTTGATTAATTCCTCAACCTTCTCGGGAGAAAAAACCTTCTTTCTTTTCCGAGACACAACTTTCTTTTTTTTAACTCTCTTTTTTGTTTTCTTTGTTTCTTTGGCTCTTATTATCTTTCTTTTCTTTTTCTTCTTCTCCACTTTCTTCCTGATTTTTCTTGTTTTTTTTGCCTTTTTTGCTCTTTTTACTTTCTTTACTGCTGATTTCTTTTTTATTTGTTTTTTCTCCAAAGAAACTTTTTTTGTCTTGGTTTTTTGTTTTTTGACTTTTGATTTTGTTCTCACCGGTTTTTTCTTGCTAACCTTGTTTCTCTTGACGTTTGTTTTGGTTTTTTTGGTTTTCTTTGCCATATTTTTTTATTTTTGATTTAGCTTTTGGGCAAGTTCGTGAAATTTTTTTATTAATTCTTCTGTTTTTTTAAAATCTTTTCCTGCTTCTGCTTCTTTGATTTGTTTAGCAACCTTTGCCAATTGTTCTTTTATATCAAATTCTTTTATTCCTTTTAAGCAAAGGAGTGTTTCTTTTTCATCGTCTGTTTCTGATTTTTCTTCAATTTCTTTTGAAAGAATTAATGACGCAATAAGATCAAAATCTTGAGAAGAAATACTCTCTTTAAAAAGAGAAAATTGCTGAGAATAATTCTTAAAGTCTTGCTCATTTTTAAAAAATTCTTTTATCTTGGAAATAATATTGCGAGTCCTCTCGCTCAAAAACTGAAGTTCTTCTTTATTTATAAGGCGGTGCAGTTCTGGTTTTCTAGCAACCAACGAGATAAGTTGCTCTTCTAGTTTTTCTTTCCGAGATTTTGGTGCTTTTTTTTCAGAAACATTATTATCGGCTTCTGGTTCTCTAATCTCGGTGTTATCTATCTTTGTTTTTCTAAGCTCCTCTTCTATATTCTCTTCTTTTGTGCCCAATTCCTGCGCTAATCTCTGAATCCAATGCGACTGGACAATTTTGTTGGGAATTCTTTTAATCACGGGTAATATCATCTTTGAAATCTCCTTTTTTCCATCGGGAGTGCTTTTGTCAAATTTTGAAAAAGCGCTTTCAAAATAAAAATCAAATATAGATTTTGCTCCCTTTACTAACTTTTCCCAAAGAGCAGGGTCTTTTGCTATAATATCGGCGGGGTCTTTTCCTTCGGGCATAGTTACTACCTTCACATTAAAATCCATAGCCTGAGCCATTTCTATTCCTCTTTTTGTAGCAGAATTTCCAGCAACATCCATATCAAAAGCAGAAACCAAGTTTTCGGTATAGCGCTTAAGAATCTTTAATTGCAAAGAAGTAAGTGCTGTTCCAGAAACGGCTACTGTATTCTCAAAACCTGCCTGATGAGCCATAATACAGTCAGTATATCCCTCAACAAGAATACAAAAATTCTTTCTATGTAGTTCTAATTTTGCCCGGTGCAAGCCATACAATGTTTTACTTTTATCATAAAGTAGAGTTGCAGGAGTATTAACATACTTGGCTATTTCCTTCTCGGCTCGAGGACCAAAAATTCTTCCTCCGAATGCAATAACTTGAGAATTTAAATCAAAAATAGGAAAGATAATCCGGCTTCGAAAACGGTCAAAATACTTTCCTCCCTCGCTCTGAGTAACAAGCCCTGCTTTTTTAATTTCTTCCATCTTATAACCTTTTGAGGTCAGAAATTCACCCAAAGCATTTGGTTTATCAGGAGCATATCCCAATCTCCATTCTTTTATTGACTGCTCGTTTATCTTTCTTCCCAAAAGATATTTTTTTGCTTCCTTGCCGCTCTTACTTGCCTGAAGTTGCTTTTCAAAAAATTTACAGGCAAGTTCGCAAATCTCATAAAGACGTTGTCTTTGCGTTTTTAACTCTGGGCTTATGGGTTTTAGTTGAACTCCTGCTTTTTGGGCAAGAAGTTTCAGCGCATCTGGAAATTCTATTCCCTCAATCATCATTATAAATTTAAAAATATCGCCCGATGCGCCACACCCAAAACATTTAAAAATCTGAAGTCTGGGCGAGACAAAAAATGATGCCTTTTTTTCGGAGTGAAAAGGGCAACGTGCTCTATAATTTACACCGCATTTCTGAAGTTTGATATAGGAAGAAATCACCTCTACTATATCAAGGCGAGATTTGATTTCTTCTATTGGGGAATTTAGCATTGTTTTTGAGCCCTGAATCGGGTATGATAAATATACAGGGTAATTTTAATTATACTTAATTTATGAGAATTGCTCAAGTGGCGCCGCTATGGATTCCTGTTCCCCCTTACAACTATGGCGGAACAGAGTTAGTCGTCTCTTGGCTTACAGAAGAACTGGTAAAAAGAGGACATCAAGTTACTCTTTTTGCAAGCGGCGACTCAAAAACATCTGCACGATTAGTTCCAATATGGCATAAAAGTTTATGGCGCGCTCATCTTCATGCGCCTCATGCTGTTTATTCGCTTTTATACAAAAAAGTTCTGGAAATGCAGAATGAGTTTGATATTATTCATGACCACTGTGAATTCTACACTACTCATTTAAGCCCACTCCTAAAACCGCCTGTAGTAAGCACTGTCCACCATCCAATATACGAAGAAATGATAGTTCTGTTCAAAAAATTTCCGAAAATAAATTATGTCACTATCTCCAAAAATCAAAAAAAATCAGCACCGGGAATCAACTCTGTAAAGACTATATACCATGGCTTGCCAATTGAACAATACCCTTTCAATCCTCAACCAAAAAACTATCTTCTGTGGCTTTCAAAAATCTCTCCTGAAAAAGGACCGGCTGAAGCAATTGAAATAGCAAAAGCTGCCGGAGAGAATCTCATAATATCGGGGCCAATTCTTCCGGGCTACAGCGACTATTTTGATTATCGAATTAAACCTCTGATCGATGGAAAACAAATTCAATTTGTAGGTGTAGCCGATTTTCAGAAAAAAATTGAACTTTTCAGTAATGCCGAAGGATTTCTTTATCCAATAAAAAGACAAGAGCCTTTTGGGCTTGTTGTTATTGAAGCAATGATCTGCGGAACACCAGTCGTTGCTTATAATCGCGGCTCGATGTCAGAAATTATAAAAGACCAAAAAACAGGGTTTCTTGTCTCCGGCAAAGAGGAAGCAATCCAAGCAGTAAAAAAGATAAACGAAATAAAGAGAATTGATTGCCGAAGACATGTAACAAGGAAATTTAACTTAAAAAAGATGGTAAATAAATACGAAGCCCTATACTATAAAATTCTAAAAGACCAAAAAAATGGGAAAAAATAAAAAACTAAAAATTGCTCAAATTGCCCCCTTGTGGGTCAGCATTCCTCCTGAAAAATATGGAGGAATTGAAAGAATCGTTCATTACCTTACAGAAGAATTAATAAAAAGAGGACATGATGTCACTCTTTTTGCTTCTGGAGATTCAAAAACTAAAGCAAAATTAGTATCGGTTTATCCGCGAGCCCTAAAAAAAGATAATATCCCTTGGACTGATCCTTTCTGGAACTTAGAAAACCTATCGGCCGCTTTCAAAAAAGCAGGAAAGTTCGATATAATCCACGCTCACTTAGATTTGTGGACTCTTTTCTTCCAGGAATTAACCAAAACGCCGGTTATTCATACTTTTCATAATCCTTTATATACATCTTCTATTACCAACCCCAAGAGATTGCCAACAAGATTAAAAATGTTTGAGATCCACAAAAAGACAACCCTTGGATGTTTTATTTCAAAATCCCAAAGAAAACTATGTCCAGTGAGATTTCCACATAATTGGATTGTCTATAACGGCATTGATATCTCTCCTTACAAATTCAACCCCAAACCTGATGATTACTTTGCCTGGATTGCCCGAATCGACCCTTACAAAGGAATTGAGAATGCCATCTGGGCAGCAGAAAAAACAGGTTCAAAACTTCTTATTGCTGGAAGGCTGGATAAAAGCAGGCGAGAATATTTTAAAACGAAGATTAAACCCCATCTGGGAAGAAAAATAAAATACGTAGGGGAGCTTTCTCAAGAAGAATTACCTGATTTCTACAGTAGAGCAAAAGCGGTCCTGTACCCTATTGAATGGCATGAACCTTTTGGACTAATAATGGTAGAAGCAATGGCATGCGGAACACCGGTAGTTGCTTTTGACAGAGGATCTGTGCCAGAAGTAATCAAGGACAAAAAAACTGGCTTTGTAGTGCCATTTATGACAAAAAAGGGAGAGAAGAATATGAATGGATTTATTAAAGCAATTAGACAAATAGATACTATAAAAAGAATAGATTGCCGAAAATGGGTGGAGAGAAAGTTCACCTATCAGAAAATGACCGACAGATATGAAGCAGTATATTACAAAGTTTTAAATAAAAAATTATGAGAAAAAAATTAAAAATAGGAATGATGATCACGGGGCACTATACCATCCCCTCTCCCAAAGATATCATCTATGCTCCAATGTTTATTGCTAAAGCAGTAGCAGAAGGTCTAACAAAAAAAGGACACAAAGTATATTTTTTTGCTCCCAAAGGATCAAAATTAAAAGTTACAAAAATCATCACAGGAAATCTTAAGCCTCTTCATGGAATTTCAGGAAGAAAAGATCTAAAGATTCTTTCTGGTAAATATGTTGGACCAGTAGAACGTTCAAAAATTTATACTTTGTGGGATGAGTATTTTGTTTCTTTAATGTACAAAACCGCTATTAAAGAAAATTTTGATATTCTTCACATACATCCTGCAGACAGAGCTTTATCTTTAGCAATGGCTTTCCAGAAAATTCCTGTTGTCTATACACTCCACGACCCTATATATCCCTGGAGAGCAAAGGTCTTTGAAATGTTCTCTTCAAAAAACCAGTATTTTGTTTCTATCTCAAACGCCCAAAGGAAACCAGCACCAAAATTAAATTATATTGCCACCGTCTATAACGGAATAGACCTTAAGTTATTCCCTTTCTCCAAAAAAGCAAAAGATCATCTTTTATTCTTGGGCAGATTACTTCCCCAAAAAGGTCCTGATGTTGCTGTTCAGGCAGCAATCAAGGCAAAACAAAAACTTCTAATCGCGGGAACGCCTGCTCATGGCGAATATTGGAATAAAAAAATCAAACCCTATCTTGGAAAAAATATAAAATATATCGGCAACATCCCTTACGAGAAAACCTATAAATATTATGGCCAAGCAAAAGCCCTGCTTTGCCCAATTCAATGGGAAGAACCATTTGGTCTAACTTTCACAGAAGGAATGGCATGCGGAACGCCAGTCATCACTTTTAGAAGAGGGTCTGCTCCGGAAGTTATAAAAAACAAAAAAACTGGGTTTGTGGTAGAGCCATTTGCAAAAAACGGAAAAGTCAATATTAGTGGTTTTGTGGAAGCAATTAAAAAGATTGGAGAAATTAGACGAGAAGATTGCCGAAAATGGGTTGAGAGAAAGTTTTCTTTAGAAAAAATGGTAGACGATTACGAAAAGGTATTTTTGAAGATTGCAAGTAAAAGAAAATGAAAAATTTTCTTATTCCAAATATCTCCCAAAAAATTGAGAGGATTTTAAAAAGAGAGTGCTTAAAACCAAAAATCTCTCCTAAAAAATTTATTGAAAAGACCAAAGGAGGAAAACACAGATATTGCAGTTTATGCAAAAATCCTTCCGAAAAGAAGATAATTTTTTACGCAAGAATTCAGGAAAACAAGGATGCTGCCAAAAAAGTAAAGAAAGAAACAGCCCTTGCTATTTCTTTTCAGAAAAAAAATTTTCAAGAAAAAATTCCTTTTCTAAGATTTCTTCCTGAGTATTATAAAGGAAAATTTGAAAAAGATTTTGAGTGGTTTGAAAGAGAATTCATCAAAGAAAATCCTTTGGGAGACAACGAAAAATTAGAAAAAAGGCCAAGCAAGGATAAAATATCAAAAATAGTTGACTTTCTCTCTTGTCTTTGGAAGACAAGAATTTCTTGTTTTAGAAATATTCCTCTTGGAACCTTTCCTCTTTCAAACTACAAAAATATTTCTTTATCTATTGAAAAATTTAGAAAAGAAAAAATTATAACAGAAAAGGAATTCACAACAGGAAAAGAGTTTATAAAAAAATATATAAACATTTTCAAAAAAGAGCATCGATATCTTTCTCACGGAGATTTTAATTTAGGAAACATTATCTTTACAAAAAAAGGGCTCAAGGTAATAGACTGGGAATCAATGGAAATAAACAATTTTGCCTATGATATTGCCTACCTTTTCTGCCATCTTTGGCAGATAAAACAATGGCAGAGAAAATATCTAATCGAGAAATATCTAGAAAGACTTCCAAAAAACAAGAAAGAGATTTTCAAAATACTTTTTAGAGGCAACCTGCTCTTTCTTGCCACAGGAGGAATTTGGGCAAAGCCAAAAGAAATAAAAACCGCTCAACTAAAAAAGCGAAAAGAATTTTTTAAAAAAATAACAAAAGCTTCTTTGAGAGATTTTGAAGAAATTCTACTTATTTAAAAAATTCAGTAGGGCACCTGTTGCCCAGGCTTGAGGCCAGCAAGCACGAGGAATTTCAACAAGTTTATCATCTACTACCGCGTAAAGCTCAGGAATATATCCTAAATGTTTATAAGCCGCTAAAAGAGCGGACTTTATTTTTTGGTATTCCTTTTTGTATCCCAATTTTTTAAGTCCTTGGGCAATAACCCAATTATCGTGAGGCCAGATAGATCCCCGGTGATAACTGAAAGCATCAAAATCAAGTTCTTTGGCAGAATGAGTTCTTATACCAAAAGGTGTCCACATATCTTTCGCAAACAATCTTTTCACAACTAACCTTTCTTTCTCTTTATCACAGATTCCTGTGAACAACAGATGTCCCGGATTCGAAGTGATAGCCTTTCTCTGCTTTTTCTTGCCATCAAGCGCTAAAGCAAAATATTTCTTCTTTTTCATCCAAAAATATTTATTAAATTTTTCTTTTAATTCTTGCGCTCTTTTAAGCAAATTTTTCTGAAGTTTTTCTTCTTTGAATTCCAAAAAGATCTTAGCAGTTTCAATTAAAGCAAGATACTGATATCCCTGCGCTTCGACAATAGCCACTGGGGGATCAATTTTAAGATGGTTAGAAAAGTCATCTTTCCATCCTTGATGAAACAACCCTTTAGGATTTTGTCTTTTGTATTCCAAAAACAAATCCCCGTCCCTGTCTCCATAATTCAATATCCAGTTAAGAGCAGAAATGATATTTAAAAAATGTTTCTTTATAAACTTTCTGTTGCGTGTCTTTTGAAAATACAAAGAAAAGAGCACCAAAAAAAGAGGAGTTGCATCAACAGAACCATAATAAGGAAAAGGGAAATATCCTTTTGGATGCACTTTCTTGCCAATCTGATGTTCGTGTAATATCTTTCCTGGCTCTTCTTCTCTTTTTTTATTTGTCTTTTTTCCTTGAAGAGATGAAAGAATATCTAGAGTGTTTTTGGCTACCGACGAATCTATATCGAGCAGTTCCCAAGAAACTATCAAGGAATCACGTCCAAAAAGCCGGTTATATAAAGGCAAACCGGCTGAAATAAATCCTTCTTTGCTCTTCAACTTCTTGATATCATCAAGAAGTTGTTTTTTGATCTTTTCTTTTGTAAATTTTGGCATTATTTTTTCTGCTCCCCTCGCGGCCAGACAACTATTTGAGGGAAAGGTATTTCAATATTTTCCTTGTCAAAAGCAATCTTTAATCTTTTTCTTAGTTCTCCGGCAACTGCCCACTGCTTCAAGGGTTTGGTATCGCCTACTATTTTTATTATAATTGCCGAATCAGCAAAATCGTCTACCCTTAAGAACTGAGGAGGCTTTAGGATGTCGTCTTTCCACTGAGCATCTTGGGCTAATTCGTTGCCTACTTTATTTACTACTTCTATCACTTTTTCTAAATCCGAATTGTAAGCAACACCGACATTAAGATTTACTCTAGCGAAATCTTTTGACATATTGGAAGCCTTTTTGATAGAACCGTTCGAGATATGGTGCTCCACTCCGTCAAGATCTCTTAGCACAGTTTTTCTTAAAGTAATATTCTCAACTGCTCCGCAAGTGCCATCAAGACAAACTACATCTCCAATCCGATAGACATTTTCCAAGATTATAAAAATACCTGCCAAGAAATCTTGAATTAAAGACCTTGCTCCAAGACCTAAAGCTATACCTACAATTCCAGCACCCGCCAAAAGACCAGTGATGTCTATTCCCAACTGAGGAAGAATAGTTAAAACAATAACTATTAAAATAGTAATTCTTAAAATATTGTTAAAAATCTTAATAAGCGTATCTTCTCTCTTTCTTTCTGCTTCTTTATAATCAGGAACAGCCATATCCGGTTTTACTAACTCTCTTACTGATTTATCAATAAAAAAGCGGCCGACTTTGTCAGCAACAACAGCAGCAACTAAAATACCTATAATCTTGAGCCCGGTAGAAAAAAACCAAGGCACAAGAGATTCAGAAATTCTGTAAATATCAACAAGATGAAAAATATTTTGTATCTCCATAATTTTTTAATTACTATTAGACAGAAAGCGGACGAATTTATCTCATAATACCAAATCATTCTAGATTAGCAAAGTAAAATCTATCTACTTCAGGGCTAATGAATTCCTTTCACTATATCCACCCAAAAACAAAGCAGACACTCTTCAAAAAGATCAAGCTTTGACGGCGAAAGATAAATTGTCTGCTCCTTGTTATTCATAATTCTCCTTTAAACATTTACCTAAAAGATCGACTATTGCTCAATTAATTTTCCGAATTTTTGGTTCGTAGGTATTTTTGTATCATTGCAATCTTCTCTTGATCTGTCTTACCTCTCTTTTCTTGGCGATAATTATCTCGCAGCATAAGTTTATACACAAAAAGATAATTTTCAATGGAAAGTTCTTTAAACCTGGCATTATCAACATTAGATATCTTTAGATTGCCTGGATCTAATCCAATTCGTTTGATTAAATCATCTTGTTTTCCAAAAGCAACTATTGTTGAATCACGAATAAATTCATGTTCATGTTCATCTTTTAATTCAAATCCCATTCTCTTCATTAAATTAATCAGCTTATCCCATTTTCCATTAACAAATTCGTCGGGAACTAATATGTCAATATCGTTACACTCGCCATGCTCCCCTATTATTTTATAAAGTCCCAAAGATCCATAAAGAATTGGAAGAATGCCCAAAGAATGATTTAGTTCTTCTGCAACTTCTAAGAAAACTTCGAACTTCTTTTTATTTATTTTTAGACCCATAATTTCATCACCAATTCTCCTTTGAACGCTTTGGCTAAAATTGTTTGACTGAATCAAATTTATGCTATTTCTGAAAAATGAGTTCTCAACCCTTGTCCAGCTTGCCCTCCCTCATCACTTTCTCTGGGGACTGTCCCCAGTCCCCAGACTTTTCTTCGCTTTGAATACCTCCCTATTCCAGTTTCTTCCAGATTTTTTCTTTCCACCTTTCCCATTCATATTTCTTCCAAAAAATCCAAGTGCCGATCAAAATCAGAAGCGTTGGCCAAATCAATCCCCAAATTCCAGTAGTGATAATTCCTAAATTCTTTAGCAAAAATATTACTCCCAAAAGAATAAAAATTAAAGCAAGCAGCATAAAATCTTAATTTTAAATTTTTATTTTTTCTTCTCGACCTTTTATTGATTTTTTAACTCCTTGACCTTTATAACCCCAAATTCTCCCAGTTAGCAAAATCATCTCTCAATTCTTTTGATGATTCATTGAAAAATACACACATCTCTACTTTTCTTTTTTCTCTACATCAGACAAAGGGTCTTGCAAAATTTGT
>Ga0164318_10004731_pt1 | contig 13116 bp, 10 predicted proteins | sample GuaBasSedimGuay9_FD_113734 | JGI IMG/M metagenome (GOLD analysis project Ga0164318, IMG submission 113734) | Subseafloor sediment microbial communities from Guaymas Basin, Gulf of California, Mexico - Guay9, Core 4571-4, 0-3 cm | ecosystem: Environmental > Aquatic > Marine > Hydrothermal vents... | reverse complement strand
GTTGCTTTGCAACTGCATAAAAAAACGCCGAACCCCTCACCGGGGTTCCTCTTCATTCTTTGGCCAGGGAGACATGCAGTTGCTTTGCAACTGCATAAAAAAACGCCGAACCCCTCGCCGGGGTTCCTCTTCATTCTTTGGCCAGGGAGACATGCAGTTGCTTTGCAACTGCATAAAAAAACGAGGAACCCCTCACCGGGGTTCCTCTTCATTCTTTGGCCACGAAGACAGGGGGAAACGGGAAGGCCGACCGTTACCCATTAAGCCAAAGAATGATTTGCGCCATCGTTTCCTCTCCGGGCCACCCGCGGCCCGCTGGACCTAGAATCTAGCCCTTAAACCGCAATCTTGTCAACAACCTGGAAGGGCGACTCCATCGTTTTTTCTTCAGGAATTACAGTATGTTACAAACTACCACGACAAAACGCAGGGTTACGACATGGTCACTTCAGTGACCATGCAAAGCCCCCACGAAATGCGATAACCATTTAAGCTCGGGAAGTTACAAATTCAGACAACATTGCCGTGGTAAAAATACCGCGGCTAATTTTTTTGGAAGAATTTTGGCGTCGTCCAGCCGGAGCCGGCCCCGTCCCCGCCGGCGGGCAGGGAAAACTTGATCGCGGCGGCGACCCGACCATACCATGTCCGGCACGGGAAGAAGCGGATGAACACCGAGAGAAAGATCAGGTGCCCGCATTGCGGCGCCCTCAACAGCCTGGGCAGCAACATCTGCGGCAGGTGTTTTCACGACATCCGCGATCTCGCCAATCCCCAGCGGGCGGACTTCGAACAGACCATACGCACCGGCAAGCCCCGGCGGCGCACCTTGCTGAAACGCCTTCGCCGCTGGCTGGCCCGGCACCTGGGGCAGAGCCGGTGAGCAGGAGGGAATCGTTTCCCCTGCTGCCGGCGGTGGGAATCTACCTGGTACTGCTGGCCGTGGCGGCGGCCTGGTCGTGGTTGCGGGGCGACCAGCCGCTGCTGGGACTGTCCGCCGGCCGGCCGTTGTTCGACCTGTCGCTGGGCGCGGCCGCCGGCGCCGCCGTGGCCGGCCTGTCGGCGCTTTCCGCCCGCCACCTGTCCTGGGCGGCGGCCATGGAAGACACCCTGGTCGAGCTGCTGGGGCCCGTCGGCGGCCGGCAGATAATCATCCTGGCCCTGGCCAGTTCACTGGCCGAGGAGGCCTTCTTCCGCGGCGCCCTGCAACCCGCGCTGGGCCTGCCGGCGACGGCGCTGTTGTTCGGCCTGGCCCACCTGGCTCCGCACCGGGCCCTGCGCCCCTGGGCGGTGGTGGCCGCGGCCATGGGATTTCTGCTGGGCTGGCTGTTTCTGTTCTGCGACTCCCTGCTGGCACCACTGGCCTGCCACCTGGCGGTGAACGCCATCGGCCTGGTACGGCTGTCGGCGCGAGCCCGGGCCGATCGTTGAGTTCAAGGAGAACGGTTGCCGTACAAGCGTACCACGCGGGCTCCGCCGTAGTAATGGGCCAGGATGGCACGGTAGTCGTACCCGGCCTCGGCCATGCCCACGGCACCGATCTGGCACAGGCCCACGCCATGCCCCCAGCCCCCACCCAGGAAATGGAAGGCGACCGGCAGCTGCTGTGCATCCCGTTCCACCTGCAGGACGAACAGCGCGCTCTTCAGGCCGCCCAGCAGGCGGCGGATGGCCAGTTCCCTCTGGATCACCAGTTCTCCCCGGGTACCCACCACCCGCAGCACCTTGGCCCGCCCGGAGACTCCGCGTTCCAGCACCTGCAGGGCCATCACCTTGCCCACCGGCTTGACCTCGGCTACCAGCTCCTCGAGTTTCCGGGCGTCGACCACCTTCTCCCAGCGGAATATTCCCGGCCGGTTGAGAGAGGAGCGGCGACAGAAGGCCGGCACCTCGGCCTCCAGCCAGGCCCGGGGATCCTCGTCGGCCGGAGGCAGCAACAGTGTCAGTCCCGCGGCCACGTCGGGGTGTCCCCGCAGGGCCGGGCTGGGAGGATCCGACCAGACATCGTCGTTGTTCTCGCCGTGCCCGCCGCAGCTGGCGCTGTAGACGGTATCCACCAGTTTTCCGTTCAGGAAGAGGATCTCTCCCCGGGTAGCCCGTACCGCGGCGCTGGCACGTTCATTTTCGACACCGCTGCCGCCGTACACCTGGCAGTGGGTGGAAGCACACAGCAGGTAGGGATCGAGGAAGTGCCGGGCGCCCAGCTTGGCGAACACCTCGCCCCGGGCCACCACCGCCTGGGCCCGCAGGGCCTGGGGGTGCACCTGGGCGGAGATCTCCGCCGGCACCAGCCCGGCCAGCAGCTTCTCGATACCGATGCGGTTGACCACCACCAGCTTGCCCGTGCGATCGAAGGTGATGAGCACCTCGCCGGCCAGGGAAAAAGAGCGCCTGCCGCCGTCGCCGGCGACGGCCACCACCGCCACCTCCGCCGCCACCGCCCGCACCAGCACCAGGTCCCGGGCCCGGGCCAGGGGCAGGCCGTCGGCGTCGCGCAGGTCGAGCAGGCCGCCGGGCCGGCGCAGCAGGTGGGCATGGACGAAGGTCTTGCGCCCGGTGGCCGAGAACAGCTCCCGGGCCGTGGCCGCCGCCTGCTCGGCCGTGTCCACCCGCCGGACCGCCAGGATGAAGGTACGGTTGTCGATCACCTGGCCGGCCAGTCCCAGCACGCTGCCGGTCTCGAAGATGGACACCTGCTCCCCGCGCTGGCTCCACCAGCGGCGCTGTTGCTCGACTTCCCGGCGCTTTCCGTACGGCAGCCGCTGCACCCCGCAGTAGTAGGCCACCTCGGCCGGATGCGCCCCGGCGCTGGAGACGATCAGGCGGGCCGCGGCGGGCAGGCGCAACTTCTTCTCCACCCCGGCCACGCCTCCGGCGTCCTCGACGAACTCTATGCTCAGGCCGCCGGCGGCGCTCAGTTCCACCCCTTGCAGTCCCTCGGCCATGCCGATGGTCACCTGGGGAACACCTGCGCTGTCGAAGTGAACCTGGCTGGCATAGAGCAGGTCGACCTGCTGACCCACGTGCCAGGATGCCGGTCCGCCGGCATCAGGCGCTTGAGGACGTGCCGCCGGGGCGACGAGCAGTAAGGTCGCTGTCCACAGAGTGCAGGCGCACCGGGCACCGTGCCTCACGGAACCACCCCCTCGCTCCCCCGTAGTCGCTCGGAATAGACCCTCACCGCCAGCTTTTCCCGCAGGCCCTGCAGGTGTTTTTCCACCAGCTCGGTCCGCCGCCGGTGGCGCAGCATTTCCTCGAGCTGCTTCCGAACCCGCTCCAGGGACTCTCCCTTTCCGGGAATGGTGATACCCCGGCGCATGATCACCACGCCCCTGTCGGTAACGAACGGCTGGCTGAGCGAGCCCGGCCCCGGCAACTCGACGAGCTGCCGGTGCAGCCGCGGGTCCATGCGGGTCAGGTCGGCGGCGATGATGCTGTGCCAGAACTCCTTGACCTGCACCGCGGGATGGTCCTTCATGAAGCCGCGTACCACCGCCAGGAAGGCATCGGTATCGCGGGCCACGCCGCGGGCCCGCCGGTGGATACGCCCGGCCAGCTGCCGGGCCTGCTCGCGGTCGAGCAGGGGCCGTTCCCAGTCCCCGGGAACGTGCAGGTCGGGAAAGAAGGCCACCACCACGGCCAGGCCGTCCACCCGGCTGGGCGAGAAGATCTCCGACGACTCGCCGCGCCGGAGCTTGTGCCGTTCCTGCTGGTACAACCGCCGCACCTGCTCCTCCGCGACCGGCCGCGCATCCAGCCGTTCCACCAGCCGTTGCAGGTAGACCCGGGCCAGCAGCCGCCGCCGTTCCTCTGCAAACCAGGCCTGCCGCTCTGCTCCTTCCCGGGCGGCCACCTCGGCCAGGGCCACCACCTCGACGGCCCGGTCCAGCAGCGCGGCGGGACTGTCGGCCGGCGGGGCCGGCAAGTCCAGCTCCCGGCGCAGATCCTCGGCCAGGGCCGCCAGGGCCGGCAGCCGGCCCCGGTGCAGCTGCTGCCCGCCCACCCGGGCCACGATCGGCCCGGCATCCGGGACGACCGCCGGCCGCGGCGCCTCCCCGAGCGGCTCTCCGCAGGCCCCGCTCACAAGCACCAGCAGCAGTATCCCTGCCAGGCGGTGCGCCCTGTCGAGCATACCTCTCATCAACGGGGAATATACTTTGCGCCCGGCGCCAAGACAAGTGGGACCGTCCCCGTCGATTCCCCCGCGTCCCTTCCATTGACAAAAACGAAAGATGTACATATGTCACCATGGAAAGGAGAAACCAACATGACCGACCAGGCAACCGTGGAGCGACTGCTGCGCCAGGCCGAGCAGCCGTCGCGCGAGGCCATGCGCCTGCATCCGTTCTACCGCGGCAAGTACGAGATCATTCCCAAGGCCTGCATCCGCGACTTCGACGATTTCGCCATCTGGTACACCCCCGGCGTGGCCGCTCCCTGCCGCGACATCCAGCGCAATCCCCAGCGGGTCTGGGACCACACCGCCAAGGGCAACACCATCGCCATCGTCTCCGACGGCTCGCGGGTGCTGGGCCTGGGCGACATCGGTCCCGAGGCCGGGTTGCCGGTGATGGAAGGCAAGGCCCTGCTGTTCAAGTACCTGGGCGGAGTGGACGCCGTGCCCCTGTGCCTGGACGCCCACGAACCAGAGGAGATAATCACCGCGGTCAAGTGGCTGCAGCCCTCCTTCGGCGGCTTCAACCTGGAAGACATCGCCAAGCCCAAGTGCTTCCAGGTACTCGACACCCTGCGGGCAGAGGCCCGCGTACCCGTCTGGCACGACGACCAGCAGGGCACGGCGGCGGTCACCGTGGCCGGGTTGATAAACGCCCTCAAGGTCGTCGGCAAGCCCCTCGACCAGGTGAAGGTGGTGCTCGACGGCGCCGGCGCGGCCAACATCCGCATCGCCCACCTGCTTATCCAGGCGGGGATTGATTCCGGGCGCATGATCCTCTGCGACTCCCACGGTACCATCCATCGCGGCCGCCGCGAGCTGGAACAAGGCGAGCCGGAGAAGTGGAAGCTGGCCCTGGTGACCAACGCCGAGCAGCTGGCCGGCACCACCGCCGAGGCCCTGCGCGGCGCCGACGTGCTCATCTCGCTCACCGTGCCCGGGCCGGGGGTCATCAAGCCGGACTGGATCAGCGGCATGGCCGGTGGCGCGGTGGTGTTCGCCTGCGCCAACCCCGTTCCCGAGATCTGGCCCTGGGAGGCCCGGGACGCCGGGGCCCGGGTGGTGGCCACCGGCCGTTCCGACTTTCCCAACCAGGTCAACAACTCCCTGGGCTTCCCCGGCATCTTCCGCGGCACCCTCGACGTGCGCGCCCGCACCATAACCGACGAGATGTGCCTGGAAGCCGCCCTGGAACTGGCCCGTTGCGCCGAGGAGCGCGGCCTGCGGGACGACTACATCATCCCCACCATGGACGACTGGGAGGTGTTTCCCCGCGAGGCGGCGGCGGTGGGCATGAAGGCGGTGGAACAGGGCGTGGCCCTGGTGACCGACGTCACCGCCGAGAGCCTGCGGCAACAGGCCCAGCAGGTAATCAGCCGCTCGCGACAGATGGTCGACACCCTGCAGAAGGAGGGCCTGGTGAAGCTGCCGGAGCCGTAGTCGCCGGAAAGTATACCTGGACAACTACAGTCGTCTTTATTATATTGGAGGCGGCCAGGAGGGTGGTGAATGGACGTGGTTTGGATGATAGTGTTCTTGGGCGCCTGGGTGCTGCTTCAGGCCGTCATCCTGCCGCGCCTGGGTGTCCCCACCTGAATGTCCGGCGCCTGCGGGCCCGGCGGGCCGGCCGAGAGGAAGAATTCTCCCCACACCCCGAACCAGGATCCGGGTGATGACGACCAGGTGGCGTAAGCTGCTGCGGCCGCTGGGCTCGGCGGCCATCTTCGCCGCCATCGGCGCCGGCATCAGCCTGGCGGCGCGGGCCGCCGGCGGCACCTGACCGCTGACCTGCAACCCCGCGGTCGCGGTGCCCGCATTCGCCGTGGCCGGCCTGCTGGCCGGCCTGGCGCCCCCGGTGGACAAGTAGTCGCCGGCGGCGCGCTCACCTCTTCTGGTAGGTCCCCACCAGTTCCGCCCGGGCCAGGATGTGTCCCTGCATGGCCGCGGCGAGTTTCCCGCGGTCGGGCTTCTGCAGGTCTCCCAGCACCTTGTCCAGGGCGAACAGGCGGTGGAAGTAGCGGTGCCGGCCCAGGGGCGGGCAGGGGCCGCCGTAGCCGGTCTTCTTCCAGGAGTTCAACCCCTGGCGGGTGCCCGGCGGCAGCTTGCCGGCGGCGACTCCCTCGGGCAGCCCGGTTGCCGAGGGAGGGATGTCGTACAGCAGCCAGTGTTTCCACACCAGCTTGGGCCGCCGGGGATCGGGAGCGTCGGGATCCTCGACGATGAGCACCAGGCTCTTGGTACCGGCCGGCACCCCGCTCCAGGCAAGCGGCGGCGAGACGTTGGCACCCTGGCAGGTGAAGCGCCGGGGTATCTCCCCGCCCGAAGAAAAAGCGGGCGAGCGCAGCGTCAGCTTGTTCTCCCGGGCCGCCGGCACCGCCGCCAGCACCGCCAGCGCCACCACGACGACGAACAGGCGTTTCATGGCTCACCTCCCGTGACTGTCCACACCCCGCAGTTGCACAAGCAACTGCGGGGTTGAAGTTTTCAGGTTGAATCGGCGGGCCCCGACGGCGCTGCGCGCCACGGCCCGGAAATTCACTTTTCGTGATTTCTGCAGTTTGCGAAGCACGTTCCAGGTTTCCTTACCGGCACCGGGTCATCTTGAAACCCCAACGTTGCAAAAGCAACGTTGGGGTACATGAGACCCCATTATGGCACGAGCGACAACGAAAAAGAACGTACTGGAAACCGGCCTCCCGGCCGTGCTAGTGTCCAGCCGCCCATGTTGGACCTGCACTGCCACATCGCCCCCGGACTCGACGACGGCGCCCAGGACGTCCGGCAATCGCTGGAGATGGCCCGGGGGCTGGCCGAGCTGGGCTTCCGGCAGGTGGCCGCCACCCCCCACCTGCCCTGGGGCTCGCTGTTCACCGACCCGGTGGAGTTCCTGGCGGTGCTCAACTCCCGCCTGGAGCAGCTGCGGGGCCGCGATTGCCCGGTGCAACTGCTGGCCGGGGCGGAACACTTCAGCGACGTGGTTCCCCTGCTGCTGGAAAAGCACCGCCCCGTCTGCTATCCCGGTACCGACAACTTTCTCATGGAGCTGCCGCTGAGCGGGTTTCCCGCCCGCCTGCCCGATTTGCTGTTCCGCATCGAGGTGCGCGGCCTGCACCCCCTGCTGGCCCACGTGGAGCGCTACCCCCAGGTGCAGCAGGACATCGCGGCGGTGGACATGTTCCACGCCCGCGGCGGCGCGGTGCTGATCAACCTCACCGGCCTGGCCGGCGACTGGGGACGGGAGGCGCAGAAGACCTGCGAGCGCCTGCTGCGGGCCGGCAAGGTGGACGCCGTCACCAGCGACCTGCACTCCCCGGAGCAACTGGAGTCGGTGGCCCGGGGGTTGCAGCTGCTCGAGGAACTGGTCGGCGAGCAGGAACGCCGGCGCCTGTGCCGGCAGGTTCCCCGCCAACTGGCCGGGCTGGACCCGGCGGAAAAACAGGTGGAGCGGTGAAGCGAGTCCTCGTCAACCTGGTCGCGTCGCTGGCCATCGGCGCCTTGTTCGTGTGGCTGGCCGCCCGCGGCGTCGACTGGAACGGCTTGCGTCATGCCTTTGCCTCGCTGGGCTGGCTGCACCTGCTGGGTTACTTTCTCATCCTCTCGGCGGTGCAACTGGTGCGTATCTTCCGCTGGGGCATACTGCTGCGGCCGCTGGGAGCGGTGAGCACCGGCAAGCTGCTGGCGGCCGGATCGGTGGGCATCATGGCGCTCATCCTGCTGCCGCTGCGCCTGGGCGAGTTCGCCCGGCCGCTGTTGGTAGCCGAGCGGGGTCGCATACGCGCCAGCGCCGCCCTGGCCACGGTGGTCATCGAGCGCGTCGTCGACGCCCTGGCCATGGCCGGCTTGCTGGCGATCATGTTGTTCGTGCTCGGCAGCGACGGCGACCACGCCCGCTCGCTGAGACTGTGGGCCTTCATCATCTTCGCCGGTTTCCTGGCCGTGCTGCTGCTGCTGCTGCTGGCCTACCGCTTCCGGCAAGGAACCGCCAACTGGTTCCGCCGGCTGTTGCGGCCGCTGTCACCGCGACTGGCCGGGCGAGCCGCCTCCATGCTGGATTCCTTCATCGGCGGGCTGCACGCCCTGCCCGATCGCCGGCTGCTGGCCAGCTTCCTGGGCATGACCGTGCTCTACTGGGGACTGTCCGGCCTGGGGCTGGTGTACATGTTCCGGGCCTTCGAACCGCTGGCCCGGCTGGGCCCGGTGGAGGGTTTCACCGTCCTGAGCGTGCTCTGCGTGGGCCTGATGATCCCGGCCGGGCCGGGCATGATCGGCAACTTCCATTACTTCGTCAAGGCCGGCCTGGGCCTGTTCGTGACCGGCCCGGTGCTGGCCGGCGCCGGCCTGGCCTATGCCATCACCGTGCATGCCATGCAGCTGGGCCAGCAGGTCGTCTGGGGACTGTTCTTCCTCTTCACCGGGCAGGTGTCCGCCGGCAACTGGCTGCTGCTGTCGGCCCGCCAGCAACAGGATCGACAGCACTAGCCGGGCGGGAACTCAGGGGAGATCGAGGGTCAGGGTGCTGCTGCCGCCGTTGCCGTGGCTGTCGCTGGCGGTGACGGTGAGCTGGTACTGCCCGGCTCCCCGCCAGGCGCCGTGGGCCGCCGTGAACAGGGAGGCCGGCAGGCTGGCCGTGGCGGTGCTCTCCTGGCCCTGGGCGTCGCGGGAACTGACGTAGTGGTACTCCACCTGGCCGCTGCCGTCGACGGCCAGCGGCCCCAGCTGCACGGCGTCGCCGCTGGGCGGCTGGATGCTCACCGTCACCGTGACCGTTCCGTCGGCCGGCACCGGCCAGGGCATGGTGGGCGGCACCAGGCCGGTGTGGCGCAGCACCCCCAGCGGCTCCAGCTGGCTGAAGGGGTTCTGGCCGTCGTCGTTGGTGGGTCCGGGCGGGTACATGACGGCGGCGGAGATGTCGTTTTCGTCCATCTGCACCCCCAGCACCAGCAAGCGGCTGCAGGGGACGAAATCGAAGGGACGGGAATCGAGCTGGTAGGACTGCACCTGCTGGCCGTCGTAGTAGTGGCCCTCGATGTGGATGCGGTAACGGCCGGTGGGGAAGTCGAGCTTCTCTTCCCAGTGCAGCTCCCAGGTATGATCGCTGTCGTAATCGCCCCGGTAGAAGGTGATGGTGGTGTAGCCATCGTCGGAATAGATCACCCCGGCATTGTTGGTCACCTCGACCCAGCCGCCGCCCTCTTCCCGCTCCAGGGTCATGCGCGGCAGGTCCACCCCGGGATGGCCGCCGGCCCAGGTCAGGGTGGCCAGGGAGATGCGCTCCACCTCCGGGGCCACGTCCTCGATGATGGCGGGGGCGACGACGCTGGCCGTGGGAGCGACGATGCAGAAGCTTTCCGGCCCGCAGACCAGGGGATTGCCCTGGGGGTCGAGACCGCAGTCGTCGTCGGCGGCGCAGGGAAACTCGAAGTAGGTGGGCTTCAGCCCGGCGTCATCCACCAGGGTGCCCCGCTCGGCCTGCCAGTCCATCAGCTCCACGGTCTGCTCGAAGTAGTAGTCGCCCTCGCGCCAGCCCCAGATGCCCATGGAAGGCTCGTAGCCGCCCTGCAACCAGTTGTCGGCGTGCATGATGTACAGGTGGTGATCCTGGCTGTAGCCCAGCACGGTGGCGTCGGCGAAGCCCCGCTGGGCCAGCTCCCCGGCCAGGTCGCGCCCGTACTGGCTGAGCGGCTCGCCGGGGACGGTGACCAGCCCCAGGTCGCCGATGCGCAGCACGCTCATGCGCGCCTTGGTGAACTGGGGAATGGGCCGGCCCTTGGACAGGGTCTGGGCGCTGAAGATGCAACCCAGGTGACCGTCCTCGAACCTGGTGGCGGGATCCTCGTCGCCGCCGGAGACGCACTGGAAGCCGCCGAACAGGTACAGGGTGCCGCACATGCCCCGGATGCACTGGTAGCCGATGGAACAATCCTTGTCCTTCTCGCAGGGGGTATTGCCGATGATGTCGTAGTAGTCCTCCGGGCCGTAACCCAGCACCTGGTGGTTGACCGGCACCCGGCGGGTGGCCATCTGCAGCTCCACGTCCGCCGTGGTCTTGCCCTCGAGGCTGTCGTACAGCTCCTTGATCTTGGGCCAGGCCAGCTCGCCCACCTGCTGCACCTTGCGCCAGTCGTCCAGGCCGCTGCCGTCGCCGGCGGGAGACACGTCGCCGGAGCTACGCGACAGGAAGGCCACCTCCACCGGCCGGCCGGTGAGCTCCTGCAGCTTCTGCTGGGCGATGAGCTCCACCGCCCCCGGGGCGTCCATGCTTACCGTGGTGCCGTCGAAGTGGGTGCCGTGCAGGGCCATGTTCACCAGCACCGCCCGGGGGCGTCCCTGGTCGTCGTCGATGCGCATCACCACCAGGGTGTCGTCCAGCTCGATGCCGGGGTACTCGCCGCGGCGGTAGTGGTGAATGACTCCCTGGGGATCCATGTGCTCGTTGACGGCGTAGCCGAAGCGCGCCGGCTGGAGATCGTCCAGGGCCGCCAGCACCGCCCGGGCCAGGGTGGTGGCGATACGGTGGAACATCTCGTAGGAGAAGTCGCCCGCACCCAGCACTCCCAGCTTGACGCCCTCGTAGAAGATGTTCCAGAACCGCCCCGGGTGCGAGTGGGTGTGCGGGGCGGAGAAGACCAGGCGGTTCAAGTAATTCTCGCCGGTGGCCTGGTACACCTGCCAGGCCACCTCGGAGGCCATGAAGTCGGTGGAACAACCCATGGGGGCGCGTACCAGGATGATGCGCCGGCGGCCGTTGTCGAAGACGAAGGCCTTGGCCCGGGGACGGTCGAACATGGAGTCCGAGCCGCCCAGGGTGTCACGGTAGGGAGTGCGCGGGCCCAGCCGGCCGCCGAAGCCCCACATGCTGACGCCGACGGGGAAGTCCAGGGCCACGTCGCCGATACCCACCCGCAGCTGTCCCTGCTGGCCGCCGGCCTCGTCGGGAGCCGCCGCCGTCAGGGCCGCCAGCACCTCTTGCGGGTAGGGGCTGCAGAAGCCGAAGACGCAGGCGGCGTCGGCGGGGCAATCGGTGTCGTTGACGCACAGGTGCACGCAGCGGCCCTCGACGCACAGGCCCTCGGGCTGGCAGGTGGAATCGTTGGCGCAGGTGCGCGCGGCCTGGCAGCAGCCGTCCACGCAGTCTTCGCCCTCGGCGCAGTCGCTGTAGTAGGAGCACTGGGCCTGGCCGGGCTGGCACTGGCCGCCGTCGCTCTGGCCGTTGCCGGAGCCGCCGCAGGCGGCCGCCGCCAGGACCACAGAAAGGATCATCGTCGCCCCCATTGCATCTCTCACGCCACGGAAATACACGCCTCACCTCCGGCTGCGGGTTTTCACTCCGGGGATGATTCTAAGGCGGGCCGGGGCATAAGGCAACCACCCCGGGGTTCCCCCCTCGAGCGCAACCTCCGCGTCGCTGCCGCGAAAATGCTCCTCGACGTAGATGAACCGTTACTGCGGCCGGGCCGGTCCCTTCCAGACGCTGGCTCCGAAGGTGGTGACGTAGATGACGTCCGGGTCGGCGGGATCGAACTGCACCCGCTGGGTGTTGGCGAAGGGGAAGTCGGTGAACGGCTCCCAGGTGTCGCCCCCGTCGGTGCTCAGCCACAGGGCCCATTCCGGGGTGCCCTCGCACATGGTGGCGTACACCCAGCCGGGCCGCCGGGGGTGGAAGTAGGCGCCGAAGTGTTCCCGGCCGAAGCGCGCCACCCGCTGCCAGCCGGCCCCGCCGTCGCGGGTGCGCCACAGCCCTCCCTGGTCGTTGCCGGCATCGGCGGCGCCGATGAAGATGGAGTCGCTGTCGGCCGGGTCCACCTGGAAGTCCTTGGGCCAGAGCAGCAGCGGGTCGGTGGTGATCCGCGTCCAGGAGGCGCCGTCGTCCCGGGAGCGGTACAGCCCCACTCCCTGGGGCCGGAATTCGCCGTCCACCACGCGGGCGGTCAGCAGCGCGAACAGCGTACCGTCGGCATGCAGTATCACCCGGTAGACGCGCATGTTCGTCGCGTCGCCCAACCCCTCGCTGATGCTCGCCCAGCTGCGGCCGTCGTCCTGCGAGCGGTACACCCCGCGGCCGAACACCCCGGCATAGAGGGTGCGCGAGCCCACCGGCGAGGCGGGATCGAGCACGATGCTGGTGACCGGCGCCTCGGGCAGGGTGTCGTTCTCCTCCCGCCAGCTGGCCCCGTAATCGGTCGATACCGCCACCCCGCCGCCGCCGCTCTCCGGGTCGCCTCCCCAGTGGCGGTTGCGGATGATGTTGGCGTTGGGGATGTCGTGCACCACGGAAAACGCTCCCCACACCTTGCCGGGGACGTCCGGGTCGAAGGCCATCTCGTAGCAGGTGTTGTGCCAGGGAGCCCGGCCGTCCTTGTCCCACCAGATCCAGGTGTCGCCGCCGTCCGTGGAGCGGGCGAAGCCCAGGTCGGTGTAGGCGATGTAATGGTTCCGGGGCTGGTGGGGATCCACGTAGTAGTGCCAGGTGGTGGTCACCACCAGGCCGTTGTTGACCCAGGCGGAGCCGGGGCCCGGGGTCACTCCCGGCGGCGGGAAGGTGTGACCGTTGAACCAGGAGTCGCCCCCGTCGTGGGTGATGTAGCACTGGCTCCAGACGATGAGCACCCGCTGCGGGTCGCTGCCGCCGAGGCAGGCGCCGAAGGGCGGATCACCGCCCTTGTAGGACTGGCCCATGGAGGCGGTCACGTAGTTGGGAGCCACGTTGTACTCGTCGAAGCGCGGGTCCATGAAGAAGGTCTCCCGCCAGCTGTCGCCGGCGTCATCGCTGCGCCAGACGTTCTCGTCGTGCGGCGGCCAGAAGCCGGTGCTGGAGTTGGTGGTGTAGACGGTCAGCGGGGCGGCATCGCTGGTGAGCACCCAGGTGTAGGTGGGGATGGACCCGGCCGCCCACTGGTCGTACTGCTCGGTATCCTTGTTGATCCCCTCCCCCATGGCCCACT
>Ga0164318_10004729_pt1 | contig 13116 bp, 10 predicted proteins | sample GuaBasSedimGuay9_FD_113734 | JGI IMG/M metagenome (GOLD analysis project Ga0164318, IMG submission 113734) | Subseafloor sediment microbial communities from Guaymas Basin, Gulf of California, Mexico - Guay9, Core 4571-4, 0-3 cm | ecosystem: Environmental > Aquatic > Marine > Hydrothermal vents... | reverse complement strand
GGTAACTCAAAGCTCCGGCTTTGAAATTATTTCTTGTTCACATCATTTTTCGCAAACAGGATGTTTGCGTTACTGGTAACTCAAAGCTCCTGCTTTGAAATTATTAACTATTTTATATTTCCAATTATTGTAATGATCTATCAAACCTGCTTTCACAGGATTGTTCAAAATGTAATCTTTTATTCTTTCATAATCTTCATTATCTCGAATATAATGATCATAATTTTCATGATGCCAGAATTGTCCACTTCTATGTAATATTTTGTTACATTCATTAGCTGTAAAACTCTTGTGTTCTTTCATGATTTTCGATAGTGAAATTGGTTTGTTTGAACTGATTAATGGTTTAATTACAATGTGAACATGATTAGGCATAATTATTGCTAAATAAAGATCGTAAAGTTTACCGTCATTATAATTCAAGGATTCCATAACAATTCGAGCTATTTGAGTTTGTCGTAGATGCTGTGGTGAAGACTTTGAATTATCTAAAAAATTATCCTCAATTTCATATAAATATTGATTGCAGATCTTCTTTAATTTAATCTGTTCAATTTCATTAACTTTCACTAACTTTGAATCAAAAATCTTACGAAGTTCAGCTAATTTATTCAAAACATCTCTTGGTAAATCGAATGCTAATCGATATGTAATAAAGAAGATTCCATCTATAGGTTGTAGATGTGGGAGATTACGCCTGTAGAAGTATTTGTACTTAAGTTTGTCCTTTGCCATTTAAACACTCTTTATCGCAAACAAGGATGTTTGCGTTACTGGTAACTCAAAGCTCCGGCTTTGAAATTATTTCTTGTTCACATCATTTATCGCAAACAAGGATGTTTGCGTTACGAACTTATGTATTCCAGTACCTTTGGTAGAATATTTCTAAATGCTCTACCTCTGTGACTGATCTTCTCTTTTTCTGTTTGGGTCATTTCACCAAATGTTTTTCCCGTTTCTACTGCTTTAAAGATCGCATCGTAGCCGAAACCGCCAGTTCCAATTTCTTTGGTTGTAATTTCACCGTCAACTTTTCCTTCTGCTGTAGTGATTATTCCAGTTGGTGAAGCAAATGCTACTACAGTTCTGAACTGTGCTACACGATTGTCTTTGCCATTCATTTCTTTAAGCATCTTATCACGATTATCTTTATAGCTGCAATTTTCTCCAGCATAACGAGCTGCATAAACTCCTGGGGCTCCATCCAAAGCATCAACGAATAATCCCGTGTCATCAGCCAAAGTTAGCAAACCAGACAAAGCGGCACACTCTTCAGCTTTTTTAATAGCATTTCCTTTTATGGTGTCTCTATCTTCGATCACGTCAGGCATACCTGGAATGTCAAAGGCAGAAATAATTTCCAGATCAAGGTCTTTCAAGATTTCCCTGATCTCGATGATTTTATCTTTGTTGCGGGTTGCGATAAGAAGTTTCATTTTCTATCCAGTTTTCCAACCCACTTCTTGATTCTTTTCAGAATATTCTTATCCAAAAAGTTTTCTGCAGCTGATGTTACTTTCTGCAGCAGTTCCAGCACATCCTGTTGTCCGCTCCAGTTATCCAGCAGAACCTGTTTATCCAGATCATTCAGTATTATATTTAATCCGAATACGACCAAAACAACGTCATCCATATAGCCTATAACAGGAATGAAATCTGGTATGATATCTATTGGGGAAATTACATAGGCAATTATTCCTCCAGCTAGAACTTTTTGTGAAGTGTTTACTCGTTTATCGATTGCCAGCCTGCAAAGTAGAATAAAGAAATCAGGTAAGGCAAGCACATATTCGGCAAATTTTCCTACATCTTTTCCTGCTTTTTTGTTGGTGAAAGATAAAATCTTTTCTCTTAGTTTCTCATAATACTGCATTCGTTTTTTGCTGATCTGTTCCTTCTCTTCCTCGTTTACGATTTCTGCATCGACAACGATTTCTTCTTTTTCATTCGGCATTTATTTCCTCCAATAATTTATTTAATCTACATATCTATATAATGTTACAGGAACTGTATCAGAGACTCCAGCACCCAGAATTAATACTTCAATGTTATATGTGACTTGACCAGGAATCGGAGGAGGAGGTGGGCATTCATATTTCTGGAAACTGTACTGTTTATAAAGTAATCCACTTTGTCCATTTTCAACTCCGGTTATTCCGATATAAGGATCAATTCCACCAATTGGCATCCCTGCTGGACATGAGAAATATACAGTCTGTCCATTGATAGGATTATTCTGACCATCTAATACCAGTACACGAATAGTAGTTTCTTTTGGTCCGGTATTAGATCCTTGAATCCAGTCAAGATGAGATGGTGTTGCAACAAGATCAACCTGTCCAAATTGTAAAGGTGCAGTTACTAAAACTTCTTCAACAAGTGTACTTGTAGCACCACTTACTTCTACATATATAAGCAGGCTATCATTTGTATGAGAGCCTTCATAATTCAAAACAGTAAAAGCAACACCTTCTAATGAATCACCATTTGCATTTTCGTTACCCACATAAGCTTCTGCTTCTAATGTAGCCCAATCAGGGTTAGTTCCTGGGAATTGGGGATCTTCAACAGAAAACCATACAGCTGTGTTGTAATTAACCGGGTTTCCCCAGGCATCATTAATAATAGCAGCTACTTCGATCTGCCATACACCTCCACCCATATCAATTCCTGAATCAATACCACCAATAACAATTTCAATGTTATCCGGTGGACCAGAATGAAAAACAATGTTCGATTTAATTACAGAGATCCTATTATTTTGTAAATTATATACATATGTTTCAATAGCAGCTGTACCAGCTACAGTACCAGGATTTAATGTTACCACTGCTACACCATTTTCAGATTGCACCGAAAGAGAATCATCTGTTCCAAATAAAGTGTAATTAATATTAATTCCATCCGGTCCGTGAATAATTTTAAACCAGACAGTATAATCTCTTACAACTAAATTCATGTTTTCATCATAAAGAGTTGCTATCAGAGTCTTAGAGATAGAATTATTTTGTGCAACTTCTAAAGTAATTATTTCAACATCATTATAATAAAAATAGATCTCACCTTCAATGGAATCGGAGAACTCATCTCCAATAAAAGCTTTAACACGATAAGTGTAATCTTCTATTTCTATCAAATCTTCATCAATAAACATTGAAGAATTAGCATCTAATATCTGAAAATTCTCTTCCCAGGCATTATCCCCTATTTTGCGATCAATGCAAAAACCTTCTTCAGCAGAACTATTATCATTCCAAGAAAGTATGATGCTGAGATCTTCAATTTGATGTAATACTAAATTGGAAGGAGCAGCCAGAGTGTCTTGATCACGAAACTGGATTGATGATTCGATGAATTCGGATTCTTCAAACGAATTATAAGACGAGATTCTGTATTGATACTCTCCAAATACTGTTAGGTTAGTATCGAGATAACCTGTTGCACCTTCTCCCACGATCTGATAATTAAATTCCCAGGCATTTATATCAACTTTTCTATCAATTTCAAAACCTGTTTCATTATCACTTTCATCTTCCCAAAGTAGTAAAATACTTGAATTATCGAGTTGCTGCAAAACCAAATCTGATGGTTTCTTTAATCCTTCTTCCTCAGGTGATGTAGAAGTATCTGTGCAGGATAAGAAGATAAAAATACTCAAAGCAAATGTAATAAGCAATCTCATAACTCTTTCCTCCAAAATAAACAATTTGTTAAATACAATATCATTTTCCTTAAATACTTAACAATAATAATTATGTCCAGAAAATTTATTAAATGTGATTGAGAGATAAAAAATGCGGAAATTAAATAAATTCAGATTTCCGCATTTTACAAGCTAGATTTATTATTAAGTTATTTCTTACACTTTTCAGCTGAACCATTTACAATAGCTGATAGCTCAGTTTTTCCTATGTTTCTACTACTTGCAGATTCAACAGCAAAATCGTCCACCATTAAAAAGAAAGCATCAGCAGATACACACTGAACAGCAATATATATTGATTGACCTGTATATTCAGAAAGGTCATAAGTATACTCCGTCCAAGCTGTTGGCGCTTCTGTATATGAACTGCCGGATATAATAGTGAAATCGTCTGGATCTGTTCCATTAGTAGAAACTGCAACATTGAAACGCTCCAGACCATATTGATCTGTGAATGATTTTGCCCAGAAAGTTACAGAATTATTTACATCCATCATTAATTGAGGAGTTATCAGCCAATCATTGTTTAAGTATGTAGGTTCTGCTGAAGAAAAACAAGCAGCATATTTTTGTCCTGTGTGTGGATCAGCATTAGCAAGAGAAGGAGTTGTCTGAGAAGGATTGAAAATAATAAAGGCTTGAGGATCATATGCATTTGGCCAATTTGTACCTTCTACAGCATACGTTCCTGAACCATCAATATCGAGATTTATCCAGGGAGAGAATTCTATAGCAAAATCATCATATGCTTCAAATCCATCCTGGAAAACCCCTGAAAACTCTGCAACTTCGATATAATCTATTTTAGTTTCAGTAGAAGATTGAGCTCCTGATGAAACAGTTAAACTTACTGTATAAAGTCCAACTTCGTTAAATGTAACAATTGGATCAGATTCGTTAGATGTTTCTCCATTACCAAAATCCCAAGACCAGGAATCATAATTGCCTGTAGAAAGATCTGTAAATGAGACAACTAAAGGTGTATAACCAAAAAGTGGAGTTCCGCTAAAATCTGCCTGAAGAATATTAGGTATAGTTGATACATCTACTGGATTTGAATAGGAAGAATAAAAGTTACTTATATATGCATTCACTTTATAGCTATATAGATATCCTTCTTCAATTGTTGCATCTGTATAAAGAGTGTCATTACTTGTAACTGTGGCAATAACAGAATAATCTCCATTATCAATTTTTCTTTCTATCGAAAATCCATCTTCTCCATTAGAATTATCAGTCCATTCCAGATATACTGCATCAGTATAAGAAGCTGTAAGTTGTGTCGGAGCGGGGAAACTAATCGGTGATTGAGTTACAACAGATTCAGAGATATCATCATCTTCAAAAGAATACACCTTATAATAAACTGTTGTCCATGTTTGCCTTGCAGCAATATCGTCCAGATACATATCAGCATTTTCTGGAAGTTCGGTTAGCTCTACCCAAGAGCCTTCATCAAATTTTCTTTCAAGCTTGTATCCATCCTCGTTGTCGCTGTTATCATTCCAGGTTATTTGAAATTCTGTGATACTAATTTCGCTAATAACAACTTGAGTTGGAGGAAGCAATAACACATCCGACGATGTTGATTCGGAACAATTCGTTAATAAGAATGCAGCAAATACCAGTAATAATAGAAATGATTTTTTTTTCATTTTAAACTCCTTGTTTTTGTTTTAATAAAAAATATGAAATTAAAATTCAGACGAAACTCTGGAAGAAATTCCGCCCGAAATAACTATTTTAAACCAGCGAGAAGTTCTCTGGTTTTGATTACTTTCGTCTCGATCTCATTGAATTTCTCTTTTTCTTTTTCAACGATCTTCTCTGGTGCATTATCTACAAACTTCTTATTATTTAATTTACCTGAGATTACTTTTAGCTCTTTTTCCAACTTGGCAAGTTGTTTTTCCAGTTTGGAACGTTCCGCTTCCAGATCGATCAAACCTTCCAATGGAAGATAAATCTCGATATCTTGCACAACCGCTGCAATAGATGAATGTGGCTTTTGTAAATTTGCAGCAATATTCAATTCTGAAACCCTTGCTAATTTCAAAAAATAGTTTTTATATTTTTCTATTAAACCAATTTGTTTGTCCGATGCTACATTTATGGAAATTGCTACTTCTTTACCAGGAGATAAGTTAACCTGTTTTCTCAAATTTCGAGTTCCAGTAATAGCATCCTGGATAAGCTGCATATCTTTATCGATCTTTGTATTGATCATCTCTTCATTTTTCTTTGGAAAATCTGCAATGATAATAGATTTTTCCTGCATTGGGAAATAATGTTTTATTCCCTGCCAGATTTCTTCAGCAATATGCGGCATTATCGGCTGCAAAAGACGCATTGAAGTCTGGAAAACATCTAGAAGAATATATTTAGCTGTTAATTGACCTGCTTTGTCTTCATCATTATAAATGCGATCTTTAGAAAGTTCCAGATACCAACTGCAGAACTCTTTCCAAATGAAATCCATTAAGGCTGATGATGCATCATTCATACGAAGATTTTCGTATTCACTTGTTACGTCTGCGATAACTTGATTTAATCGGCTGTATATCCACTTATCAGCTAATTCCAGTTTCAGTTTCTCTCTCTTTGGAAGTCCTTCGATCTTCTCAACATTCATCATCATAAAACGGTAAGCATTCCAGATCTTATTGGCGAAATTTCGACCGATCTCCAAAATTGATGCTGAATAATAACTGTCCTGTCCTTTTGGTGTATTGAAGATCATGCTGAAACGAAGGGCATCGGCGCCAACTTCTTCTATAATATGGATAGGATCGGGAGAATTTCCCAGAGATTTACTCATCTTTATTCCATGCTCATCTAAGACCATACCGTGCAAGAGAACTGTATCAAAAGGAATTTTATTCTGGAATTCCAAAGTTGCCATTATCATGCGTGCTACCCAGAGATAAATTATTCCCGGTGCCGTTATCAGTAGATTTGTGGGAAGAAAATATTCCAGTTCTTCAGTGTTTTTGGGCCAGCCCATTGTGCTGAAAGGCCATAACCAGCTGCTGAACCAGGTATCCAATACGTCTTCATCCTGTCGGAATTTGTCATTTCCGCATTTAGAACATTTATCCGGCATTTCTTTGGCTACGATCATTTCATTACATTCTTCACAGTAATAGGCTGGAATACGGTGTCCCCACCAGATCTGACGGGAAATGCACCAGTCTCGAACGTTCTCCATCCAGTGATAGTAAACCTTTGTCCAGCGTTCCGGCTGGAATTTAACTCTACCGTCTTTAACAACTTTGATGGCAGGCTTAGCCAAAGGCTGCATTTTAACGAACCACTGATCAGAAAGATAAGGTTCTATTACGGTATCACAACGATAACATTGTCCTACCGAGTGATCATGATCTTCGATCTTTTCCAGCAGATCCTGATCTTTCAGCATTTTAACAATTTTATCTCTACATTCAAATCTATTCAAACCTGTAAAATCGTTTCCTGCAGCTTCATTCATAACGCCATGTTCATCCATAATAATTATCTGTTCCAGGTTATGACGCATTCCAACTTCATAATCGTTTGGATCGTGAGCGGGAGTAATTTTAACGAAACCGCTGCCGAATTCTTTATCCACATATTCATCTGCAATTACAGGGATCTCACGGTCGGTAAGAGGAAGCTTAACCATTTTCCCAATCAGATGTTTATATCGTTCATCTTCTGGATGAATAGCTACTGCTGTATCACCCAGCATTGTTTCCGGTCGTGTTGTGGCAACAGAAAGAGATCCGCTTCCATCTGAAAATGGATAGCGAATATGCCACATATGACCCTTTTCATCTTCGTATTCAACTTCATCATTCGCCAGGGCAGTTACACAGCGTGGACACCAGTTGATGATCCGCTTCCCTTTATAGATCAAATCTTTTTCATACAAGCTTATAAATACTTCTTTAACAGAATCTGAAAGACCTTTATCCATTGTAAAACGCTGTTTAGTCCAATCGCAGGAACAACCAAGCTGCTTAAGTTGCTCAATAATTCGTCCGCCCTTTTGTTCTTTCCATTTCCAAACGCGACTTACCAGCTCTTCCCTGCCTATGTCATGGCGAGTTTTACCTTCTTTTGCCAACTCTTTTTCTACAACGTTCTGGGTAGCAATACCGGCATGATCTACTCCAGGGATCCAAAGTGTGGGAATTCCTGTCATGCGCTTGTAGCGGATCATTACATCCTGAAGGGTGTTATTTAAAACGTGACCCATATGTAAAATACCAGTAACATTTGGTGGTGGTATTAATATCGTGTACGGTTTTTTTGTTTTATCAATTTCCGGTGTGAAATAACCATTCTCCAACCAGAATTTATACCATTTCTTCTCAATCTTTTGAGGTTCGTAATTTTTATTTATTTCCATTTCTTAATCCTTTTAGCCGCTAAGAACACCAAGAAACACTAAGGTTTTCGTTTAATGTCTTAGCTGCTGGAACACAAAATCCACGAAGATTTGTGTTCATATTATTAAGCTGTATAAGTGACATATTTCTAATCAAAAAACAAAATATTATCAAACAGCTATTTATATGTTTTAGAAAAAGATACATATTACGTTCTAATGTATCTTCTCCATTCCAGTTTTCCACGACTTCCAAAATTTATAAGCACCCCAACCTGCATACCTGTTGCTTTCAGGTAATTCAAAAGTTGGGCAGCTTCAACATTGGTTATTTTAGGAATGCACTTGAATTCAACTATAATTTTATCATAGCCTACATAGTCTGCGATAAATTGTTTTTCAAGTTTATTACCCTTAAAATAAACTGGGATTTTAACTTGCGTATCAAATGGAATATCTCGATCAGTAGAAACAATTTTCATTGCTTCTTCATAAACTGATTCCAAATATCCATTTCCCAGTTCTTTGTGCACTTCTATGGCTGCTCCCACAATTTTATAGACTTCATCTTTATACAAAAGAGCTGTTGCTTTTCTTAGCGAACCTTCGTGTTCTTCGCGGCTAAGTATCTTCACTTTGTCCAGGAAAGCAACATGCGAAGGGAACACAATTTCCGGTAATTTATCAAGAGCCACGAACCGTGCTTCGACAGCGTCATCACCTGCACGAAGCTCACCTCCGATGATCTTCATAAGAAAACCAAACGAAATAACTTTTTCATAGATTGGAGAATAATCCGAGAAATAACCCAGGAATCGTTCAACTTGACCTTCCAGACCGGTTTCTTCCCACATCTCATCAACAGCACATTCTTCGGGATTCTGATCAATTTCGATGTAACCGCTGGGAAGTGCCCATCCACCTGCATTAGGTTCGAACTTTCGTTTAATAACAACTACCTCGTTATCATCATTTAAAATTACACAAGCTGAAGCCGGTATTGGATTTTTATAATAAGTAAATCCGCAATTAGGGCATTTAGGCCGCAGTTTTTCTTCATGATCATCTTTTAATTCCAGCTTGCTGCCGCATTGCTGGCAATAATCAATTCCTTCGTATGATTCGGCGTTAATACTCATTTAATAATTCCTCTAATTTATTCGAATTCAAAAAAATGGGACGGTTTATGATGTCAAATAGTTTGTGGGGGAAGAATTTGCTGGACTCGACTTAAGAATTCGGCATTCTTATATTTTTCTTGCGAAAACTTGAGTTGAGAACAGACTATATAAGAAGAAGAAGCTTTGGATGTTATTGCATTCCCAACTGGAAAGTTAGAAACGAGAAAGTAGATTCTTCGTCGAATGCATATGTAAGTTCATCCTCAGAAAGACAAAATCAACATTCATCTTGCTATTCTACGTTTCCCCTTTCAGGCATAGCATCAATATAATTCTTGAAATGATCGCTTTGCACGAGACTTCACTAAGGGAAATTGTAACCGCTTCTAACTCCACCATTTTATGAAGCTGCGATAAAAGACTCGTATCAATGTGGGAATATCCATCAGCATATTTGTGTAGGAAGCATTTGCTAAAGGGCAGTAGCACTCTTTGTTGATAATCGTTTTACGTTCTTTTTGTGCTCTTCTGCCAAACCAGATCCGCTTAAAATCATAATCATGATTCCGAAGATTTCCCAACGAATTTGCTTTTATACAGCAGCTCCAAATATCACCATCGGGGGAAATCTGAGCAGATGCTATACCGGAATAACATGGAATAACCTGCTTCTTATCGCGCAAAATAGATTTTACAAGATTATAATATTCTATGCGGAAACCTTGAGTAATCTTATTCATACCTTTAAATTTTCCATTTTTAATCCGGTGTATCAGAAAATCAATAGCAGATCGATATGAAAGCTGGTCCGGCGTAATATCTGAATTCATTGTGTCCAGTTCGTTCCGTTCTTCCGCTATTTCAGTTATGTAGGAATCAGGATTCTTCTCCATCAATGTATTTGCTATGTAACTAAAATCTTTTACATTAAATTTCGAAATTACAGTATGAATTCCAATTGAAAGATTTTTCTTTTTCAATTTCTTTAATTTATTATAAGTATTTACAACTTTTTTATAATTTCCTGGAATCTGCCTGATCTTATCATGCTGCTCTTCAATTCCATCAATAGATAAATTAATGATAATTTGTGTTTTAGGACAATTATCTGTTATTTGATCAACGAATTTAACAATTTGATTTGTAAGGATACCATTAGAAGGAATATTCAAAATTGCCGGATGTGAATTACGGTAAATTACTTTGCAGATTTCTGGTAGATCTTTGCGTAAGAATGGCTCTCCCCCGCTTATCGTTACCCAGTAAGGAGCTTTTCCAATTTTGCTGAATGTATACTCAATTTCTGAAACAGATAGATTTTTAGCTTCCTTTTTCCAGATATTGCAGGTTTTACAACGTGAATTACAGGTATATAGCAGACTTAAAGTGTAGTTCATAGGCATAATTCGAGGGAAACCGAATTTGCGATTCATCTTGTATAACAGTATTTTAGGAAGAATTTCTAACATATTATTCTCTATTAAGATTTTTAGTGGAATCAGCAATATCCCATTTAAAAGGATTTTTCTTTTTTATTTTAAAATCATACCAGCCCAGAAAGCGACTCCAGATCTCAACGAGTGCGGTTAATTTAAGAAATACAATTTTTCCAGGACTTTTCGTGAACTCTTTCCAAGCTAACTTCAACAGCAATCCGGAATCTTGAGAAATAACTTCATATTTTTGAAATTCCTTTAACCAGAGATGCCCTGTTTCAATGCGTCTTCGCTGTTTAATAAAATCTTTAATATTTTCTGGTCCTTTATTATAAACGATTGCATCAGGAATATAGCGCAGTTCCAAACCAGCCTCTTTTATAATTGCTTCAATACTGGCTTCATCTACTGCACTTTCCGGTGGAATCTCATCGAATATTCGCCTGAAAGCTACCATCTCTCCCAATTTAGGAGAAACCATGGCCATTTCATGATGCAGGTTCCAGAGAAGATTTACAGCATAGCCAACGAAAGTAGAAGGATCATTTTCCGGAGTTGGCCTGCCACCGGTCATTCCTACTTTAGGATCAAGGAAGGGAGAAACCATTTTTTCTACTGTATCTTCTGCCGGAATCGTATCTCCGCTTTCAATAACTAAAACATCAGATGCAGATGCTTTTATGAACTTATTGATAGCTGAGGATTTGCCACCTCTTTCTGCTTCAGTTATTAGTGTAATATGGTCGTGTTTTGATTCATAGCTACGGACTATATCATCTGTACCATCCGTACAGGCACTGGAAACAACTATAATTTCTTCAATTGTAACTTCTTTTAATTTTTGAAATAAAAGGCTTTCTAATAATTTGCCAATATTGGCGGCTTCATTATAAACAATTACACCAATACTGCATTTAAGTGTATTCATGGTGAAATTCCTATTTTAGATCGTCAGCTATCGAATTTAATATTCCATTAACGAATTTACTGGAACTATCTGAACAGAATTTTTTAGCAATTTCGATTGCTTCATTCATTATTATTGCTGGTGCAGTAGCTGTGAACATCATTTCATAGACTGCAATTCGCAGCACAGCTTTATCCAGGTCAGCTATTTTATTCACTTTCCAATTGGTGGAATGTTCAGCTATTTTTTTATCAATCTCATCAATGCGATGAATTGTATTTCTTACAATTTCCAGAGCGAATTCATAAATCTTGCTATCGGCTTGTATATCTTTTGCATTGGTAATTTCCTGCAATTTTCCCAGGAAAATATGTTCTAAATCTGTATGTTGATGATCTGTAAATTCGATGGCATATAATGTTTGCAATGCGATTTCCCGCCCTTTGCGTCTGATCCCCATTTATATCTCCAATTATTAATTATCTTATTTAGGTCAGGAAAAATAGCTTCTTCTTATAAGCAAGATATTTTTAACTGATTTTGATACGATTCTAAAGCCATTTGAAATTTACTCCGTTTTATGTTTGACAATAAAATGAATAAAAGTAAAAGAAAACATAGATGAATTGATAAAAATTAGGAGCTTATATGAATAAAAAAATCTTTGTATTGGATACCAATGTGCTTATTCATAATCCCCAGAGCATGTTTTCGTTTGATGAAAATGATGTTGTAATCCCAATCACAGTTATTGAAGAAGTAGATAACTTTAAGAAAAGCGTAGATGAAAAAGGACGAAATGCGAGACAGATCGGCCGTTTCCTGGATGAACTGCGTGGAAAAGGCAGTTTAAGAAAAGGCGTAGCAACAGAAAATGGCGGAACAATCAAAGTTGTTCTTAGCCGCAAGGTATCTGATACTGCCAGCGATATTTTGATCACAGATACAAATGACAATTTAATAATAGGTACAGCTCTATATATAAAAGAACAGAATCCCAAAATTCCTGTGATCCTGATTTCTAAAGATGCAAATGTTCGAATAAAAGCAGACGCTGTAGGATTGGAAGCAGCAAATTTTGAAACAGATAAGATAAATTTTTCGGAACTTTACAGCGGTTACATGAAGCTGATCTTAGATGATGAAACTATTGCGGAATTTGAAGAAAAGAAATTTCTTTTAAATGATTTTGGGGAGATCTATCCAAATCAATTCGTGCTTCTCTGCAAGAGTGAGGAAGATGAAGATGGTATTATTGCCAGATATTCTGTAGAAAATAACACTATCTATCCTCTAAAATATTATCAGGGTCAGGAACTTTTTGGAATAACTTCCAGAAATATTGAGCAAACTATGTCTTTTGATCTGCTTATGGATCCTGAAGTAAAGTTAGTGAGCCTGGTGGGAAAAGCTGGAACTGGAAAAACTCTTATCGCTTTAGCAGCAGGTTTAAACCAGGTTGTCGAGGAAAACCGCTATACCAGATTAGTAGTCTCAAGACCGGTATCACCTTTGGGAAAAGATATTGGATTTCTACCTGGAACTAAAGCAGAAAAATTCAATCCCTGGATGCAGCCGAT
>Ga0164318_10004727_pt1 | contig 13119 bp, 10 predicted proteins | sample GuaBasSedimGuay9_FD_113734 | JGI IMG/M metagenome (GOLD analysis project Ga0164318, IMG submission 113734) | Subseafloor sediment microbial communities from Guaymas Basin, Gulf of California, Mexico - Guay9, Core 4571-4, 0-3 cm | ecosystem: Environmental > Aquatic > Marine > Hydrothermal vents... | reverse complement strand
GAGACACGTGACACCCAGGGCAGCATGCTGTTCGACTACCTGTGGTACAAATACGACCCGACCGCGGATCAGACGCTGGAATACGCCGGTTACTATACCGGAGTAGCGTATCCCGGCCAGGCGCGTTACGTCTACGTCAGAGCGGGAGACAACAAGACCGGAGCTGTGATCGAGACATGCGAGTATGATTCTAGCGGTAAACTAGTCGGCAAGACAGACGGAGAAGCCAGTTACACGTATTATGAGCTAAGTGGCAGAATGTGCACTAAAGAGTTGCTGGTAGAAGTTGATGATGATCCCGCTGGTACCATTTATAAATACTCTGACGAAGCGGTTCACAATATAGGTGAAGATAACGAGTATGGATATTTTATAAAACAAACCGCTCCGGACGGCACCTACAGAACATTCAGCAATTACTGGTCAGCAGATCAGCCGAGGTATGCAAGAGAATACGACGCGGATAATAACCTGCTGGTAACGTATGAGTATGATTCCAGTGGGACGTTTGTCGGCAAAACTGAGGCGGATGGCACGGTCTACACATATTACGCGGACGAGGACGGTTACATGAAGACAAAAATGGAGCCGGCCAGCGATTTCATGAAGGGCGGTAACCTACCTTGGATAGATTACGGACATGATCTTGGTTCAAAGCATTCAGACCGTGGTTTTAGTTACGGGGACAATAACGCAGACCTTATCAACGCTCTCAGCGAATTTTCAGGAGATGTTGTAAGAGTCTTTCTTTTTACGGATATGAGAGACGTTGTGAATTTTTCAGGAGACAACCTCGCATTTTATGATCAAGATAAACTTTATAAGGATATGGATGCGCTTCTGGAGGCTGCGGCAATAACAGGAACAAAAATCATACCGACTTTGTTTGACTACTGGCTTGCTTATGGACCGGATTCAGAGGATACGGGCCATCCGGAAGTAATTAAGGATGAGGCCAAAAGAAACCAATTGGTGAATCTTATCGGTTCTTTTGTTGAGCATTATAAGAACGAGAATGGGATCCTGATGTGGGATGTGATGAATGAGCCTTATTACGGGACGAGCGCATCTCCATGGGGAGACCAGGATCCAACTGATCCAACCATGTCAACAGTAAGCGTGGGCGAGATGCGCACTTTTCTCAGCCAGCTTATAGCTGTCATTAACGCAAATGATCCGAATAAAGATGTTACGATAGGGTTTGCCAAGAAAGAGTTTCTTGATCCTGATACTGGATATTGGCATTCATTTGTAGATGGTCTGGGGGATGACGATGTCGATGTTGTTCAAATTCATTATTGGGCAAAATATTACAATTACAATTTCGAAGAATTAGGGTATTCGGCAACTGATCCTATTTTTGGTGGAAAACCGGTTTTTGTCGGAGAAATAGATCCGCAATATTTCGACGCGAATGATCCGGATGCCAAGGAGAGATTAGACACTCTTCTTGCCAGTGGTTACACCGGGGGACTTTTCTGGCAGGAGAATATTGATCCATCTGTCGGAGAGTTACACATAACCCCGGAGGATATGGAGAAGATCCGGAATTGGTATTACGGCACGGTATACGAGTACAGTAACGAGGACTGGCTGAACCAGGGTTACGGCAAGCTCACAAAAGAGACCGCGCCGGATGGCACCTATAAGACGTTCAAACAGTATTTTGCGGGCACGAACCAGGCGAAGTACGTGAAAGAATACAATGCTGCCGGCACACTGCTGGTAACGTACGAGTATGATACCGCGGGCAGGCTGATCAAGAAGACACTGGAAGACACCGGCACGATCTACACATATTACGGAGACGCGAACGGGTACCTCGAGAGCACGACACTAACCGCGGCGGACAGTGAAGGCAACGTGTATTCCCATTACATAAACGAAGAGTTCGACCATGACGGCAGCGGTGTTATAGAAGAAGACGAGAACTACGGCCGTGTGGATATCCAGTCACGCGCTTCAGGCGACCCTGATGCGGACGGAGCCACAGCGTATGCGTACACGTATCATACAGGCACGAACGTAGTCGCGGTAAAAGAATGTTACCAGACCGCGGTCTACACAGACCCGTCAAACCCGGTACTGACGACACTGCTTGTAACGTACGAGTATGACTCAAACGGGTATCTTATCGGCCAGACCGACAATGAAGCCATCTACACGTATTACGTGCCGAGCGGCAAGCTGAAGACAAAAACGCTTTTGATAGCGTCCGGAGCCGATCCCGCGGGCACAACTTACACCTTTTACAATAATGACAACAACCGCCTGGCCATTAAACAGCTTCCGGGAGCCGATGGAGGCGGTAATATTCGCTACGATTATTACGACGAAAATTTTGATCATGACGGGAATGGTTCGATAGACTCTGATGAACACTACGGCCGACTTTATAAGATATACGAAAGTGATGGAGACATATTCACCTACGAGGGGTATTATAAAGGAACAAATCTTAAAGCGAAGGTCATGGACGAGAGCGCTTATCCAGGCACGATTTATTACTACTACGATTCTTATACAATGGGCGGGAACGAGATAGGCTTTAAGAAAAAGGACAATAACAGCAAGCTATATATTGATTATAAAAAGAAAGACGGCACGACTGTGATATACCATAAAGTCGGCTGGAGCGGCGGCGATGAATTCTGGTATCTATGGGACATACCTGCTGGCGGGCTGTGGAATCTGGAAGATTTTCCCGAAGGGTATCTAATGTTGTATAAGGAATGCGAGGGGGGATATAAGTGCGTTTATCCGTTCAACCCGGCGAGTGCTGACCCGACAAATCCTGACATCTACGATAATTGGGGTACGTCATGGCCTGCGGATCCGCCGTTATCCTCAGGGAATAAGAACAATCATTCGCTTTCGGGTTGGCCCGACACTCCGCCTTCAAGCGTGGACTATCCTGTGACAGGGGCCTTATCTTCATTTATGCCGGGTGATATGCTGGAAGCGCAGGAACAGGCCGGCGTGTATGATATGAATTATTCAGACAGTATGAACTATCTCTTTGACGGCCTGAAATCCATGCAAAGCGTGTCCACAGGCGCGGGTGTGACAGTGGCTTTACTGGACACGGGTATTGATACCTCTGAACTTGACATCGATGTCGTGGAGGGCTATGATTTCGCCGGCACTGATCGTTTTGACGGGCTTTTCGATGAGGATTATACCGATGTTTCGGGGCACGGGACAATGACGGCCAGTGTTATAAAGGGTGAGGACGGCGAAGGCCTTGCCCCGGACGCTGATATAATGGCCCTCAGGGTTTTTGATGATACCGGAAGCACTTCCCCTGACATCATCTCCAGTGCCATCCGTTACGCGGTGGATAATAACGCTAAGATACTTACGATGCCTTTCAGCCTCTTCCCGATACACACGCAGGTTGAAGACGCCATCGATTACGCTCTTGATAAAGGCGCCATACTGATAGCCGCCGCGGGCAATGACGGAGCAGAAATACTGGACAACAGCCTCGCGGCGCAGGAAAACATCATAACCGTAGGTTCTCTTGATGCCGACGGCAGGATGTCAGCGTGGAGCAATTACGGCAGTGAGCTTGACCTGCTGGCGCCGTGGGATTGCGTCACGCTGGACGAGGCGGACAGGAACGAGGCGGGGACTTCGTTTTCAGCGGCGTTCGTAAGCGGAATTACAGCGCTCATACTTTCCGAGAGTCCGGAGATGACGGCAGAGGATGTCTTGCATGAACTCAGGATCCTGATCTCCGGTATAGATCCGGAGAATGCCGGATACGCGGATTATGGCACGTTTGTCCTTAAAGGCGATAAAGATGACAGAGCGGAGGAAGAAGAGACAGGCACAAAGAGGATCAGAGGCGTTAGTGTCGATGAGGTTGTCTCCATGCAGGAGGCGCAAAGGAAGAACAGGTCCGAGTTTACCGGATATTCCGTAAAAGAGGATATCCCTGATATTGGGCTGAAACTGAAGGAATAAGTGAAGGGATAAAAGGGGAGGCGAAAGTGACTGAGAGTACGGAACAGAGAAAGCATCAAAGGGTTGAGGCTCATATTCCGGTAAAGTATTGCAAATTAAGGAACGGCGCCGGGATCAAAAGAGCCAGTTCTGTCAGTAAGGACCTGAGCCAGGGAGGGGTCCGTTTCAGGACCGCGGAATTCATCTCTATGGCGTGCAGGTTGATACTGGAACTGGACATGCCCATGTTCACAAAGTCCGTCAAGGCCATTTCAAGGGTGGCATGGATCCGTAAAGCGGCTTCCGTGGATAGTTTCGAAGTGGGAAGTCAGTTTATTGAAATGTCGGAGGAGGACAAGGAGCTTATCTCAGAATATGTCAGTAAACTCAACCCGAACAGTAAGTCCGAAATTTCCATCAGCTGGACAGAGGTTGCTGGCGGCATGGAAGAGAAACCTGAAACAGAAGCGGGATAGGGTATAGAGAGGAGACACGCTTTATTTTCTTCTCTATGTCTTTTCCCTTCTCCGCACTTTATAACACTCTTTACCGATAAATCTCAATAAATCCCGAAAATTTCAGAAAAACACGCCGTAAGTAATAAAAAAGTTCGCTATTAAAATTTTGAACTTTACAATTCATATGGTACACTCCAAAAAGAGGGCAGTGTAGCTATTTAGTTGTTTAACTGATTTATTATTTCAGGAAAGAAAGGAGTGTGTGTACAGACAAGAGAGTCACGTTAAGGTTATCATTTTGAATTTAACCTAAAGAGGGGAAATAATGGACGAGACTGTCGAAAAAAGGAAATTTCCGAGGGTGAGAACTCATATTCCTGTAAAGTATCGCACATTAGGTAGTTCAGAAAAAATGATGAGGGCCAGTACCATTACCAGAAACCTTAGTGAAGGCGGTGTCCGCTTCAACACGGGAGAGTTTATATCCAGGGCCTGCAGACTTGTGCTTGAGTTGGACATACCCATGTTCACCAAACCTGTCAAAGCCATTTCCAAGGTGGCATGGATACGCAAGACGGGCGCGGGAGATGATTACGAAGTGGGCAACCAGTTTCTGGAGATATCCAGAAAGGATAAAGAACTCGTTTCCGAATATCTCAAAGGGCTAATTCTCTATAACGAGCCGGGAGATACAGCTACTACGCAATAATAATATTCTATCCTCTATTATATCCACGCGGGCATAAACCGGCATTAAGACCTGATACTCCGGCAGTGGAACCGTTACAACGGTTCCGCTGCCGGAGTATCAGCGTATAGGCCGCGAAAAGGTTTGCGGTTGACAACAGCAGGTTGTATGATATAAAATGTAGCAACTGTCGGGGTGGTCTTTTTTGGCCCTGAACGCATCCTTATTCATTACTTTTACTTACGGCGTTATTTTTAGACAGGCGAATTGTTTATGATGAGAAAGCTTCTGGTGATATTATTCGTCTTTTTCGCTTTCCTTGTATCCGTATCCGCGGGAAACACCTCTTACGCGTTCTGGGTATGGACACCCCAAAGCAAGACCATGGTTAACCCCAAGTTTGCGGTGAAGGATAGCCCCGGCGAGCAGTTTGACTGGGCTATGCGTCTTTTTAAGCAGAACGATTTTCAGCGCGCTGCGGACGAATTTATCAAACTGACCCAGCATTACTCGGATTCGGACCTGGCTCCCGAAGCTCAGTATTACGCGGGGCGGTCTTACGAGGAACTTGCGAAGTATTATTTCGCTTTTCAGCATTATCAGAAGACCATAGATGACTATCCTTACACTAAACGCATGAAAGATATCATTAAACGCCAGTATAATATCGCGAACATCTTCCAAACGAAAGAGACCTCCAAATTGATGGATCTGGAGCTGTCCATGTCGCTGGACAGGGCGGTGGCCATATACAAAAAGATAGTCGAAAACACTCCTTTCGGGGAATACGCGGATAAATCGCTGTATAAGATGGCGGAATGTTACCGAAGGATGCAGAAATACAACGAGGCGATAGAGGCGTATGAAAGGATAATCAATGATTATCCGGAAAGCAGCATTGCCTCCGAGGCCAGGTATCAGCTTGCTTATTCCAAGTATGAGGCTTCGCTTGAGCCGGAATATGATCAGGAAGGAACCGAAGAAGCGCTTGAGAAGTTCGACCAGATATCCCGGACGACTTCCGTTCCCGCGATAGCGAAAGAGGCCGAGAAGGCGCTTGACGCACTCAAGAGCAGGAAGGCGGACAGCGCGCTGAAGATAGCGGAGTTTTACGAACGCCGGAAAAAATACGAAAGTGCTCTTATATATTACGAGGATGTCGTCGGGAAATTCCCGGAGACCGGTGCCGCGAAATGCGCGGGAGAGAAAATCGACTATTTAAAACAAAGGATAAGGGACTGATGCGGTTAATTCTTTTTTTAGTTCTGTCATTTTTTCTGATAACGGCCGGCGGTTGCGGCTATACGAGCGCCTCCCTCTTACCGCCGGAACTGGATTCTATCCACGTCGATAATTTTGTGAACAAAATAGACCCTGCCGGAGAAGTCTCTGACAGAAGGTCCGGGTATTCCTATCGGCCCGGTCTGGAGAACGATATCACCAGAGCGGTCATCGACGGTTACATATTTGACGGCAACCTGGGCATCAGGACCGCGGACAAAGCCGTTCTTTTACTGAAAGGGACATTGACGGATTTTCGGAAGTTCCCGCTGAGCTATGACAATGCCGACAATGTCGAGGAGTTCCGGATAGAACTTTCAGTCGATATAGAACTTCTTAATAACAGCACCGGAAAGCTCATGTGGCGGGAAAACGGGTTTACGGGGCAATCCAGTTATACCGTGACGGGTCCTAACGCTAAGACGGAAGCCACAGCCCTGACAGAGGCGGTTAATGACCTCGCGCAGAGGATCGTGGAACGTACCATCGAAGCGTGGTGACCTCATGCCATGAATGAAAACTACCTGATAATCGGCGATGACGACTATCTGAGGGAGACCGAAGAGAACAGGATCAAGGAGAGATTTTTTCCCTCCGGCGGGGGCGACCTTGATCATTCGGTTTGCAGCCCCGATGATATAGATACGATAATGGATTCTCTGGGGACGATCCCGTTCCTGGCCGGGAAAAGGGTCGTCCTGGTCAGGGAAGCGCAGGGGCTTTTCGAGAGGTTTGCCGATACCATATTATCCTACTTGGAGAAACCGTCGGAAACCAGCGTCCTGATTCTCTCAACCGCGGGTTCCTTCGGAAAAAGCAAATATTACCGCAGGCTGTCCGGTCTGGTAAAAATAGTAAAAGCGGACAAGCCTGCCCCTTCGACCATAAAGAGCTGGGTACGCGCCTTTTTTAAGAAAGAGGGTATTCGGATATCGCCCGAAGCCGTGGAGCTTATTGTCGAGTTAAAGGGAACGGATACGTTCGGCATAAAAGCGGAGCTGGATAAGCTCATCTGTTTTTCGGGCGGGGAAAAAATAGAGGCCGGGCATGTGGAACAGCTGGTCGGGCGCAGCATGAAAGAGACCGTGTTTAAACTGGTTGACGCGATCAACGCCGGTGACGCCGGGTGGGCTTTCGAAATACTTAATGACCTTTACGACCAGAAGAAACACCCGCACGAGATCATAGGTTATCTCGGCTGGTATATGCGGATCATGCAGAAGATCGCTCTGCTCTCCGGCAGAGGGGCTGGGCCGGAAGGCATTGCCGCCGGGCTGGGCTATTCCCCCGCCTACACGCGAAGATTGCTGGGCCAGGCAAAGAAATATTCTGTCGGCAGGATAGACCGCTGGGTATCTCTTCTACTTGAAACGGACCGGGATATAAAGACAGGCCGGAAACAGCCCGCACTGGCGCTTGAAATGCTTCTGGCATCCTTTCTCCAGTTCCACCCCGGGGTGGAACTGACCGCTTTACCAATAAGGCGTAATCCTATATAATAAAGGGCATGAGATCACCGCGAAACAGGCCTATAGGGATATTCGATTCGGGGGTCGGAGGGCTCACCGTGACGAGGAGCATTCACAGGCAGCTCCCTGATGAGGACATTATTTATTTCGGGGATACCGCCCGGGTCCCGTATGGCAACAAGTCCCGGGCGACCGTTATACGTTTCGCGCGCGAGATCATGGCGTTTATGATGGAAAACAGGGTCAAGATGGTCGTTGTGGCGTGCAACACCGCTTCGAGCTTGAGCCTCACTTCTTTAAAGAAGACCTATCCTGTGCCGGTTATTGGGGTTATAACTCCCGGGGTGAGAGACGCCGTGCGTGTTTCGAAAAACGGAAGAATAGGGGTGATCGGCACCAGCTCCACGATCGCCAGCGGGGCGTATGACAGAGAGGTGGCCAGGGCCGGTCTGTCATGCCGCCTTTTCTCAAAAAGCTGTCCGCTTTTTGTGCCTCTTGTCGAGAACAGATTTATCAACGATCCGATCACTTATGAGGTGGCGCGGAGGTACCTGGCCGGGTTTAAAACAAGGCATATAGATACGCTGATCCTGGGGTGCACGCATTATCCCATTCTCAGGACTGTTATAGGAAAGGTGATGGGAAACGTCAGGCTTGTAGATTCGTCTTCCGCGGCAGCAGAGGAAGTCAAAGCAACGCTTTCAAAAAAAGGACTGGAGGCCTCACGCAGGCGCCGGGGGAAGACAAGATATTATGTCAGCGACGACGTGGAAGGTTTCAGCAGGGTTTCCGGGATATTTCTTAAGGAGAAGATCAATGTTAAAAAGGTGGTTATATGACGGCTCGTGAGGTCAAAATCGCGGAGATAGAGAAGGCCGTAAAGGCTCTGTGCGTCAGAGCGAATACCGTGTTGCGTCCGGACGTCCTGGAGGCCCTGGAAGAGATCCACGGGAAAGAGAAAGAAGGGACACTCGCGAAAAAGATGCTGGGGATACTTCTTGAGAACGCCGGCATTGCCGCGGAAGAACGCATCCCCATCTGCCAGGATACCGGCATGGTAACAGTGTTTATCGAGATGGGAAAGGACGTGGTTGTGCGTGACGGCAGGCTGCCGGATGCGGTCAACAGGGGGGTTGAACAGGCCTATGAGGAAGGCTGTTTCCGCAAGTCCGTAGTTGAAGATCCACTGATGCGTAACAACACGGGCACCAATACCCCGGCTGTCATACATATGGACATTGTTGACGGGGACACCATGGCAGTTTCGGTGATACCTAAAGGTTTCGGCAGCGAAAATAAAAGCCGGATCTCCATGCTGGATCCCACCTGCGGCCCGGAAAGAATAATCGATTTCTGCGTGGAGACCGTGAGGATAGCGGGGCCGGATGCCTGTCCGCCGTATATCCTGGGGGTGGGGCTCGGCGGGACAATGGAGTCATGCGCGGCCCTGGCGAAGAAAGCGCTCCTGCGGCCGATCAATGAACCGAATCGCAAACCGCATATCGCGGAGCTGGAACGCGGGATAAAAGAGCGCGCGAACGCGCTGGGCATCGGCATCATGGGCCTGGGCGGCGGAGCAACAGTGATGGGGGTCAATATTGAGGAAGCCCCGACGCATATCGCCGGGCTTCCGGTCGCGGTAAATCTTTCGTGCCACGCGCTGCGCTCGGGGAGTGCGGTGATCTGATCATGAGTACTGTTAAACGGATCAGCACACCTATGGACGAGAACACTGTCGCGTTACTCAGTGCCGGCGATGAGGTGCTTCTCTCCGGTATTGTTTATACCGCGCGGGACCAGGCGCATCTGAGGATATCCGTGATGATGAAGGACAGGGAAACGCTTCCCGTTGATCTTAAGGGCCAGGTTATCTATTATTGCGGGCCCACGCCTCCGGGTGACAGGGTAATAGGTTCCTGCGGCCCCACCACATCGAGCCGGATGGACGCTTTTACTCCCATGCTTCTTGAAGCCGGGGTAAAAGGCATGATCGGCAAAGGCAGGAGGTCCGCCGCGGTCATCGAGGCTGTCAAACGCCGCCATGGCGTATATTTTCTCGCGCCGGCCGGCGCGGGCGCTTATCTCAGCCGAAGGGTGACGGCCTGCGGGATAGCAGCGTTCGAAGACCTGGGGCCTGAAGCGATCTACAGGTTAAAAGTAGAAGATTTTCCGCTGGTGGTAGGTATAGATTGTAAGGGCAGGTATATTTATGATAAAATATGTAACTAAACAGAGCTTATGGAGGCTGGAGAACGGCTTGAAAGGAACAGGATGAGACAGGACGGCAGGTTAGTCAACGGTATCAGAAAAGTTAATATAACGACGAATTACATTAAATACGCGGAAGGTTCATGCCTTTTTGAGATAGGTAACACGAAGGTTATTTGCACGGCAAGCATCCAGGACGGCGTTCCCGTTTTTTTGAGAGGACACGGGACCGGCTGGATAACATCCGAATACGGCATGCTTCCCCGGTCGTGCCAGAGCAGGGTATCGAGGGAATCCTCAAAAGGAAAAAAGAGCGGGAGAACCCATGAGATACAGCGGCTGATCGGACGGGCATTACGCGGCGTTGTTGACATGGATGTTCTGGGGGAGAGGACCATCTGGATGGACTGCGATGTTATTCAGGCGGACGGCGGCACGCGATGCGCCAGTATAACGGGGAGTTTTGTGGCGCTGTGCCTGGCGCTTGACTGTCTAAAAAAACAGGGGGTATTCAATAGCCTGCCTGTCAAACATTTCATGGCGGCCATAAGTGTCGGCGTTGTTGACGGCAGGAATTATCTCGATCTCAGTTATGAGGAAGATTCCCGGGCTGAGGTGGACACGAATGTCGTAATGACTGATTCCGGAAAGTTCGTGGAGATACAGGGGACAGCCGAAGGCGAGCCGTTCAGCCGCGCGCAGATGGACGGAATGCTGGAACTGGCCTGGAAAGGCATTAAAACCCTTATCGGCAAACAAAAAGCGGTGCTGGAAGGAGTATGTTCATGCTGAAAATACTGGTAGCGACACATAATAGTAATAAAAGACGCGAATTAAAAACGCTTTTGAAACAATTCAGAGGTATCAGGATCATGACCCTGGACAATTTTGGCGGCCCCCCGCTTATCATTGTCGAGGACGGCAGGACCTTTCGCCAGAACGCCGTCAAGAAAGCCGTGACCGTTTCCAGGTTTTTTGACGGTCTGGTCCTGGCCGATGACTCCGGCCTGGAAGTCGATGCCCTCGACGGAAAACCGGGCATCCGGTCCGCGAGGTTTTCCCGGGTAAAGGCCACGGATGAGGAGAACAATAAAAAACTCCTTAAACTGCTTGATAACGTGCCGCCGAAAGAACGCGGCGCGCAATTTGTCTGCCATGTCGCTCTTGCCAGGGATGGCATGTTACTGGAGACGTTTGAAGGTGTTATAAAAGGGCACATCGCCCTGGAGCCGAAAGGCAGGAACGGGTTCGGCTATGATCCGGTCTTCCTGCCCAAAGGAAATAAAAAGACCTTCGCGCAGTTGTCGGTTTCTTATAAAAACCGGGTAAGCCATCGCGCGCTCGCGTTGAAAAAATTCAAGCAGGCTATTCGGAAATACCTAAAAACCCCCTGATATTCCTGTTTATCAGGTTTTTTATCGGGTCGAAATATTCAAATTTCCATTTCGGCTTTTTGATAGTGCCCGTTAAACGCCCCTTGCTTATGACCTTCCCGAACTGGACGATCGTGTTCCTTAACGACATCTGCCAGTCTTCATCATCCTCCTCCGCCGGCTGCCTGAACTGGTTTTGAACCGCGAAATCCAGGTTTCCGTCGAGATCCACGTATCCTTTCGCGGTAATGGCGATGTCCTCCCCCTGAAGGGTGAGGTTATCGGTCGTTATCTTCCGGTCTTTTATATCAAAGTCCGTGTAAGCCCGGCTGATATTTACTACCCTTGCCCTGGACAGGATATTCTGGACGGCGGAGAAGATATTTCCCAGAAGCGGCGTGAGCAGGGGCATCGGCCCCAGGTCAGCGTCGGATATCGTTATCTTACCGCTGCCTCTGGCGGTCTCGGAAGCAGCCGCGTATCCCTCGAGGGCAAGAGCCGCCGCCAGCGTCCCACGGACATTTATTTTTTTTCCGGTTATGTCCCGCATAAAACTCCCGAAATCCATATTGTTTATCTCCAGTGACAGAAGATAAGGGAGGTCTTTTTCCGCGACATCCATTTTGAGGTCGCAGGTGAGGGTGCCGTCGTAAAGGGTCCCGCTGATGAAAGGAGTGCTGAGACTCCCGTCTTTCAGGGACAGTTTCGCGGTTATTTCTTCCATGCGGAGGTTATCCATCCGCAGATCGTTCGCGAAGATCGTGGAATTGAACTCGCATTTACCGGGGTCTGGTTCCCGTGTTTTAAGATAGACGTGGGATTTTACTTTCCCGGAGATGGAATGGTCCCGGGCGAATTGTCCGGTTTCCCCCGGCAGAGAGGCGAACGTCGCGAGGTCGGTCTCGACCGTTCCGTTGATCGAGCAGACCATCTCCGGCGAAAGGTAATCCTGTAATTCGCCTTTAAGGTCGAAAAGCAGGTTGTAGAACGTCCCCGTCAGATTATCGACGATCAGGCGGTCATCGTCCCTTATAAGCGTGCTTTGAAAACCGAGATTTTCCGAACGCACGGAAACATCATAGCCGCGATCTTCCGGCTTCCGTGCGGCGAAGTCAGTGAGGTACTTTATGTCATTATGCGTAAAGCAGATCTTGCCTTTTGAGACTGCCAGGTCATCTATCGTAAGGTTCCCGGAGATATTCCGCAGCGTAAATTTTTTCGAGGCTATGAGCGTGTCTATAACGGCGACAGAATTGACAAGGGAGGGGGCCAGGACTTCTGCGTAGGCATCTGCTTTGCGGGACGCTGTCCGTATCATGGTATTACAGAGGATGTCGCCGGAACGCAGCCCGTCGGCCGTAATTGTGGTTTTCAGCTGTTTATCCTTTATAAGGGAGAGGACGTCAACGGTAAGCGTGATATTGTTCGCTTCTATTTCTGTCAGGTCCGGATCGTCCGCTGTTGAAACAGTCACATGGCCCAGGGAGATCGACTGCAGCGGAACATATTCCATGGAACCGATATTCACGCCGCGCCCCAGCAATACGGACAGTTTCGACGCGGAACGGACACGGACCTCTTCAAGGAGTTTGTCCTTATAGACCGAATAAACAGTGACAACCGCGAGCAGCACTACCAGGACGAGGAGAAATATTATCTTTAAGGCTGTTTTCATGGGGATGTAAGATGGGGTG
>Ga0164318_10004726_pt1 | contig 13120 bp, 12 predicted proteins | sample GuaBasSedimGuay9_FD_113734 | JGI IMG/M metagenome (GOLD analysis project Ga0164318, IMG submission 113734) | Subseafloor sediment microbial communities from Guaymas Basin, Gulf of California, Mexico - Guay9, Core 4571-4, 0-3 cm | ecosystem: Environmental > Aquatic > Marine > Hydrothermal vents... | reverse complement strand
GAAAATTGTCTGGTAGGTTTCAATTATAGGTAAATTCGCAAATATTGTCAATCGGAAAGGCTCTGTGGTACAATCAGGATATCATGGCCGCTAAAGAAAGATATATTGTCCATGTTGACATGGACGCGTTTTTCGCGTCCGTGGAACAGCGCGATAACCCCGCCTGCAGAGGTAAACCGGTCATTGTGGGCGCGGACCCTGAAAACGGCAAGGGCCGGGGTGTTGTCTCGGCCTGTTCGTATGAAGCCAGGGGGGCCGATATCCATTCGGCCATGCCGATATCCATTGCTTATAAAAAGTGTCCGGACGCGGTTTTCCTGCCGGTTGACATGGCAAAATATGCCCGCGTATCCCGCGAAATATTCGGGATCATGGAGAGATTCACTCCTGATATAGAACCGGTCAGTATCGACGAGGCCTTCATGGATATAACCGGCAGTTACCATCTTTTCGGGACCCCTCTGGAGACCTGCCACAAAATTAAAGCCGCGGTCAAAAAGGGAACGGGACTTACGGCCTCCGTAGGACTCGCGCCGAACAAGATGACCGCAAAGATAGCTTCAGACATCAACAAACCGGACGGGCTGGTGACAGTAAGCAAAGAAGAGCTGCTGGACTTCCTTCATCCCCTGCCGGTGGATAAATTATGGGGTGTCGGTGAAAAGACAAGAGCAGCGCTCAAAAGGATCGGGATTTACACCGTAGGTGACCTGGCAAAACGGGATATAAAGGAACTGGAACGTATCTTCGGAAAAAACGGACAACACGCGTGGGAACTCGCCAATGGTATTGACCCGCGCCGGGTGGAAACAACCGGCATTATAAAATCCATCAGCAACGAGTACACATTTGCACAGGATACCCGTGAAAAATGCGAAATCCTGGACACACTGATGCTCTTAAGCGAAAAAGTCTCCCGCCGCCTGCGGAAATCAGGGTTCAAGGGAAAAACTGTCACGCTGAAAATACGGCTGGGCGATTTTAGGACCTATACCAGGTCCGTTACCCTTGAGGCGCCTACGAATTTCGTGGACGTTATTTACAAAAGTTCCAGGCAAAAAGCGGAAAGTTTCGACCCGTCCGCGGAACCGGTACGGCTGATTGGAGTCCGTGTGTCGAACCTTGCCTCCGTTTCGGAGCGATCTGACCTGTTCGGAGAAATTTCTGAGCGGACGCGGAAAAAGGAAAGGCTTCACAAAACCCTGGACCGCATACTGGACAGGTTCGGCGAAAGCGCCCTCAGGCACCGGAACGTTTGAACGCATAGACCATCTGCCCGGCAAGCATATCGGTTTTGGCTTTCCCCGCGAGGTTCTCCGCGATCTTAAGCCCGAAAACAAGAGCTGTCGCGGGCCCGCGGCTTGTGATCACGTTGCCGTCCTGGACCACTTCTTCTTTCACGAATTTTACGTCCGGCGAAAAATTCTTTTCCAGTCCCGGATAACAGGTCGCTGTCCTGCCCCTCAAGATCCCCTCCGGAGCGAGAACGATCGCAGGTGAAGCGCATATCGCCGCGATCAGTTTTCCTCCGGAATGCATCTTTAACACCATGTCTTTAAGCTCTACCGAACTCGCGAGATTCTCGGCGCCGGGCATTCCCCCGGGAAATACAATCGCATCGGGGAGAAGCTTATAATCGCCGAAAACAACATCGGCCTTTATCTCAACACCGTGCGCGCCGGTTACGGAATCCCCTCTAAGACCGGCTACAGTGACATCCACCTCGGCGCGGCGGAGGATATCTATGGGAGCAACCGCTTCGATCTCCTCAAAACCTTCGGCAAGGACTACTAACGCTTTTTTCTTCATCTCTCCCCCTTTTCTAACATGGGGTCAACAGTTAATTGTTAAGTGTTGACCCCAGAGCGAACTCCGCCGAAAGGCGGATAAGCTCCCTGATACCGCTGTTATAAGCGCTTCTCTCCCGGGCTGTCAGTTCTTCCCATACCGGCTTTTCCATGGGCAGATCACTGACAAACACCAGCCCCGCCGCTTCGCGGTTTATCGTGTGCGCGGCATGATAAACCGCGGAAAGTTCCATATCTATCCCTTTAAACCCTTTTTTCTCAATACCGATCACGTTTTTCCGCGATTCCGCCATAAGTGAACCTGTGGTAAAAATGCCGCCGGTCTTCAAAATCGTCCTATCCGCCAGCCGTTCGGACAGAAAGTCTTTCAAATCCCGCGTATAGCCGGGATCGGCCGCGGCCAGGGCGCCGGTATCAAAGATCCCCTTCATGCTGAAGTGCCGCGAATGATATCTGGAAAACCCCTCGCCGTTAAAAGCGTTTTCGCATACGATAAGATCGCCTATCCTGCACCCGGTCAAACCTCCGCAGGTCCCCGCGAAGATTATCCTGCGCGCCGGCGTGACATCCAGAAGCAGGACCGCGTCACCGGCAGAACGATCTCCCATGCCGCAATGGATCACGGCAAATCTTACCCCGCCCCGCATGGCCGTTATCCCCGAATATAACCGCCCCCTGAAGGTTTCCAGGACACTGCAGTGTTCCCCGAATCTTCTTACCGGAAAAACCGGGGTTACGATCACCGTCCCGGGAAAGATCTCAGGCGAACATCCGAAACAATATTTGAACAGTTTTTGCTTATCCACTATCCACCTACGGCTATTCACTGACGGCCGACTACCCGCGGCCTGCCGCACTCCTCACATTCCCTGTTAAGTTCGGAATTATACGCGCCGCAATACCTGCACACCCAGAACCCCTCAGGCGGATTCCTGAGCCGGTGTTGTCTTTTCAGATAGGGCAATACCCCATAGGCGGCTGTTATATAAATGCCGGCCACAGCCGCGCTCAACAGAAGAATGACAAGAAAACGGGGAAGCGTAAAGACCGGCCGGACCCTGGCCAGCCTGATGCCGTAACGGGCCAGATGCTCTTTGATGAGTTCACGGGCGGGATCGTACCGCTCGATACCGGCGGTGGTAAGGCTGCGTATCAACGGCCCGGAGATACGGTACATGCCGGCATGGAACGCCTTAAGTTTTTTAAGGTAACTTTTATAGTATCTCGCCGCGGTCCTGTGGTCGCCGCCTTTCTCATAAACGAGCGCCAGCAAAAAATCCGTACCGAAGTATTCCGGCCATGTCTCGCGCGCCTGCAGGAGATCATTCTTCGCCTCCGTTAATTTCCCGGAAGAGATCGCGTATATCCCATCCGTGAAACTGGCCGCGAATGCCTTCAAATCCTTCCGCGTCTTGCCGTCAGCGGCTATATTGTCAACAATGTCCTGGTTGAGAAAAAATCTCTCGTAAGAAAAGAAGGCCTCTTCGTCCGCCGAAGTCCCGGCATGCCCATTTTCACACATCAACAGCGCCAGGATCGCGCAGAATATCAGACAAACGAATATTTTCTTTGAATTTGGCGGGTTCACACCGTGTCTTTAATCAAACTCAGAACTTTGGCTATCTCGAAAGGTTTATATATTATGTCGGACGCTTTTTCTTCCAGAGCCTTGTGCACCATTTCGTCCACGGAATACCCTGTCATCATGATAACCATGGTTTCAGGGCGGAGCTTTTTGACTTTCTTGAGGGTCTGGACGCCGTCCATATCCGGCATTCTTATATCCAGGAACATTATGTCGAAATTATTGTCTTTCAGCAGCTCTATGGCCTGTGCCCCGCTGTAGCAGCTTTCGGCTTTGTAATCGTTAGCTTTCAATATATCGGAAAAAACATCAGCGAAATCCTTATTATCGTCAACAACCAGTATCCTGTGCTCTTTCATATATTGTCTCCGTTTCTGCTGGATATCGCCCCTATTCCAATCCAAGGGGGATCTTATGTACTATCGATCGACATAAATTCTACAATAAGTATCCTGATTTGTCGATAGGTTTCTGCCGCTCACCTTGTTACCCTCCACCCCGGGGTGGAGGGTTTCTTGCCTTTTAAATCAAGATATGATACTATTGAATTCGCGAATACCGGGCGGCCGCACCGACCTTATAAAAAGGATATTCTATGCAAAAATGTAAGCTGGTTATCCAGATCCCCTGCTACAACGAAGAACAGACCCTTCCCGTAACGTTGAAAGACCTGCCGAAAAAGATAGAGGGGATTTCCGAAATAGAAACATTGATCATAAATGACGGAAGCACGGATAAAACCGCCGAAGCAGCCGCGGAAAACGGGGTAAAACATGTTGTAAACCTCAAGAAAAGAAAGGGGCTGGCGGCCGCTTTTGCGGCTGGCATGGATTCTTCGCTCAAACTGGGGGCTGACATCATCGTGAATGCCGACGCCGATAATCAATACAGGGGGGAAGACATTGCAGCCCTGGTAAGGCCCATTATCGAAAAAAAGGCCGATATTGTCATCGGAAACAGAAAAATAGAGAAAATCCGCCATTTTTCTTTCATAAAAAAGAGATTACAGCGCCTTGGCAGCAGGGTTGTCCGCTACCTTTCCGGGCTTGATATCCCCGACGCCACCACCGGGTTCAGGGCTTACAGCAGGGAAGCCGCCATAAAACTGAACGTTATATCCGACTTCACCTATACTCTCGAGACAATAATCGCGGCCGGCAACAAGGGGATGGCGGTGCAAAACATCGAGATCTCCACGAACCCCGAACTCAGGGAATCCCGGCTCTTTAAAAGCATCCCGGAGTACGTGATCAGATCCGCGGCCGCGATCACGAGAGTTTATACCATGTACCGGCCGCTTAAGGTATTCATGAGACTCGGCGGCGCGCTCTTCTTTACAGGTTTCCTGGTAGGGCTGAGGTTCCTTTTCTATTTCATAATAAATAAGGGAGCTGCCGGGCATGTCCAGTCATTGATTCTGTCCGCTATTCTTCTGATCCTGGGGTTCCAGATAATGCTTCTGGGGATGCTGGCCGACCTGATCGCGTCAAACAGAAAGCTGGTTGAGGATACCCTGAGCAGGGTCAAAAAGATCGAATTGAATACCCACAAGTGATATCCCGGCTGATCCTTTCCGCGATAGCCGAGATCTTCCTGCCTATGACCAGCGGGGAACACTTTTCTTTAAAGATCCTTTGGCCGTTTTCGGCAATTCTTTCCCGCAGATGTTTATCATCCTTCAGTTTTTTTATCGCTTCCGCGAGGCTCTTCGGATCAGCCCGTCCGCACAAAAGAGCATTCTCCCCGTCGGTCAGTAATTCTCTGGCAGCCTGGGTATCAGCCGTTATCACGGGTTTGCCCATGGCAAGGGCCTCGTAGACCTTGTTGGGTATGACCAATCCCGCCTTCCTGGTATTCCCGAAGATCCCGAGGCAGACCGAGGCCCCGGCCATGTATCCGGCAAGCCTCTCATAACTGACCGGCGGGATAAAAGTCACGTTTTTCGATTCAAGCCTTTCGCCTTTTTTCAGGCAGAGCAACAGATCCTTTCTCCTGCCCACGATCTGAAATTTGACATCGGGAAGCATTGCCGCCGCTTCCAGTATATATCCCACGCCGTGAAGTGGGTGAAACTCCCCGTGAAAATGCACCGTGAAATCCCCATCGTCTGTTCCTGGGCGCGGGAACATCACGGAATCATCGGCGCTCGCGGGAATCCTGTAAAACCTGTCTCTTTTCAGGTTATACTCACGCACGAAATATTCAATATGCTGATCCGTATCCAGGATCACCGCGTCCGCCAGGCGGCATGATACACGGTCGATCAGCCGGGCCAGCCGCGCCGGAAACGTGCCGGGCCTGAAAACTTTCCTGTCGAAAACCATCGTCTGATAGACCGACACGAACGCGTCGAATATTATTTTTTTTCCGGTGAAAAGTTTGACGACCGGCATTATAAAATGCCCGAAAAAACCGATAAAAACAATATCGCTTTTACCTTTATATAACAGAAATTTCCAGAACCCCGCTATATACCTGAAAAACTTTCTCTCCGGATACGAACAATCAAGCACTTCTACGCCCGCGTCCTTCATGCCTTTAAGGATGACCCTGGTCCTGGAATAGGAAGACTCCCTTCCCGGAAAATAGCAAATTTTCAACTTTGTCATTTTCTGTTCCATAATATGTGTGGTACCTCTTATAAGCGCTACCTTATTACCAATTATGTTATTATTTGAGCCCCGATTAAGTCTTTTTTTTCCTATATAATATGCTTCAGGCCATCCCCAAATCCATTTAACATGGCTGCAAAAAGTGCCTTTTTATTGTCATAAAATAACGCTATCCTTAAAAAATCTCTTATAAAACAAGCGAAATAAATTGCCAATGCCAAAACGAGGATATATTTTGGATATATGTCATTCAGAAAAATCAGCTTATTCCTGTAGCTATAATAAGCTGAAAACCTGCTGAATTTCTTCCCTTTGTGGTCCCGAAGAATTTTATGGTATACGACCGACCTTGGCTCATAGAGAATAGTATACCCCTCTTCCCTTATTCTCCGACACAGGTCCATATCTTCACAATACGCAAAATACCCTTCATCGAATAAACTGTTTTTCAAACTAGTTTTCAATAAAATTGAACACCCGGAAACATATTTTACGGCCCGTGTGGACTCTTGTTTGTTATCCCTTTTTCCTTCGTCAATATTAGAAAAAAATTTCAGCATCATCGGTAAAACAGAAAATTTTATAAGATATATCCCCTTTGACCAAATAAGACCAGTGCCGTAGATCCGTATTTTAGAGCCTACCGCGCCTGTTCTCTTCTGCTTGAATGTTGATATTTGACACTTTAAAGAATCTTTTTCAACCACCGTATCATTGTTCAGAATCCAGACATACTTGAATCCATTTTCTTTGGACCATTTTATTCCATCATTGTTTCCTCCCGCAAAACCCCTGTTTGTCCTGTTTTTAATTAAATGTATCTCCGGAAACATTTCTTTAAGCCTATTGCCTTCATTATTGTCCGAGCCATTATCCACCAAGACAATCTTAAAATTGTAGTAATCTAATCCCCTTAAAGACTCAAGGCATTCAACGGTATCGTGAAACCCGTTCCAGTTAAGGATTATTATCGCGACTTTGGCGTCATTTCCCATTTCCGAAAAAGCACCTATTCCTTGTTCACGACGATTCTCTTCTTTTTTATGGCTTTTCAAACCACTGACTCCAGCACCTCTGAGACCTTCTGCGCTGTGTTGCTCCAGGAAAACCGTGCTGCCCGGTTTTCCCCCTTTTCACGGAGCTCACCGGCAAACTCCGGCTTATCAAGTATTTTCCATATGCCCTGGGATATCTCATGGATATCTTCCGGATCCACCAATACAGCCGCGTCTCCCGCCACTTCGGGTAATGAAGATGTGTTTGACGTTACTACCGGCGCGCCGAATGACATCGCTTCTAATACCGGCAATCCAAAACCCTCATAAACAGAAGGATAAACAAAAACGTCACAATTACTATACAGATCGGTCAAATCACTGTCATAAACCTCGCCGGTAAAAATAATATGCTCTCTGATTTTGTCAAGCGCATCAACCTGTATGGTTTCTTTCCATTTCCACCGCAAAGATCCGGCTATGACCAGCTGATGTGGTATCCCTTTTGACATTTTCAATCGGTAATAAGCCTCTATAAGGCGGCCCACATTCTTTCGCGGATGAATAGCCCCGACATAAAGAATGAATGGTTTGGTAATATTAAATTTTGTCTGCAAATTATCCATCGCATCAGCGCCAGACCCGCCCCTTTCGGAAATTTTAGCGCCATTCGGAATAACCACAACTTTTTTTTCGGCCACTCTTAATATCCGGCAAATATCATCTTTGGAATTTTCAGACACGGTTATGATCTTAACCGCCTTCTTCACGGCCAAACGAAAATAAGACCTTTGATAAGCACCGTGTAGATACGTAAACGACTCTGGCAACACAAACGGCAACATATCGTGAATAGTAACAACAGCCGGAATGCGCCCCCAGCATGACACGATATTATTAGTATAATAGATAACGTCGGGTCTAAAGCCACGGACAGCCAGCGGAACAGCTATGTGCGGGAAAAATAACTGGTCCCATATAACCTGGGGTATTAATAGGGGAGCTGTTAGCAGCTTCTGCAATACAGCGGTATTGTCAAACTCTTGATGCCTGCTGTTACTGCAGACAAGATACCGGTTGTCAGGACGCAGACGGGCCATTTCTAAAAGGGTATTTATCGCGACTCTCCTCGCTCCGCCCGCTTTATGCCCCCATCCTATCTCTGCCGCTATTTTCATCTATATCATTTTTCCAAAAAATTGAAAAACCCGGACAAAAGAGCATTAATTGACAAGTCTACGTTACTTCCTTCCATAAGTATCCTTTTAAAAATAGCAGATATTATTAGGCACAGCTAAAATTAAATCCACGTGCAAGGTTTTTATGGCGGCGTAAACTATCATTAAAATAATAAAAATCATTGCGCCACTTTTTGCTAATTTTAAGTCTGAGCTATTCAATCTGTTTAACAAATAAATCTGAGTCTTGGAAGACAATACAATCAAGGGGACGGCTACGGCTGTGATGTATCTGCACTGAAAATTTTTCCATAAAATATAAAACGCGAGCAGTATCGCTGATGCGAGGATCAGGAAAAAATATTCTTTCAAACGCTGTCTATCAACTACAAAGAGTGCCAGTCCCAGGATTGAAAAGATATAAAACGGGGACAACTCCACAAGCCTTCCAAGATAGAAATACCATGGTTCCTCTTTGAATATACCCATAAGCCAGCCAGCTGCAGGCACATGCGCAAAATTTAACGCGTTGACAACGTGCGTCCTTAACATAAAAACGGTCATACAGACTAAAGCTATGCCAAACACCTGACCGGTAATCCTGAACTTGGGCATCAAAACCTTTTCATAAAAATCCGGCAGTCTCTTTTTTATGGTTAAAAAATATATAAACAAACCGATTAACAGAAAAAGTGCAAGCCATGAATTTTCCAAGATGAATCCCATCCTGTTCAAAAAATAGGTTATTTCATCTTTCCCCGAAAATAACTGCGTTCCGTATACGTTGTAATTCCACTCCAACCATGGCATGAGCATTATAAAAGGGATGGCTAAACTGAAAATAAAAGCTCTTTTCCTGAAAAGCTGCCGTTCAACGCATATCGCGTACAAAAATATTATTCCTGTAGACAATATACCGGGGTATTTCGTAATGACCGCCAGGCCCGCGGCAATACCACTGGCGATTATTAAATACGGGTTATATTTTTTTATCGAACGGGCAAAAAGGCACAGAGATAAGACGGTGAAAAAAGCAAGGGTCGTTTCCATCCATATCTTCTGGGAAGATATCCAGGTAACGGGTTCAATGCACATAAGCAAAGCCGCGAATATGCCGACCCTGTTATCGAATAAACTTGAGCCCAGCAAGTACGCCATGACGATCAAAAGGACGCCAAAAAATAGAGATACTTTAAAAGCGGAATAATATGTTTTCCCAAACATACTATAACTCGCAGAAATAAGATGCGTAAACAAAGGTGGATGTTTAAACAATGGCCTCTTGAAATAGCCAGGTAATTTTCGCCCCTTACTCAGCGCGACATTATACAGCCCTATCGTATTATAATTTGCGGGGTTTTCCATAATCTGGGCCGCAAGAACAGCGTAAACGGTCTCGTCATATGTAAGCGAATGTTTTTTATTGAAACTTTCCACCCGGAGAAGGAAAATTGCAATAAATAAAGCCGCTAAAATAATTATAACAAGCCTTTTCCCCATATTCGTCAGCTCCTTGCATCCCCTGATTCTTTTTCCCTTTAGATAATATTACCGCTTGCCTGCAGCAGATACATGGGAGGGATCTTCATAAACCTCGTTTTTATGAGCCCTGATGATTTTTCACAGGTTCACTGGAGCCGGCCTTTCTGAAAAATCTATTCCATATTGTTCTGGTTAAAGGCAAAACGGCTCTGTTTTTAAGAACCGATGTTTTTCCAAGTCTGATTATGCGTTCTATACTAGACCCCGTTGTCACAAGACTTTGGAAATGTCTCTCTACGAGTTTATTCTCATAATGCCGTCTTCTTCCATATAGCGGTAAAAACTTTTTTATCATTTGAACGGCGAATCTGTCAGGACTCTTAATCCTCTTATTTCTTCCGGCATACTGCGCTTCTATAATATCAAGAACGCACCTGTATAAAACATAATCCGCAGGTATAGGTCTATCCATGGCCCATTCCATATCGATAGGCACTATCTCATCGCCGCGTTTAATTATGTTTCTAAATATGAAGTCCAAAGACTCACTCCGAAGAAGAGGGAACCCTTCCTCATCGTTATCGCCGGTTGAGTACCGTTTGAGCAATTCTTCATAATATTTTTTCATCAGATCGAATAATTTCCCCCTGAAATTCTTCATCAACAATATCTTATATATGTCAAAAATCAATAAGTCGCCTTTATACCAGGAGGAATCGGAGACTATATGCCTTATCCCTGAATTACCTTTATCCGTTTTTTCTTCATATTCAAGCACGGCTTTTTCAATATGCGGATGTGGCTCTCCCCTTAAAGTCGTAACGCATCTGTATTCTTTACGCCTGTTAATCGTGGTAAATTTTTTAGCGCTCCAGTCCGGCTTATGGACCGCAGCAGTATCCTGACCCGCTACAATCAAAAAAGAATTTGCAAAGTCTCTAAGTACCCCCGCTTGAGATAACGTTCTTAACACTAGGCCCTCGTGAAAAGTATATATTCTCGGAACATCATAACCGCTAAACGGGACTTTCACCCAATTGTGCAAATATAGTTCCTCCCCTTTCCCAATGTCACTAAAAATAACCGATGTGAACTTGTAATCCGGGAAACAATAGTAAAAACAAATATCATTAAGACCATTAACGTTTAAAATCTCCGTTATTTCCTTTTTCGAAAACGTTACCGGACTTTTTTTAGTAGGATATCCCTGGATGCTTTCGTATATTCTCCCCGTATGATCTTCCGGGCATCCCGCCCAATATTTAATGCCTATCTTATTCTCTATGGCAATGACTAATACCCCATCCGGTTTCAGCGCCGATTTGACATCTCGTATCAGGCCCGAACAACTGTTATAACCATTTCCATCACAGTACAGCGGTGCGTATTCCAAAACCCCTGCCATGACAACAACGTCATAAACGGGAGTAAATTCAATGGATCCGATATCGGAACAGTGGATTTTAACGTTTTTTAGACCCCTGCATCTTTCACTCGCTATTTGAGCGCGCAAATGACTGCCTTCAACGCCATCAACAGACTTAAAGTTTTCCCCCAAATATCGGGTTAATGCCCCGCAACCCGAGCCAAGTTCTAAAACGTCGGATTCGGCCGGTAAATCAAGCGCTTTGAAGATGTTTGATCTTCCCGCACCCAAATGATAATAAGACGGCCAATCTCTCACCGCCGTCATCAATTCCTCCGAATTATCACTCAGGTCAACGGCCTTTTTTATTTTTCTCAGAATATAGTTCTCCACGCCAATCCCATCTGAATAAAGAAAATTGCCGGGATAACTTTTGCCGCTCTCGGAGGGGACATAAACCCTTTTCTTTTCTTCATATTTAAAATCCGACAAACGAGAACACTGCCTTCCGCTTCCATTCATTTCGAATCTCCCGGAGTTATATTTCAATCCCTTTTACTATATATAGACTCGAAAAATATACTATCACCGATAACAATATTACTACGAAAAGATTGATATCCCGTAAAAACATAATAAAAATCCCCATCAGTCCGCTTGCGAAGACAATCTTAAGGCCTATTCTTAAAAATTTTCGACCCCGCAACCCGACAATTTTTAGAAGGAATAAAAATTCTATTACGATCACTATAAATCTTGTCAAATTTGTAGCAACGCTCGCACCGAAGTAACTGAATTTTGGAATCATTAGAAAATTCAACACAGCATTCGCGCCTAAAGCCATGCCCGTGATCTTCATGAATATTACCTGCCTGTTGCTGGAAATAAGTACGTATCCGAATACCCCCCCTATTGACGCAAACAAAAAAGACCAGACTAATATTTTTAATATCAAAATAGAGGGTTCAAACTCGGCCCCATAGACAAATTGAACCACTCTTCCGCTTAATAACGTCATTCCGACACAAATTGGAACGCTGATAGTAAGTATACCTTCTAAAAAACGATCATATGCGGTTTTGAAACGATCTTTAGAGACAATATAGGAATGTGACATCCTGGGAAAAAATACAACTTGCAGGAGTGAAGGGATTACGAGCAAAAATATTAAAACCCCGTAAGCGGCATTATACAAGCCGACAGCGGTATCTGATTTCATGACAGACAGCATTACAGAATCAACGTGATAGTATCCTGAAATAAACATGAAGGTTAACCCGAATGGCCAGACTTCCTTAAGGATCTCTTTGCATATTTTAAAATCAATTTTGAAAAAAAATTTTGAAAAGTATTTCCAGATAAATGCCAGAGAAAACAGGATGCCTATTAAAGCCGCACCGATATAAGCATAGCAGATGTTCAAAATGTCAAGATCGTTTAATATTACAAATGCCGTTAACGCGGCCAAACTCAAACTTTGCCCCACTCTGCAGAAAGTCTCATACTGCATTTGCTCATTCGCCCGGAAAATAGAATTAAAAAAGACGGTAAAAGTATTAATAACCGTATAAAGCCCCAAAAGATAAACCAATCTTCTTACTTCCGGTCCTTTTCCCAAAAATTGGATAATTAAAACAATCAAGCCACAGGTTACGCATCCCAAGACCAGTTTCATCGCCAGCATGTTGTCAATATACTGCGGTGTTTTATTTTTATCGCGGGCAATTTCGCGCACCAATAAATTACTAAATCCAAAATCAGCGAAGAAATAAAAAAGCCAGGCAAAATTCAGAGCAAAAGCCCATTGGCCGTAAGTCCCTGGCCCAAAATAGCGGGCTATCCACACAATGACTAAAAAGCCGGTCCCTTTCTGGGCTATTTCTGCTACTCCTAACCAAAAAATATTTTTAAAAATAATCTGTTTAAAAGTCTTATTATTAAAAAATAAAGATTTAAAATAATTCACTGCTGTCCCATTGTTTTTTAATTAATTTTTGTAACGCTTTTATTTTTACCGAGATATATCAAAAATGCTTGTGATCGACTTGAAATCCACTTTATACTACGACCATTCCTACACAAATACAAAGGGAG
>Ga0164318_10004725_pt1 | contig 13123 bp, 16 predicted proteins | sample GuaBasSedimGuay9_FD_113734 | JGI IMG/M metagenome (GOLD analysis project Ga0164318, IMG submission 113734) | Subseafloor sediment microbial communities from Guaymas Basin, Gulf of California, Mexico - Guay9, Core 4571-4, 0-3 cm | ecosystem: Environmental > Aquatic > Marine > Hydrothermal vents... | reverse complement strand
GCCAAGGAACTGCTGCAGCGCGAAGTGCTCGAGGGGGACGAGATCGACTCGGTCCTCCGGGACGTAGCCCTCGAGCCGGCCACATGAACCTTCCCCCCAGGCGCCTGTCCCTGCTGGGTGCCACCGGCTCCATCGGCACCCAGACCCTGGATGAGGTCCGTGTCCTACGGGCACAGGGCTACCCCATAGAGATCGTGGCCTTGGTCGCGGGCCGCAGGGTGAGGGCCCTGGCTGCCTTGGCCCGGGAGTTCCGTCCCCGGCTGGTGGTGGTGGCCGGGGAGGCCGAGGCCCGGAAGATCCGCCCCCTGCTGCCCCCTGGGACGGAGCTGGCCCACGGCCGGGAGGGGCTGGTCCGGGCGGCGGCACATCCCGAGGCGGAACTGGTGCTGAACGCGGTGGTGGGGGCGAGGGGCATCCATGCCACCCTGGCTGCCCTGGAGGCGGGGAAGACCTTGGCGCTGGCCAACAAGGAGTCGCTGGTGGTAGGCGGGGAACTGGTGCTGGCGGCCCGCCAACGGCCCGGTCAGATCATCCCGGTGGACTCGGAGCACGCCGCCCTGTACCAACTCCTCGCCGGCGTCTCCCGGGAGGAAGTGGAAAAAGTCTGGATCACCGCCTCCGGGGGGGCGTTTCGGGACCTCCCCCTCCAGGAGCTGGCCCGGGTCACCCCGGAGCAGGCCTTGGCCCACCCCACCTGGAGGATGGGACCCAAGATCACGGTGGACTCCGCCACCCTGGTGAACAAGGCCTTCGAGGTCATCGAGGCCCACTGGCTGTTCGACCTCCCCTGGGAGGGGATAGAGGCGATCCTCCATCCCCAGTCGGTGGTACACGCCCTGGTGGAGCTGGTGGACGGGTCGGTGCTGGCCCAGCTTGCCCCTCCGGACATGCGCATCCCCATCCGGGCCGCCCTCACCCAGCCTGCGCGGTTGGGCCCGCCCCCGGCCCGCCTTCGCCTGCCGGGGCTGGCTTTGGAGTTCAAGGAGCTGCCCCGGGCCCGCTATCCGGCCTATTGGACGGTATTGGCCGCTGGGAAGGCTGGGGGCACTGCCCCGGCGGTCGCAGTGGCAGCCGACGAGGTGCTGGTGGAGGCGTTCCTCGCCGGGAGGATCGGGTTCCCTGACATCGCCCTTGGCCTCGAGCGGGTGCTCTCCCGACACACGCCCGCCCCGGTCCGGGACCTGGCCGCCTTGGAGGAGGCGGATGCCTGGGCCAGGGAGGAAGCACGCCGGTTCGTGGAGCGCGGGGCCGATAGGGCATAAAATGGCGCCATGATCTTGAGCAAACGTTCTGACTACGGGATGCGGATTCTGTATGAGCTCGCGGTCGAGCCCGACGTCTACCACTCGGCCCGGGCGCTGGCGGACCGGCACCGGGTCCCGGAGGCCTTTCTGCGGAAGATCCTCCAGGATCTGCGGCAGGTGGGGGTGGTCCGGGCCCAGAAGGGCCGCACCGGCGGCTATCGGTTGGCCTTGGCTCCCGAGGAGATCACGGTGGACCGGGTGCTTTCCGCCCTGGAGGGGCCGATGCCCAAGTTGGCCTGCATCGTGGGGGACGACTGTGACATAGACAAAGGCTGCCCCATCGCCCCCCTGTGGCGGTATCTGGAACGGAAGATCCAGGAGGAACTGTCCCGGCTCACCCTGGCCGACGTGGTGGCCATGGCCCCCCAGGGGGAGGTGGAGGCATGAAGCCCACTACCGATGCGGTGCGGGAGGTTTTAAGGGAGCGGGTGATCGACCCGGAGCTGGGGATCAACGTGGTGGACCTGGGGCTTATCTACGATGTGCAGATCTCCGAGGGCAGGATCTCGGTGGACATGACCCTGACCACCCCGGGGTGCCCCCTGGCCGGGACGCTGGCCGCCCAGGTGGAGGAGGCCCTGCGCCAGGCGTTCGAGGGATATGAGGTGGAGGTAAGCCTGGTGTGGGAGCCCCGTTGGACCCCGGAGATGATGTCGGAGGAGGCCCGCCGCTACTTCGGCGCTCCATGACCGAGACCCCCCGCTGCCGGCTGTGCGGGGAACGGCTGGGGGAACGTCGCTGCCCCGCCCTGGACGCCCTCATCTGCAGCACCTGCTGTGGTACCCATCGCCTGAAGTCCATTTCCTGTCCCCCTAGTTGTCCCTACCTGCTGGCGGCCGAGCGCCGGCGACGGGCCCGGCGGGCCAGGGAGCTGGGGAAGGCCTGGGCCGGATTCTCCCAGGCCCTGGAGCGCCGCGGCCTGTCATCCCTCCTCCCTTACCTGGAGCTCCTGCGCGGGGGCCTGGCCCAGCTACTCCACCGCTATCCGGTAGAGGACGAGGAGGTGATGACCTCCCTGAAGTATCTGGCCCGGAGGCTGTCGCCGATAGAGCTGGTGGAGCCGTACGTCCCCAAGCTGGGGGAGCTACTGGAACAGGGGCTGGCGCCGCTCCTGGAGCGGGGGAGGATCGCCCCGGAGGCGCTCCGGGAGGCCTGTGAAGTGCTGGCTTCCTTTATCGAGGGGTTCGCCACGGAGGGTGAATCGGACAGGTTCGTGGCCGCCCTGCTGGGGACCTATCCCCCGGAGGAGCCAGAGACCACTGGGCTCATCCTGCGGCCCTGAGGGCTCGGCCCAGGCCCAGTAGCTTCCCCAGGCCGAAATAGGCTATCAACCCCCCCGTCCCACCTGCCACCAGTCTGGGCAGCGCCCACAGTCCTTCCAGGGCCAGGCGATCCAACCCCCACATGAGGAGCCCCATCCCGGCCGCCGCCCCCCCGGCGGCCGCCACCGCCCGCCAGGGCAGCCATCCCCGCCCCCGCCGCCACAGGATGGCCCCCTGCAACAGGGCATCCACCCAGCCGGCCACCCCGGTGGCCAGGGCCAGCCCGAAGGTGCCCCAGGGGCCGACCCAGGCCAGGTCCAGCCCCACGTTCACCCCCACCGCCGCCGCGGCGGTCAGTACCGGTACCGCCGGCCTCCCCAGGGCGTAGAACGCCCGGGAGAACAGGTACACCAGTCCGTAAGCCCACAGGCCGGGGAGGTAGGCGGCCAAGGCGGCGGCGGTACGGGCCGTGTCCTGGGGGGTGAACGCCCCGTGCTGGAACAGCAGCTCCACCACTGGCCGCCCCAGTACCAGCAGTCCGGCCGTGGCCGGGAGGAGCAGGGCTGCTCCCAAGGACGTCCCCTTGGCCAGGGCCAGCCGGAACTCCTGATCTGCCCCCTGGGCGGCGTGGGCGGACAGCCGGGGCAGGGCGGCGGTGGCCACCGAGGCCGCCAGTATCCCCAGCGGGAGCTGGAACAGCCGCATGGCATACTGGAGGACTGCCACCGAGCCGTCGGCCAGGTAGGAAGCCAGCCGGTTGTCCACCAGCAGGTTCACCTCGGCCACCGCCAGGCCCCCGAGCACGGGCAGTAGACGGCGGCCCATCTCCGCCAGGGCCCCGGGCCGGGATGTCCCGGGCCCCCGGAAGTGGGGCAGGGCGGCTGGGGCCTGTACGGCCACCATCCCTGCCCCCCCCAGCAGCAGCCCCAAGGCCAGCCCCAGGGCGGGAGGGTCGACCAGCCGGGAGATGAAAAGGGCCCCGACGATCAGCCCCAGGCTCCAGGCGCTGGGGGCCAGTGCCGGCAGGAAGAAGCGCCCGTGGGCGTTGAGGATCGCCCCCGCCAGGGCGGCCAGGGAGGCAAACGCCAAAAAGGGGAACGCCCATCTGGCCAGTCCCACCGCCAGGGCGAGTTTTTCCGGGGGGAAGCCTCCGGCTAAGGCCCGGACGTAGAACGGGGCCAGAGCGGTTCCCAGGAGACAGACCGGGATCAACACCGCGACCAATGCCGCCAGGGCGATCCGGGCGAAGGGGGACCCCCTCCCCTCCCCCAGCGCCCGCACGTACAGGGGCAGGAAGGCGGCGGCCAAGCCCCCCTCGCCCAGCAGCCGTCGGAGCAGGTTGGGGACGAAATAGGCGATTAGGAAGGCATCCAGGGCGGCTGAAGCCCCGAACACATGGGCCAGGGTCACTTCCCTGGCCAGCCCCACCAGCCGGGACAAGGCGGTGCCCGCCGCCCCCCGGAACACGTCCCCGGCGAACGCCCCCCGGAAGAAGGGGGCGATGGTGGACCGGGCTACGTCGCCCCAGTGGGAAGGGCCCTGGCGGGGGGCAAAGGGCATCAGTCGGCAGGGGTCACCGTGACCTTGACCGTGGCGGTGATGTCCTCGTAAATGCCGACCTCGATCTCGTACTCGCCCAGGGCCTCGATGGGCTCCATCTTGATGCGGTGGGGATCGACCTTCTCCCCGAATTCCTCCTCGATGGCCTTGGCCACGTCCTGGGGCCGGACCATGGCATAGAGCTTGTCCTCGTCATGGACCTTGCGGGCGAAGGAGAGCTCCGCTCCGGCCAGCTTCTCCGCCAGCGACTGGGCACGGGTGCGCCGATCGGCCAGCTCCGCTTCGTATTGGGCCCGCAGCCTGGCGTAACGGGACATCTCGTGGGGGGTGGGCTTGGTCGCCAGCCCCTTCGGCAGCAGGTAATTGCGAGCATAGCCGTCCTTGACCTCTACCACATCGCCCGGGATCCCCAGGCCGGGTACCTCTTTGATCAATAGCACTTTCATGTCGATCCCCCTTACGGCCCAATGGTAGGGGCAAGCCGACCCGGGATCAACTTTTCGGGCGTGCTATACTCCCCGGTGAATTCGGATAGTGGTGGCCTTCCGAAGGCCGCCGTGGGAGGTAGCCATGAGGTTCGAGCTTGCCAGGATGCGGGCCGCCCCGGGCCGGCCGTTCGAGCTCTCCGGGGAGGAGGAGATCCCCTCGGTGGAGTGGTGGGGGGAGGAGCTGGCCCTGGAGGGGGCGGTGGGGGTACGGGCGGTGGCCTTCTTCCAAGAGGAGCGGGTGTTCGTGTCGTTGGAGGTACATGGCCGGGTCCACCGCCGCTGCTCCCGCTGCCTCAAGGGACTGGTGGAGACCTTCCAGCGCAAGGACTTCCTGGAGGTACCGGTGGAGGATGCCGGGGCCTTTCTGGAGCTGCGGCCGCTGGTGGAATCCGGAGTGCGGTTGGCCTTGAACCCCCGGCCGCTGTGCCGGCCGGATTGCAAGGGGATCTGCCCTAGCTGCGGCGCCGACCTCAACCTGGAGGGGCACCGGCCCGGCTGTGAGCTGGTGGTCCCTAGGCTGGACCCGCGCCTGGCCAAGCTCAGGGAACTGCTCTGAGGGACGGGATGCGGGTGCTGGGGGTGGATCCCGGGCTCACCGCCACCGGTTACGGGGTGGTGGAGGAGGTGGCCGGGTCCCTCCGGCCGCTGGCCCGGGGCACCATCCGCACCTCCACCCGGGCCCCACTCCCGGACCGTCTGGCCAAGATCTACCAGGCCCTGCGGGAGGTGGTGGAGAGCTATCGGCCGGACGCGGTGGCGGTGGAGGAGGTGTTCCTGGCCCGGAACGCCCCCTCGGCCATGCTCACCGCCCAGGTGCTGGGGGTGGTGAAGCTAGCCGCCCAGGGGCGGGAGCTCCGGTCCTACGCCCCCCGGGAGATCAAGAAGTGGATCTGCGGAAACGGCTCCGCCCCCAAGGACCAGATGATCCGGATGATGGAGCACCTCCTCTCCACCCGGGAGCTGGGGACAGATCACGCCGCCGACGCCCTGGCGGTGGCGGTCTGTGCCCTGTTCGACCGGAGATGAACATCTACCACGCCCTGGGGACCCGGGAAGTGCCGGCGAGGCTCCTGCTTATCGATGGGCACTCCGCCCTGTTCCGCTCCTTCTACGCCATCCCGGAGCTCACCACCTCCAAAGGGGAGCCGGTGAACGCGGTATACGGGTTCGTTCGGACCCTGCTCTCCGCCCTCCGGCAGTACCCGGCCCGGTATCTGGCGGTGGCGTTCGACGCCGGAGGTCCCACCGTCCGCCACCGGGAGTTCGCCGCCTACAAGGCCACCCGCAAGGAGATGCCGGACGCCCTGGCCCAGCAGCTGCCCCGGGTCAAGGAGCTCCTGGACACCTTGGGCGTGGCCCGACTGGAGCTCCCCGGGTACGAGGCCGACGACATCATGGCCACCCTGGCCAGATCGGCCGAGCGGCAGGGGCTGGAGGTCCTGCTCCTCACCGGCGACAAGGACATGGCCCAGCTGGTCTCGGACAAGGTGCTGCTTTTGCGCCCTGGCCGCAAGCCCAGCGAAGGCCTCACCCTGCTGGACCGGGAGGGGGTGGAGGAGAAGTTCGGCGTGCCCCCAGAGAAGATCGTGGACCTCCTGGCCCTGGTGGGCGATACATCGGATAACGTCCCCGGGGTGCGGGGGATCGGGGACAAGACCGCCAAAAGGCTCCTCGCCGAGTTCGGCTCCCTGGAGGCGATCCTGGATAACGTGGACAAGGTGAGGAACAAACGCGCCGCTCAGGCCCTGATGGAACACCGGGAGGAGGCGCTCCTCTCCCGGGAACTGGTCCGCCTGCGCGAGGTGGAGCTGGATGTGACCCTGGCGGACCTGGAGCCGGCGGAGATAGATCTCGAGCGGCTCATCTCCCTCCTCTCCGAGCTGGAGTTCAAGTCCATCCTGGCCGAGCTCGGGGTGAGGAAGGGGCCGGAGCCCCGCTACCGGGTGATCACCGATCAAGGGGAGCTGGAGGGGCTGGTGGCCCGGCTGCGGGAAGCGGAGGAGTTCTCCCTGGACCTGGAGACCACCGGGAAGGACCCGTTCTCCGCCCAGATCGTGGGGATAGCCCTGGCGCTCGAGCCCTATGAGGGCTTTTACGTCCCGGTGGGGCATTCCTACCTGGGGGTCCCGGAGCAGCTCCCCTTGGAAACGGTGTTGGAGGCGCTACGCCCCCTGCTCGAGGCCGAGCGCCCCCGGGTGATCGGCCAGAACCTGAAGTACGACATCGAGGTGCTGGCCCGCTATGGGATAGAGGTCAGGGGAATCGCCTTCGACGCCATGATCGCCCACTGGCTCCTCCACCCCAACGCCCCCTCCCACTCCCTGGAGGCCGTAGTGCGGGACGAGCTGGGGGAGCGGGTCCAGTCCTATAAAGAGCTCTTGGCCGAGGGCGGGGAGGAGGGGATGCGGGAGGTGCCCCTGGCCCGGGCCGGACGCTACGCCGCCGAGGACGCGGAGGTGGTGTGCCGGCTCAGGCGCCCGCTCACGGAGAAGCTAAAACAAGCCCAGCTCCTCCCCCTGTTCGAGGAGGTGGAAGTCCCCCTGATCCGGGTGCTGGCCTGGATGGAGCGGCGGGGGGTGCTCCTCGATCCAGAGGTATTGCGCGAGCAGGGGAAGGAGTTGGAGGTGATGCTCCAAAGGCTTCGGGAGGAGCTGTTCTCCCTGGCCGGGGGGCCGTTCAACCCGGACTCGGTGCCCCAGGTGCGGGAGGTGCTCTACGGCCGCCTGAAACTCCCGGTGATAGCCAGGACCAAGACCGGCCCGGCCACCGACGCCCAGGTGTTGCGGGAGCTCTCCGCCTACCACGAACTCCCGGGGAAGCTCATCGCCTACCGGGAGCTGGAGAAGCTCCGCAACACCTACATCGAGAAGCTCCCCCGGTGTGTGAACCCGGAGACGGGTCGGATACACACCTCGTTCAACCAGACCGGTACCGCCACCGGGCGGCTCTCCTCCTCCGAGCCCAACCTGCAGAACATCCCGGCCCGGCATGAGGTGGGGGTGGACATCCGGCGGGCGTTCGTGGCCCCGGAAGGGAGGCTGCTCCTGGCGGCGGACTACTCCCAGATCGAGCTCCGGATCCTGGCGCACCTCTCCGGGGACAAGGGCCTGATCGAGGCCTTCCGAAAGGGGGAGGACCTCCACCGGCGCACCGCCGCCCAGATCTTCGGGGTCTCCCAGGACCGGGTGGACTCCCGCATGCGCACGGTGGCCAAAAGGGTGAACTTCGGGATCGTGTACGGCATCAGCCCTTACGGCCTGGCCCGGGACCTGGGGATCCCCCAGTCCGAGGCCAAGGAGTTCATCGACCGGTTCTTCGCCGCCTATCCCAAGGTGCGCGAGTTCATCGACCGCAAGGTGGAGGAGGCCACCAAGACGGGCTACGCCCTGACCCTATTGGGCCGGCGGCGGCCGCTTCCCGGCCTCGCCTCCGGGGACAAGCGCCGCCAGGGCTACGAGCGGAGGAACGCCATCAACACCCCCATCCAGGGGTCGGCGGCCGACCTCATGAAGCTGGCCATGCTCAGGCTACACCGACTGTGGGAGGAGGGGGAACTCCGGGCGGACATGATCCTGCAGATTCACGATGAGCTCATCTTCGAGGTGGACGAGCCGGAGGCGGCGGCCGCGGCCGAGCTGGTGCGGGAGGCGATGGAGGGGGTGTGGGAGCTGGCCGTCCCCCTGAAGGTGGACGTCAAGCTCGGCACGAGCTGGGGAGACCTCTGAACCGCTCGGGCATGCCAGCTCACTCCAGGGCCCGGAAGACCGCCTCGGCGATCTTGATGTCCTGCACCGCCACCCCGGTGGGGTCGGCCACCGTGATCTCCTCCTCCCCGCCCCTTCCCGGCGCCGTCCCGGCGATCACCTCCCCCAGCTCCACCAACTGATCAGCGGAGATGAGCCCGGCGGCCAGGGCGTGGTGGATCTCCTCTCGGGACCGACACTGGCTGCGGGAGTCGGCCACTACCAAGTGGGCCCGGGCCAGGATCTTGGGGGTCCAGCTCCTGCTTCTCAGGGGTGTCCGCCCCCACGGCGGTGATGTGGAGGCCGGGGTGGAGATCGGACTCCCGGAGGAGCGGCTCCGTGGCCGGGGTACAGGTCACCACCAGATCGCGCTCCCGCAGCACCCGCCCCGGGTCGCGCGTGCCCTCCACCCGGAATCCCTGGGGTTCCATGTCGGCTCGGTAACGGGCCAGCTGCTCCTCCCCCCGCCCCCAGACCAGCACCTCCCGGCAGTCCACTACCCCCTTCAGGTAAGCGAGCTGCAACCGGGCCTGGGTCCCGGTGCCCAGGATCCCAGTCCTCCCCACCGCCTTCGGGGCCAGGTGCTTGGCGCAGATGACGCCGGCCACCGCGGTTCGGATGTCGGTCAGCCAGCCCTGGTCCAACAGGACCGCGGCCAGCTCCCCCGTCCTCTGGTGGAAGAGGAGCATCAGCCAGTTGCTGGAGGGGAGGCCGAGCTTGGGGTTGTCGTAAAAGCCGGAGGCGATCTTGATCACATAGTACTCGTCCCCCCGGATATAGCCGTACTTGATGTGTACGTCCCCGCCCGGGAGCAGCAGCTCCCCCACCGGTGGCACCACCGCCTCCCCTCGGGAGTAGCTCACGAACCCTTCCTCAGATGGGGGCAATGAGATCCAGCCCCGATAAAGCCCGCTCGATCACCGCTAAGCCCACGATCCTGGTCACGTCACGCTCCCAGCACACCCCTCAGCTTGGCCAGGCCGATGTTGGCCCCGGACAGGACCACCACGGCCGTCCTTCCGGCCGTCTTCCCCCGGTCCCTCAGCAGGGCGGCCACGGCCACCGCCGCCGCCCCCTCGATGAGCTGGTGGTGCGTCCTGAGGAACGACCGCAGGGCGGTGGCGATCTCCTCCTCGGTCACGGTGAGGAAGTCGTCCGCCAGGGCCCGGCAGAGGTCGAAGGTTATCGACCCCGGCTCGATCCCCCCGGCTGTCCCGTCCGATAGGGTGGGAAGGGAGGGAAGCTCCAGGATCCTCCCGGCCTGGATGGACCGGATCATCACCTGGGAGTTCTCCGGCGAGCAGCCCACCACCCGGACCTGAGGGTTTACCGCCTTCAGGTAGGCGGCCACCCCGGAGAGGAGCCCGCCCCCGCCCAGGGGCACGTACACCGCCTCCAGCTCGGGGAGCTCCTTCCACAGCTCCGCTGCCAAGGTGCCCTGGCCGCCGATCACCCGGGGGTCGTTGTAAGGTGGGATGTAGGGCCGCCCCTCCGCCTTCGCCGCTTCCCGGGCGGCCAGCTCCGCCTCCAGGCAGTCATCGCCCACCTCCCTGACCTCCGCGCCCCAGCGCCCGATGTTCTCCAGCTTCTCTGGCTCCGCCCCCCGGGGGACGTACACGGTGCAAGGGATGGAGAGCCGGCTTGCCCCCCAAGCCACCGCCGCGCCGTGGTTCCCGGTTGAGGCGGCGATCACCCCTTTGCCCCGCAGGTCCGAGGGTAGGGCCAGCAGGGCATTCAGCGCCCCCCGCACCTTGAACGAGCCGGTGGGCTGTAGGTTCTCGTGTTTCAGGTACACCCGCCCCCCGGTGGCGCGGGACAGGTCCGGGGAGGGGGTGAGCGGGGTGGGGGGCAGATACCGGTGCAGGCGGGCCCTGGCCCGCAGCACCTCCACCAGGATCTGGCGCTGGAGCTCCATCCGCCCTAGGCCAGCTCGGCCACCAGCTCCCCGATCCGGGCCAGTCCGGTGGCCAGGTAGTCGTGGGGCAGGCCGAAGCTTATGCGGAGGAACTTGTCCATTCCGAAATGGTCCCCGGGGACGATGAGCACGCTCTTCTCCTGCCGCAGCCGCTCGGCCAGCTCGCTGGAGTTCACGTCCAGGTGGTATCTGACGAAGGCGATGGCGGCCGCTCGGGGCGGGATCAGGGAGAAGGCCCCGCCTTGTTCGTCCAGCCAGGCCTCAAGAAGCGGGAAGCCGCGGCGGATGTAATCCCGGGCCCGAGAGATTAGCCAGGGCCGCACCTCCTCGGAGAGGGCCACCGCCGCCAGCACGTTGGAGAGCATGGAGGCGCTGATGGCTAGGTACTCGTGGCGGGCCCAGAGCTGGTCGATCAGCTCCCTTGGGGCCACCACCCAACCCAACCGCAGCCCGGGAAGCCCATAGGCCTTGCTCAGGCCGCCCACGGCCACCACCCGGTCATATCGCCCCCAGAAGCTGGGGGTGATCTCGTCCCGTTCCCGCTCCGTGCCCGCGTACACCTCGTCGGCGATGATCCAGGCCCCCACCCGGGCGGCGGCCCGCACGATCCCTTCCATCTCCGGTTCGGTGAGGATGTAGCCGGTGGGGTTGTCCGGGTTGCAGATGGCGATGAACTTGGTGTCCTTCGTCACCGCTTCCTTCAGCTCATCTAGGTCCGGGGACCAACCAGGCTCCTCCCGGAGGTGGAACGACCGGACGTGCATCCCGTGGTTGTGGGCGATGCCCCAGATCTGCATGTAGTTGGGGAGCATTACCACCACCTCGTCCCCGGGCCCGGCCAGGGTGGTGGCGGCGATGAAGTTGGCCTCCGCCGCCCCCACGGTGATCAGGACGTTTCCCGCCGTGGCCCCCGGATACAGGGCGGCGACCCTCTCTCGGAGCTCCGGGTTTCCGTTGGCATACGGGTAGTTGAGCTCGGTCCGCCGCAACCTTTCCCACAGTCCCGGGGCCCGTTCCAACAGCTCCTCCAGCCTCACCGGGTGGACGCCCGACTCGGACAGGTTGTAGTCCACCTGCTGCTCGAACTTGGACATCCACCGCTCCATGGCGAACGGTTTGAAGGCCATACTCCCCCTTTCCTCGATCCCATGCTAAGAGGTCCCCTTTTGGCTGACAAGGGCTTGTCGGAGAATCCCCTGCCGTTGGCGCGGGAGCGTGATACCATGCGGGAGTCGCCGCCGAGGGAGGGCCTTGCGGGCTGGGGCCCTCGCGGTAGCGAGAGGAGGAGGCCGTGAGGACTTCGATCATGGGCCTTTTGGTCGTTTGCTTGTTGGGCGTTTCGGCTTTGGGCCAGCTCCCCACTTCTGATGAGGTCTTGGACCACATGGAGGCGGCCATGGGGGGCTTTTCGGACCTGGAGGCGCGCCTTTCCATCGTCCACCGTCCACTACCGGGAGGGGCGGCCCGACCTGGAGCAGGAGGTGGAGCTCTACCTCCTCCAGCCGGACAAACTCCGCCTGGAGTACCTCTCCCCGGACCACCTGGCCGGGAACGTGTCCCTGGCCGTGGGGGGCAGCTTCTGGGTCTACATCGCAGCGGCCGACACCTGGTACCGGAAGGACCTGGCGGAGCTCTCCCCCTCCCAGCAGCCGTGGATCATGTTCCGGGCGCTGCTCAAAGGGGTGCGCAGCGAGTACCGGGATTACTCGTACCAGGTCGAGGAGGATGGGGGGCTACTGCTCTTCACCGGGACCCCCACCGAAGAGGGGGCCGCTTACGGCCGGATAGAGCTTTGGGTGGATCCGGAGAGCTGGCTTCCGGTGAGGCGTAAGCTGTACGACGTGGATGGGAACCCCCTCTCCGAGGCCCGCTTCCTGCAGCACACCGAGGTGGCCCCGGGGATGTGGCTTCCCCTGGTGGTGGAGGTCTACGACGGGGAAGGGGAGCTGGTCGGCGAGGTCTCGTACCTGGAGATCGAGGTGGACGTCGGGGTGCCCGAATCCCTGTTCGCCCCGCCGGAGGGAAGCGGTGGAAGCGGCGGTTGAGGTCAGAGGGGCGGTCAAGTCCTTCGGCCCGGTGCGGGCCGTGGACGGGGTCGACCTGCGGGTCTTCCGGGGGGAGATCTACGGCCTGGTGGGGCCCAGCGGCGCCGGGAAGACCACCTTGATCCGGTTGATCTGCGGGCTCTTGCGGCGGGACGCGGGCGAGGTACGGGTGCTGGGCCACCTCATCCCCGAGGGGAAGCGCCACGTGGAGGGCCGCTTGGGGTACATGTCCCAGGAGCGGGCCCTCTATCGGGACCTCGCGGTGGAGGAGAACCTGCTTTTCTTCGGGCAGCTCAATGGCATGTCCCGGGAGGAGATTCGAGCCCGGATAGCCGATATCCTCGAGTTCATGCGCCTTTCACCCTTGTCCACACACCTCGCCGGAACCTGAGCGGTGGGGAGAAACAGCGCCTCTCCTTGGCCTGCACCCTCCTCTCGCGGCCCGAGCTCCTGGTCTTGGATGAGCCCACAGTGGGGCTCGGCCCGGCCCTGCGCCAGGAGTTCTGGGAGCACTTCCATGGGCTGACGGACGAAGGGCACACCATCCTCCTCACCACCCACTACCTGGAGGAGGCGGGCCGCACGAGCCGCGTCGGTTCGTGCGGGGTGAGTATGATCCAGGGGGAGTGGGCGCCGGCTGAGCTCCAGGCCCAGGTTGCTCAGGCCGTCGGGGGGATCCCAACAATGGAGGAAGTATTCTTGTTTTTTGCTCGTAAGGAGGTAGAATGAGCCTGGCCCGGGTGTGGGCGGTTACGGCGCGGGTGCTCAGGCAGCTGCGGCACGATGTGCGGCTGATCGTCATCATG
>Ga0164318_10004724_pt1 | contig 13125 bp, 14 predicted proteins | sample GuaBasSedimGuay9_FD_113734 | JGI IMG/M metagenome (GOLD analysis project Ga0164318, IMG submission 113734) | Subseafloor sediment microbial communities from Guaymas Basin, Gulf of California, Mexico - Guay9, Core 4571-4, 0-3 cm | ecosystem: Environmental > Aquatic > Marine > Hydrothermal vents... | reverse complement strand
GGCTGCGTCACACGGGAGAGGGGCATTCAAAAAAACAATCAAAACCATTAATTCATTCGGGACAGTCCCGTTTTTGCTGGATATTTTTTTAAACTAGCACCATTCATGAATTGTCCCTGAAATAAAAAAGGGCTGCCCCAAAATAGAGCAGCCCTTTGATATTTTCACATTATGGGGAAAAGACTTAAAGTTTATCAGCCTCTTCAGCAAGATAGGAAGCGACACCTTCAGTACTGCCAACCATCCCCTTGTCTCCCTGGGTCCAGCCCGCCGGGCAAACTTCACCATGTTCTTCATGAAACTGCACAGCATCAACCATCCGCAACATTTCATCAATATTACGGCCCAGCGGCAGATCATTCACTACCTGATGACGGACAACTCCAGTTTTATCGATGAGGAAGGAACCACGCAGAGCAACCCCGGCAGGTTCAAGTTCAACATCGTAGGCACGGCAGATCTCATGCTTAACATCGGCTACCAGAGGGTACTTAACCGGGCCGATACCACCATCATCAATCGCGGTATTACGCCACGCCAGATGGGTAAATTGCGAATCAATCGAGCAACCGAGAACCTGAACACCGCGCTTTTCAAATTCAGCAATCCGATGACTGAATGCGATCAACTCAGTCGGACAGACAAATGTGAAATCGAGGGGGTAGAAAAACAGGACAATATGTTGCCCTTTGTAATCATTCAGAGAAAACTCTGCGTTGATAGAACCATCAGCCATAACTGCCGGGGCCGAAAATTCGGGGGCTTGTTTACCAACCAATACACTCATTATTGAACTCCTTTATGGTTAAAATTCAGTTTTTGGTTATCTACTGTATTTTAATGATTAAACATGACTTGTCAAGTAATTATTACTATTTTAGTTATCTTTACGACTGCGGGGATGGCATTGATCATAAACATCGGTCAGGTGGGTAAAACTCACTTTGGTATATTTCTGAGTTGTGGATAAAGATGCGTGACCAAGCAACTCCTGGATCACCCGCAGATCAGCACCGGCATCGAGCAGATGGGTGGCAAAAGAGTGACGTAAAGCGTGGGGAGTGACATCGGTTGGCAACCCGAATTGCAACAGACGGCTTTTCAAATTGCGCTGGACACTGCGTGCCGTCAACCGGCCACCTCGCTGGTTAAGAAAAAGTGGCGCTTCAAACTCTGGTTCGCCACGCGCGTTGAGATAATTCAACAAAGCAGCGCAAGCCTGCCGCCCTATTGGCAAAATCCGCTCTTTACCCCCCTTGCCAAGAACCCGAACCTGACGGTTTTCCAAATCGATCGATCCGACATCAAGGCTGGTCAATTCACCAACCCGCAGGCCACAGGAGTAGGTCAGTTCAAAGATCGCCAGATCGCGCGACACCAGCAAAAGGTGACCGGGAAGGGGGTGATCCAACAGCTGGCCGACCTGTTCTGCACTGAGCACCTTGGGGAGATACTGTTCGCGGCGTGGGGTGGCCAAAAAATCGACGGGAGAGTCCTTCAGCACCCCTTCACGAACCAGAAACCGGAAAAACATTTTAAGGGATGATAATTTGCGGGCAACACTGGTTCGGCGACAACTTTTATTCAATTGGGCAAGAAATTGCCGCAGCAGTAACAGATCAACCTGCTCCAACCTGATCGGGGAGCTGGAACGTCCGGGCTGCAGCAGAAACTGCTGAAACTGCCGTAAGTCACGCAGATAGGCTTCTACCGTCCGGGGAGAGAGGTTACGCTCTACGGTCAGATGATCTTCGAAACGTTTTAAAAATTTCTCCACGGTGATTTCCATCGACATCCTCAGACAATTGACGACACCATAGCAGCGTGCCATACTCCAGATACCTTAAAATAACCTAGCAGACTGCTAGAGGAGAAGGTCACGTGATAACCTATCTGCTACTGTTCCTGTTTGTCATAGTCCCCTTGACAATCGCTGTGTTTAGCCTGCTGGCCGGCTTACTCAGCTACATGATCTATTGGTACGAATATTCAAATGCAACTTCCAGCTCAATTACTGACAAGTTCAGCTGGGAAAACCTAAAACTGGTGATAACTCTCATCGTTCCAGAATTCTTTTTTAACACGATCACCATTATGCTCATCCCGTTTGGATTATTCCAGAGAAAAGAGCTAGCAATACAACGGGGAGAAACTCCGATTCTGTTGCTTCATGGGTTGTTTGTCAATCGATCCTGCTGGTTCTGGTTCAAGCGCCAACTCCGCCAACAGGGATTCAAAAATATTGTCACCATGAATCTGAGCAATGGGCACAGCGAAGAGACGCTGGCTGAGTTAGTCTCAAAACAGGTTGATGAACTGAGGCTCCAGTTGGGGGTCAACAAAGTCCACCTGATTGGTCACTCCATGGGGGGGATGATCGCCCGCAACTATGTACAGCTGCGTGGCGGAGAGGATAAAGTGGATCAGCTGATCTGTCTTGGATCCCCCCATCATGGCTCCAAGCTAGCCACCTTTGCCATCGCACCACTGGGAAAATTACTGATCCCTGATTCCGATTTTCTCCAGAGGCTCAACCGTGCACCGATTCCGGAAAATGTCCAACTGACCAACATCTATACCAACAAAGATAATATGGTTTTACCAAACTCAAGTAATCATCTCCCCTGGGGAGAAGCTGTTGAACTTGATCGTATCGGTCATACCTCCCTGATTTACCGTAACGCACCGATTGCCGCTACAATTTCGGCATTGAAAAAGGGCAGCTGAGCTGAGCCTATCCAGAATACATTAAAAGCTGGCTTTTAGCCGCGATCAGAATCTATGAAAATCTATGTAATACAAGATCTAAACCCTGTTTTTTTTGATTTATAGACCTTGATAGACCTTCATCGCGGCTAATAAACGATAAGGATTTTTTTTGCTGCCATCATCAAAATCTGATCATCACCGGGTTTCCCTGCAGGGACTGGAAACTTACGACCCGGTGGAGACCCTGACCGCGATCACCAATCTGCTGCAACCCCTCGGTGGAATGGAGGCTTTCGTTAAACCGGGACAAAAAGTGTTGCTCAAACCGAATCTCCTTTCCGGGAAAACCCCCGACAAAGCGGTGACCACCCACCCAGAAATTGTCCGGGCGGTCGTCAAACTGGTTCAGGAGGCGGGAGGAGAAGTCTCCATCGGGGATTCTCCCGGCATCGGCAGCCCCGAAAATGTCGCCCGAAAAAGTGGGATTCTTGCCGTTGCAGAAGAGACCAACTGCCCCTTTGTCCCATTTGAAACCGCCGTCACTATCCATCCGACAGGGGGGAAATTTCAACAATTTGAGGTGGCAGAGGAACTCCTTGCTGCCGACGTCATCATCAATCTGCCAAAGTTAAAAACCCACCAGATGATGGGTCTCACCTGCGGGGTAAAAAATATGTTCGGGGCGATTGTCGGGCTGCGCAAACCCCGTCTCCATCTGCAGGCAGGAACCGATAAAGCTTTTTTTGCCCTGATGTTACTGGAACTCTGTGAAGCGCTTTCCCCTGCCCTGACTATTGTTGATGCAGTCGTCGGGATGGAGGGTGAAGGGCCGGGGAGTGGTGACCCAGTTCAGATCGGAGCACTGCTAGCAGGTAGCCACCCCCAGGCCATTGATACGGTTGCAACAGAACTGGTCGGGATGAAACCTCATCAGGTCTGGACACAACAACAAGCGATTGAAACCGGGCGTCCCTACACCGATCTAACCCAACTTGATCTCTGTGGCACCTCTCTGGAATCACTGAAAATCAACAATTTCCGGCAGGCAAAAATGACCGACGTTAATTTCGGTCTCAAAGGGGCGCTGAAACATCATCTCAGGCATGCCCTGACCGCCCGCCCTGTACCCGATCACAACCTCTGCGTCCGCTGCAACGATTGTGTCACCCACTGCCCCCCCGAAGCGATGAAGATTGAACACAACCGGCTGATTATCGATTACGATCAGTGTATCCGCTGCTTCTGCTGCCAGGAACTCTGTCCGCATGGGGCTTTGATGACGAAACAGGGGATTTTGTTACGACTGAGTAATTTGTTGCAAAAGAAATAAATTTTGGGCTTCGAGGTGTCCAGATTGATGATTTTAGCCTCTCCCTTCCCCGTATGACGCAGCCGAAGCGAAATGGAGTTTTGCAGGGTTTCGAAGAAAAATGTTTGAGGGCGTAAGCCCGAGTTTTTTTCTGAGCAGCAAAACGGAATGGAGAGAAGGGAACGCACCTTAGCCGCAGGCTAAGGTGGGCAAGGAATTCGGGTGCCCTTTTCTGCTGACTCTTTTGTGGCACGACAAAAGAGTCAGGCGTCGAGCGGGGGCGCAACCCCGCGACCTTGGTCGAACAGGGATATAAGCAAGCTTCCTGATTTACCTGTCCGCAAATTAATTTGACCAACTCCTGCCAATAAGGTAAATAAATCATTCACCTTATGACCATTTTCCAGGGATAAATAACCATGAGTCAAACAATCAAAATCAAATATGATCTCAGTGAAAAAGACTGGCGGACCTTCTACAACACCTACTATATGTCTGACAAGCGGTTCAAACTCCGCTTTATCTACGGTACCGGCTCCTGGGTTGTTGGCGCAGCCGGTCTGTTGGGACTGTTCGATAACGATCTGGTTGCCTTCGGTATGATCGCTTTTGGCCTCTACTGCGTTTTTGCCCGACAGTTTCTGGTCAACAAAGCCGTTAAAAAAATCAAAGCTAAGCCGCAATTCCCCGGAACAATTGATTACACCATTGATCAGGATAAAATTGCCGGAGTGGAGCAGGAAAAAGAGTTTGAGTTTAATTGGGAGACATTTTACGGCTACCGGGATGCGACTCCGGGGCTGCTGTTATATCTCAAAGAGGCAGCTTTCTTCTTCATCCCCAACGAAGCTATTTCGGCAGATGAGAAACAAGAGATTATCAACTTCCTTCGCTTAAATAAAGTTCTGGATCTGGCAACAAAATAGCCATACGAGAACGGGACAACAATGATAAAAAAAGTATTATTCGTTTGTGTCGAAAACTCATGCCGGAGTCAGATGGCCGAAGCCTTTGCAAAAATACATGGGAAAAATGTATTAGAATCATACAGCGCTGGTTCACAAGCATCAGGAAAGATCAACCAGAAGGCGATTAAATCAATGCAAGAAACAGGTTATGATTTAGGAACTCATAAATCAAAATCTCTCAGTGCTATTCCTGACATTGAGTATGATTTTGCTATTACGATGGGGTGTGGTGATGAGTGTCCCTATGTCAGGGCGAAACAAAGGCAGGATTGGGTTATTCAAGATCCTAAAAATATGAATCAACAAGAATTTAATAAAATAAGAGACCGCATTGAGGAGAAAATCTTGTCACTCATTAAAAATCAAGAGTTACAGTAAGCACAGGACGCTTCCAAGCGTTTACGGGCTATGCAACGAGGATAGTTCGAGTGACAAAACAGTGGACAGAAAAAGGCTCACAAATTACCTTTTGTGAGCCTTTTTATATTCATCAATTTTGTGCCGACAGGTAATCAATGAACCTGAACAACTTCCTTCACTTCTGGAATCTGCTCCATCAGGTTACGCTCAATTCCCATTTTTAAAGTCATGGTCGACATCGGGCAGGAACCACAGGCCCCGGTCAATTTGACACTGACCACTCCATTTTCCGAAACATCTACCAGCTCAACATCGCCGCCATCAGCTTGTAGCATGGGACGAATCAGGTCTAAAACCTCTTCAACACGTTCTTTCATCAGCTGTTTCCTCCGTTAAATTTATGTTGCACTTCACTAATTGTGAGTTTATTGGTTAAGTATAGCTTCTATTTTGTTTATTTTGCAAGTGCTGTTATCGGGCATGACTTAAAACTTACCCGCTGGCATTCCAATATCACGGATACGCTTACAGCAAAGGAGTTCCGGCTGGCCAACATTTTTCCCCTGAATAAGCACTTTGAAACTTTCACCCATCCCCCCTTCCGGCAGGATCAGGGTTTTTAAATTCATCCGTAATGCCTGGGCTTTATTGGGATCTGTTTCACGACTTTCCAGCTCAATCAACATCTCCAAAAAGCCGAGACCCATTAAAAATTGGTACTGTCGACCAAAATAGAGACTCTCTAAATTTTGTTGCCGGCCAATTTTCTCTAAAGCGGTAAAATCAACATGGGCAGTGATATCCTGACGACCCACCCGCTGATAGGGATTTTCATTGGTTTGATGCTGATGATAGCAAAGCAAAGTTCCAGCGTGCCGATCGGGGGCATACAGTTCCGCTGCCAGATAACCATAATCAATTGTCAATACAAACCCGCGCGCAAGAACTCCTGCAACCTGGCGCATCCAGTCAGTAGCGGCAAGATTGACTTCACAGCGGTTGCCTTCGGCGGGTTCAATTTCCACCAGTTGAAAATATTCTTTGATTAAATGGGTAGAGAGGGGCCTGAGCTCTTCGCTAAAATTTCCATCTTTATGGACAACGTATACTTCCCGCAGTTCTCCAGCGTGTTTTTCGATCAGGTGAACGGGAAAGGCATCAAGTAACTCATTACTGATAAAACACCCCTGGATCTGCTGCAGTTCCGCCAATTCACTCCAAACAACCCGCCCGGCAACACAATGGTGTTGCAATAGTTGTTCCTGCCGCTGACGGTTATCAGGGCTGATTTCAATCAGCCGATACTCAAGAGAGGCGTAAAACTGGGGAGCCGTTTCTGCCAGGGCATCAAGGATATCGAGACACAAGTGCCCCTCCCCGGCCCCCTGCTCAACAATGACAAAACTCCCCCGCCCCAAAAGCTGCCACATCTGTTCCAACTGCCGAGCGATCAATCTGCCGAAGCATGAATGGACACTGGATGAGGTAAAAAAGTCCCCCTTCTTACCAATTCTGTCCCGCCTGGCCGTATAATAACCGTATTCGGGATGATATAGGGCTTGCTCCATGAATTCTGCAAAAGGAATTCCTGCAGCAGAATCAATCTGCTGACGGAGCTGTAAAGTGAGCTCTTCAGTCTGATTTATGGTCATAAAATACCTACCCTGATCCACAATAAGGAGCGGAATTATAGCCAGAGGGAGAAGACAAAGACAAGTGATAAAACCAGCATAAATACTTGAGCTTAACGATGATTCATGCCATTATCAGCCGTTGTATAGATTCTTAGTTGAGTAGAAGTTTTAATATATTGGAGAGAGCTCTATGTCAATCATCACCTTTTCCCGAGAAATGGGCAGTGGTGGCATCCCAATTGTTCACCAGGTTGCCGAAGAGCTTGGCTACACCCTGGTTGATGGCGATGTCATCAAAAATGCTGCGGCAGACTACGATTTATCCCATGATGCCTTGAACCAGATTGACGAAAAGCCACCGGCATTTATTGATCATCTGGATCGTCAAATCGAGCTGGATATGAATCGCATCCAACTGATTGTGTTGGAACAGGCGCTGCAGGGCAATGTTGTCATCTATGGTCGGGGTGGCCAGGATCTGCTATCTAATATCACCAGTACATTTCGGGTCAGGATCACTGCCCCCTTTGAAGAGCGGGTAGAACGCTGGGCACAACGTGAGTGGATCGATCCGGATTTAGCCCGTTATCTGGTTCGCCGCAGTGATCAGCAGCGAGCCGGCTTTATCAAGTACTATTTTGATCGTGACTGGACCGACCCGATCGATTATGACCTGGTGATTAATACAATCAGAGTGTCCAATGAAACGGCGGTTAAATTAATTACCGAAGCGATCAAGGATCCATATTTTATCGAGAGAAAGCAAACCTGCAAAATTAAAATCAAAGATCTGATCATTCAGAAAAAGATTCAGATTATCCGACTTGATGATGAGCGAATCAAAGACATCTGGTTTAACATCGATGTTGTTGATTGCCATGTCACCCTCTCCGGTCACATTCACACCGAAATTGAACGTCAAGCAGTCCTTGATGATGCCAGTAAGGTTGAAGGGGTTTCCGGAGTCACGGACAATCTGAAACTTATTAGTTACTAGAAATCTCAACTATCTGATATAATTAGCAACAATACCAATGATGAAACGCCGGCACTGCCGGCGTTTTACTTCTTTAAAATCAAGGAGCTATATCGATGTCCGGACATAGTAAATGGGCCAATATCAAACATCGCAAAGGGGCACAGGATGCCAAGCGGGGGAAAATATTCACCAAACTGATCAAAGAGATCACCATTGCGGCAAGAATTGGCGGAGGGGATCTTGAGGCAAATGCGCGGTTACGGCTGGCGATTGACAAAGCAAAACAAGCCAATATGCCCAAAGATAATATTGAACGGGGGATCAAAAAAGGGACCGGGGATCTTGATGGCGTCACCTATGAAGAGGGTATCTTTGAAGGCTACGGACCAGGGGGGGTCGCAATTATTGTTGAATTCATGACCGATAACCGGACCCGTACCGTAGCGGATGTCCGCCATGCCTTTAATAAATATGGTGGCAGTCTCGGCGTCAGTGGTTCGGTCGCATTCATGTTTGATCGTAAAGGTCAGATTATCTTTACCGATGAAAACGACTTTGAAACCATCTTTGATGCGGCACTCGAAGCGGGTGCTGAGGACGTTAAAGAGGAGGACGGCATCATTGAGGTCATTACCGACCCGGCTGATTTTGAAACCGTCCGGAACGATCTGGAAAAACAGGAACTTAAATATCAAGCGGCTGAAGTCACCATGATCCCGCAGAATCTCAATCCAGTGGCAGGAAAACAAGCCGAATCACTGATGAAAATGATCGATGTTCTGGAAGATAATGACGACGTGCAGAATGTTTATGCCAACTTCGATATCTCAGATGATGAGATGGAAAGAATCCTAGGCTGATGGCGTCGCAAAATTCTCCGCCCGCCGGTGTTGCAGCAGTTTTTCAGGATCTCGACATACCTGTGTATGTCTTCGCCCCCGAAAAACTGCTACGCCTTGGCGGTCGAATTTTTTGCTTAGCCAATCTATCAATCTATTTTGTGAAATGTTCTGGGCAATAATCAACCATGCGTATTCTAGGGATTGATCCGGGCAGTAAAGCGACCGGCTATGGTTTTATTGAGCAGCAGGGAAACCGGCTGATCCATCTGGACAATGGAGCCATCTTTACCCACAGCAAAGATCCCTTAGCGGTACGGTTACAGATAATTTACCAGCAACTCTGCCTGCTGATTGAACAGCATCAACCTGATGCTGTCGCAGTGGAACAGGTCTTTATGGCGCGCAACCCGGCTTCTGCCCTGAAACTTGGACATGCGCGGGGAATCGCCCTGCTGGCTGGAATAAATGCCGGGCTACCCGTTGCGGAATACTCGGCATTACAGGTTAAAAGTGCGGTTGTCGGTTACGGCCGAGCCGGAAAAAATCAGGTTCAGCAGATGACAAAAGTGCTGTTGAATTTACCTGAGATCGCTCAAGAAGATGCGGCAGATGCACTGGCCGTGGCAATCTGCCATGCCCATAGCCATCAACTGAGCAGTAGAATTAATCCAGCCACTAAAAACCTTCGGGGGAAATAATCATGATTGCCCTTTTAACCGGACAATTAGCCTATCGCAGCCCGGAACAGATCATCATTGATGTGGCTGGAGTCGGCTATCGGCTACAGATTCCCCTGTCAACTTTTTATACCCTCCCGGAAGAAGGTCAGGTTAAACTACAGGTCTATACCCATGTCAAAGAGGATGCGATCAACCTGTTTGGTTTTGCCAGCACCACCGAAAAGGATCTCTTTACCCTGCTGATCTCAGTCTCTGGGGTTGGACCAAAACTGGCGATGACGACACTCTCTCACATCCCCAGCAGAGATCTGGCCCTGGCTCTGTGTGAAGGAGATATCCCCCGCCTGGTGGCTATTCCCGGGATTGGCAAAAAGAGTGCCGAACGATTAATTCTTGAACTTCAGGACAAGGCAAAGGCCTACGCCATTTCCGCAGAGATCACAGCAACGACAGGGACACCCTCTAAACATGAAGATTTTCACCGGGACGCACTGTCCGCTTTGATTAATCTGGGCTACAAAGAGACCCTTGCAAGGCGGGCACTGATGAACTTACCACTGGCACCAGACTCTCCCCTTGAAGATATTTTAAAAGCGGCACTACAGGTTTTATTGAAATAACCGGAGCAAAGATGAGTGAACGTTTAATTGCTGCAGATGGTCAACCGGAAGAGATCAATTATGAAGCAGGTCTCCGCCCGAGATCGCTGCAGGAGTATGTGGGTCAAAGTAAAGCGAAGCGAAATCTAAAAGTTTTTATCGATGCGGCACGCAATCGTCAGGAAGCACTTGATCATGTCCTCTTCTTCGGCCCACCCGGTCTGGGAAAAACCACCCTGGCCAACATTATTGCCCAGGAGATGGGGGTCAGCATTAAGAGCACCTCTGGTCCCGTTATTGAAAAAACCGGCGATCTGGCAGCGATTCTCACCAACCTAGAAGAGGGAGATGTCCTCTTCATTGATGAAATTCATCGCCTCTCTCCCGTGGTTGAAGAAATCCTCTACCCGGCAATGGAAGATTATCAGCTCGATATCATGATTGGTCAGGGGCCATCGGCCCGCACCATTAAACTCGATATTCCCAGATTCACCCTGGTGGGCGCAACCACCCGGGCCGGACTTCTCTCTTCACCACTACGTGACCGTTTCGGGGTTATCAGTCGACTTGAATTTTACTCAAAAGATGAGTTGACCACCATCGTCAAACGGAGTGCCGATATCCTCAGAATCAAGATTGACGATAAAGGGGCCAAAGAAATTGCCGGTCGCAGCAGAGGAACCCCCCGGATTGTCAACCGACTCTTGCGTCGCGTCAGGGATTTTGCTGAAGTTGAGGGGAGTGGCAAAATAACCTGCGAATTAGCTGACCATTCATTGAAACGGCTGGAAGTTGACCAACAGGGATTTGACTCGATGGACTGCCTGTTGTTGCTGACAATTATCGATAAATTTTCCGGCGGTCCGGTAGGGCTGGATACCCTGGCAGCAGCAATCGGAGAGGAACGGGATACCATTGAAGAGGTGATCGAACCCTACTTGATTCAGCAGGGTTTTTTGAACCGCACCCCGCGCGGACGAGTGGTCACTGAAAACTGTTTTCGTCATTTTCAGCGCACGCCAAATCCAACAGACAGCAACAAATCACTCTTCGGTTCTTGAGTGAATGAGCCGATGACCCAACACCTGCAACAATTTGCCCAGCAACTTGCCACCTGGACACAAGCAATCATTGAGCATGGTCGCACCCCATTCCGCCGGGTTGACACTTACCCACAACTGGACACCGAACAGGGGGTATTGCAGCCGCCACTGGTTTTCTGGATCAATCGGCAAAGCATGATGGCGGGTGGGATACTGCTCCTACCAGAGAACAATTTGGAAGCAGAGCTTGAACGGGGGAAAAGCTGTGCTGCTGCTTTAGGTTTACGGCACTTTATCACCTGGGAGACAGACCGGGTCAGAATCTGGCATGTCGACAAGGATCAGATCGAAGAGCTACGCTCATTCCCCCTCTCCAAGCCGAGTCAGCTGGATACTTTCCGTTATTTACTTGCTGAAATTCTTGACGAGCTGAAACTTCTGGCGGTTCTGGGTGCCATCCCGGTCACAGATCTCTCTCCCCACTATTTTAACAATCTGTTTCAAATAACGCTCCAGCAATCATTACCACCGTTGATCAAGGCTTACCGGGGTCAGCGATCCGAGATGGGGGAGTATTCCACCGAAGATGCTGATAGCTGTGCAAATGAGGCGAATCGGCTATTGATCCTCCAAATAATCTCCTCGGTATGGTTTAACGAGTTTCCAGAAACCATCCTGCCAGAGAAATTAGAACAGGCGCTTGAGCTATCATTGTCGCCCCTTCCCGAGCCACTTAAGCAAGCTCTCTCAAGGAAGACAACCATCAAAACCCCGCCGCTGCCACTTGAAACCGCGGTTTGCTTTCACCATTTACTCTTACGTTTGCGCCAACTCTCATGGAATCTTCCAGCGGAACGTGCCAGGCAGAGTATCTACCGGCTGATCAGCTTCTGGTATCAGGATAAAATGGAAAACCAGCAGTCGGCGGCCATTCACCTCTACCCGGAAACACCACCATTGGGCTCGGAAACCAGGATAATCCTCTCCAGCTCACCAGCATTCCTGGCAGCAACGGCGCTTCTGGCTGAGATTAAGACTCTTGGGAAATATGAGCTTTATTTTGGCAATTTGTTTCAATTTGATCGAGAGACCCTCACGCCCCAGACAATTTCTGGACGGTTATTGAATGGTAGCAAGATCAAGGGTGCCGAACGGCATGAATTTACCGCTAAACTGCGACTTTCCTGGCCAAATCGGCATCTAAAAATTAAATCTGGGCAACCCTTCTGGCACTGGGAACTGGTTCACTTGCTGGGTCTCTGCCACACCGGACAACAACTCTCTCTGGAACTACCAGTTGAGTTGCTGACAAATTTTGAACACAGTACCGCCTGGTCTCTATTATGTGAAAATTGCAGTTTTCAGCAGTTATCCCTGTTAGATAATGGAAATATTCAATTCAGCCTCTCTTCCAGGGAACAGCAGAGTAAATCATTCCCGCTGAAGATTGCTGAAGAAGCCAGAGAGATAACTCCAGTTGCGGAACCAAATGGTTTGAGAGAGCGGATTCTCCTCGCCCTCACCTTACCGGAAGATATCTACAAACTGCTGGGGACGGAACTGATCTGGCCGGACCGTGAGGAAGTTTCCGATCAACACCTCCCCGGCTGGGAATGGTACCGCCAGAGTCTGCTCTACCAAATGTTTAAAAATATTCTCAAGTATGAACCGGCAAAAATTGAGCCGGCAGAGGAGACATTAATAAACATCACCGACTCAACCATTCCACATCCGGAACCACTGCTGTTAAACGAACTTAAACAGTTCAAACCGGGAAATGGCGTGGCAGATCAGTTTTCATCGATTGATCACTACCTGGCAAACCTCCTCAACTGTCCAACTGTTGCAGAGATTAAAATTTCAGTCGACACAAAACCGGTCAAAACCAGTCCATCAGGGACAGCTCAAAAAAAGGGGTTCAAAGAGACGATATCCCAACAGTTATTGAGCTATGGAATCCCCAATTTTCCTGAACAATATCTCTACTTCCTCGATCAACCTG
>Ga0164318_10004723_pt1 | contig 13127 bp, 13 predicted proteins | sample GuaBasSedimGuay9_FD_113734 | JGI IMG/M metagenome (GOLD analysis project Ga0164318, IMG submission 113734) | Subseafloor sediment microbial communities from Guaymas Basin, Gulf of California, Mexico - Guay9, Core 4571-4, 0-3 cm | ecosystem: Environmental > Aquatic > Marine > Hydrothermal vents... | reverse complement strand
GGAAATTCCCAAGTAAGCATCATAACGGTTAATTCACGACTCATAATCAACTCTCCCTTTCAGGCTTTTGTACGTTTCCAAAACCTCTTTTATCCAACCTGCAGATTTTGGCTGAATAACTTTCACTTTCTCTAGTGGAACCTTGTAGAGTCTTGAAACTTCATCGCGCATCCACTCTGACTTCACAATCAACTTTTCAGCCTCGTACATTCCCAACCATTCAATGCTTTTAATAGCCATGTTGAAAGGCGAATTTGCACCATGAGAACGATGTTCCTCCAGGCTTTCTACAGAATAGACAAAGGGTATGTTTAACGCCTTTTTTAGTGTAACCGCTGCAGGTATAAAATGCCAGTCGTGGGCATCTATCAAGTCTATGTGCTTGTTGGCGCCGTAGTAAATGTTGGATGCCGCCCTTTCCACTTCCTGGTTTAAAGTTAAAACCCACGTTAAAACGCCTGTATGAGTGCGAACAGGATTTGCCACTCTAAAAGTCTTTATGCCTTCTGGCTCATTGTATAAGCCTGTTAAATAATCATGGTATGTTACAACATAAACTTCTACATTGTTTTTTACTAACTGAACACCTAACTCTTTCACATAATATGCAAGCTGCCCCACTATTCTCGGTGGATACTCCCAAGATAAAATTATTACACGCATCAGCTTTCACTACGTGAAAAGTGCGCAGACCTTTATTATTCCACGCCCAGTCAAATAGTACCGTTTTTTGCCTTCATTGTCTGTGAAACTTTCTGTGAAGCCTTCACTTTTGTAATTGTCTAGGATTCTTTCAACTTCATTTACGTCTATTTGAAGAACCTGCGAAAGTTCTTCGCTTTTTCTGGCTAGGTCTGGAGCCGTAGCGCACAAGTTATGTAGTGTTTGTAAAATTTTTTCCGAAAGGGGAAGTTCCTCCCTCAACTTTTCCACCCGCACACTCTTATTGACATTTAATAGCCTCAAATTATAAAAGCCTAATACTTTCTGCTCAAAAATATTGAGTTGCAAGTTGCACTTGTTTGCTTAACTCGCTAAACCTTTTCCTAACTACTCTAACGATGGCTTTTCTAAGCTTTTCTCCCTTGAGTCTAGAAAGTCTTATCTCTCTCAATTGTTTTGCAAGTTTCTTGTCTTTGAGGGATTTTTCAGCCCACTTTTCAAGGTCTCGGCGTTTATTGTGGAATTCTAAGGATTTTACGCTGACTTTTCTGAGAGCTTTTATTAACCCTTTTAGGCTCCACGCCATTACCCCTGTATAGTGCTCTTCGCCTACGCCAGTGTAGAATAGAAAAGGCTCATTAGCTGTTACAGTTGCCAATTTAACTCTGTTTTCAAAGTCTAATATGGCTGTGTGCGCTGTTACAAAGGCGTCAACTGGAGAGTTGAAAGGACTGAAATATGCGTGGACTTCGCCTGGGGCTCCTCCCGCCATGAACATATAATATAGGTGGTCGCTGGTTTGGAAATATCTCCATATTTTTAACAGTTCTTTATCGCTGGATTCTTTGACGACGTGTTCAAGTCTTCTAACGTTAGTGTAGTAAGCCCATTGCATAGTGTTTCCAAGCCAGCAACTAGCATCTCTTTCTAAATCAGCCCATGAAACTGTTCCGCCGAGTTCTGGAACATCCACCTCGCCTACTGGCGAATATTTCTCAACAACCTCGGAAGGCGTGGCCATGCGAAGGTGCCACCATTTTAAAATTTCTCTAGGCAAATGCCTCAGAAAATCGTGTATGCCTGTTTCTGGCCAATGGTGTTCGCCGAATGTTTCGTAGTCTGGGAAAATGTTTATGCAATGTCCATGGGTTTCAGCTAGCCAGCTGGAGTATTTGTCTGCTGTTAGAGGCCATTCGCTCCACCATCTTGCTGAGAATCTGAAGCCTATGTCGTCTGTGAGTTTGTAGTTTCGCAGCAAAAGTTTGATTTTGTTACAGCCTTTTGGTGTGTATAGGTAGTTGGGTGATTTTTCGTGTAGTATTCTTTCGGTGCCTTCCGTGAAGATGCCTTTATACCCTAATGCTTCCGCGGTTTTTGCTATGGCATTGTTGTAGAGTAATTCGGTGTTTTCAAAAACTTTTGGCGTATAACCAAGCAAATCTTTTGTTATCTGCTGGTGCATTTTCACCTGTTCAATGAACTCTTCTCTTTCAGGGTAGAGGCTTGCTAGTGAATGATAGTAAGTTTGACTTAGGAACTCCACACATCCAGTTTCTGCAAGTTGCTTAAAAGATTCCAGTAGGTCTTTGTTAAACATTTCACACTGCTCCAGAAAAACGCCAGAGATGCTAAAAGAGACTTTAACTTGTTTTTTCTCTTTCTTGTAAGTGTCGATTAGGTCAAGCAGTATTTGGTTAGATGGAAAATAGCATTTTTGGCATGCTCTATTGAGAACTTCTCTGTTTACTGCATGGTCAAAATAATAGTTGAACAGTTCTTTTTTGCTTAAGCGTTTGAAATTTTTGTTTTCCCAGAAAAAGTGCTTTTTTAATCTGTGGGGTTGGTGAACCTCGAAAACGAAAACTATGTCAGTCAATGTGAGTAGCCTCCATTCTTCATTATTCGGATTAGCGTTTATTTTAGTTTGCTATGAGACATGTTGCTAGTTGATGAATTATGTTGAATTCTGATTTCGAATTCATAATTTATTTATCTGTTATACCCGCATCTTTTCTTAAAAGGTGAAAATACTGTGTCAATTGAAAAACTAAAAATTGAAAGCAACCAAGAACTAGAACAGATAATAACAAACGAAATAAACAAAATTGAAAAGGACTTAACAGTTATCTGCAGCAACGTTCCAATAAACGAAAAAGCGACACTAGACATTTTATGCCACGATAACAGGGGACAACTCGTCATAGTCCAATTAAGCGTCGATGAAGACGACATCATGCTTTTACACGGAATACAAAGCCTAGACTACGTTAACAAATTCAAATCCTTCCTAAAGGCCACCTACAACAAACACAAAATAAGCGACAAAGAAAAACCAAGACTAATCCTGATTGCACCATCCTTCTCAGACGCTCTACGCCTCGCTGTAGAAGGTATGAAAGGAATGCAAGTAGACCTGTACGAATGGGAATACTTAAAGCTTGGAGACCATAAAGGCCTCCGTCTTCAACCCATTTTTACCCACAAGCCAGAAGAAAAACCTAAAGAAAAGGAAGAAAAGCCGTCTGAGAAAAAACGGGAAGCAAAACCAGCAAAGAAAAAGGAAGCAAAACCCGAACCAAAACCTCTCCCAGAAGAAAAAGAAGAACCAAAGCCTCCTGAACCAAAACCACCGAAAGAACCGCCAACGCTACCGCCAGCAAAGGAAACAAAGGAGCCAACTGAAAAGAAAAAGGAAGAGCCACCGAAAAGGAAGCTAAAGCTATTCTAAAGCTTCTCAGACCCGCCAACTCTTTCCACTCGTTTACCAACTCTTTTCACATTGTTTATATAGGTTAAATGCTGTTGGATGGCGTTTTATTGAGAATAGGATTCTTTGTCTGGGAATACCCTCCCGCCCTTGTAGGCGGTCTAGGCACATACGCCGAGTATATAACCCGCGAATTTGTCGCCATGGGCAATGACGTAACAGTTTTCACGCTTAATCCCGGAAACTTGAAAACAAGAGAGATAATAAAGGGCGTAGAAGTTCACAGACCGTTAATTGCAGATGCAAGCAACATCTTTCCTATGTTCGTCATTGACGATTTAAAAAAGTGGGGCACCAACATTCGCTTGTTCAATGACATATTCATCTACAACATTTTGAGTGCCACAAAATTCATAAACAGCATGCTGAAAAAAGAAGGACGCAACTACGATGTTGTATGCGTTCACGATTGGCTTAGCAGCATAGCAGGCATAATAGTAAAAAACGAAACAAAAGTTCCACTGGTTTTTCATGTACACAGCACCGAATGGGGAAGAAGTGGAGGAAAAGGTTCAGAAGTAGTTTCTCATATGGAATGGGAAACTTCCCAAAGAGCAGATAAAATAATAACGGTAAGCCAGGCTATGCAAGAAGACCTTGTAAGGCATGGATGGCCTAAATCTAAAATAAGCGTAGTTTGGAACGGTGTAGACCCTGAACATTATAATCCTGAAAACTGTAAACCCGAAGAGGTAGAGGCTATTCGCAGCAAATACGGAATAAAGCCAGATGAAAAAATGCTTCTCTTCCTTGGAAGACTCACATGGGTTAAAGGCATCGGAAATCTTGTTCAAGCCATGCCCATGGTTTTAGAAGAATATCCTAAAACAAAGCTTGTAATTTTGGGCAAGGGAGAACAACAAAACGACATAACTGAAACTGCAAACAGACTTGGAATAAGCAGTAAAATAGCTTGCAGATTCGAATTTGTCCCAGAAAAAGAACGCATCCTACACTACGCAGCCGCAGACGTCTGTATATTCCCATCCACCTACGAACCCTTCGGAATAGTAAGTCTAGAAGCCATGTCGATGGCTAAACCCCTAGTTGTCGGCGCACAAGGAGTAGTAGGTTTCAAGGAACAAGTAATTCCATCCGGACCTGATCAAAACGGTGTCCACGTAAATGGTGGAAACCCAGCGGACATAGCATGGGGTATAAAAGAGGTTCTTTGCGATTCGGACCGTGCCAAAAGATGGGGTGAAAACGGCAGAAAACGAGTATTACAGTATTTCACTTGGAGAAAAGCTGCAGAGCAAACTCTCCAAATATACGAGGCTCTTCAACATGCACAAGAGAACAGCGAGTATAAAGTAGTAGATTTGATGGAAAAATTAACCCACGAATAAAAAGAGATTACAAAAAAGTGGGAAGTTAAGCTTTCCGATCAGCCGCCTTTTTTAGAGCAGCAACCCCAGGCAATTTTTTACCCATTAAGAACTCTATTAAGGCTCCGCCCGCCGTGCTCACATAAGAGATTTTGCTGGATAACCCAAGCTCTTGAAGTGCAGCTATGGTGTGCCCGCCTCCAGCGAGAGAGAAAGCCTTAGAGTTCGCGATTTCTCCAAAAACACCTTTTGTACCATGGACAAACTCGCTGTTTTCGTAGACGCCCATGGGTCCGCTGACCACAACGGATTTCGCGTTTCTAATAATTTTTGCATAAGCCTCAACGGTTTTGGCTCCAATATCAAATATCGGATAGTCAACAGGCATTTCTTCAACAGATACTTCTTTCCTTTTGCCATCAACTTCCACGGCAACATCCACAGGAGTCTTAATATTCTCTGGATATTTTTGCATGAGCTCTTTTATGCCTGGAACTAGACCCATCAGCTCTTTTTTCTCCAGAAAGTCCATGTTAGGCTTGCCCAGATTGACGCCCTTCGCAGCTAAGAAGACATGACCTACAACTCCGCCTGTTAACACGTAATCTGCTATATTGTTAGTTAACACGTATCTGGAAATTTCAAGCGAATCGTCTGCCTTGGCGCCACCCAAAACGAAAACGCAGGGCTTTTCTGGATTCTCTAAAACTCTGCTTAAAGATTTTAGTTCCCTTTCCATTATTCTTCCCGCAGCGCTTGGCAAAACCGCTGTGAAGCCTACGATTGAAACGTGGGCTCTATGAGCTGCTGCAAAGGCATCGTTCACAAAAAGGTCAGCTAGTGGCGCAAGATTTTTGACAAACTCTGTTTCTGCATGTTCTTCTGGTGTTCCCTTTTTTGTTTCGCCATCAAATGTCCTAACGTTCTCTAGAACAAGAATTTCGCCGTTTTTCAAGCTTTTAATAGCGTTTTTTGCTTTTTCTCCGAAAACGTCATCTACATACTTCACTGGTTTGCCCAAAACCTTGCCAAGGATTTCCGCGTGTTGTTTTAAAGGTATAAAGTCTGGGTCGCCTTTTCTTCCTTGATGCGCCAAAACCACAACTTTTGCGCCTTTTTCTGCAAGCTCTTTTATGGTTGTTTCGCCATGCCTCTTAATCCTCGTGTAATCGAGTATCTTTTTCGTTTCCGGGTCTACAGGCGAGTTGAAGTCCACGCGCACTAGAACCGTTTTCCCTTCTAAAGCTACATCATCTAAGGTTAATAATTTGGACATATTTTTCATCTCCAAAAAAAGGAAAGGAAAATTTATGTGTTTCCTAACTGTTTATTTTGCCATTCTACAGATTTTTTCTATCATCCGCACCATTTTTACAGAGTAGCCCCACTCGTTATCGTACCAAGCAAGCACCTTAACCAAGTTTCCGATGGCTATCGTAGAGAGACCGTCTACTATCGCTGAGTAAGGATTGTGTATAAAATCTGACGAAACCACCGGCTCTTCGGTGTAGCCTAGAATTCCTTTAAGTGGTCCTTCAGCCGCTTCTTTGAAAGCTGCGTTAACCTCTTCTTTAGTAACATCTCTTTCCAATTGTGCAGTGAAGTCTACTATGGAAACGTCTGGTGTGGGAACACGTAGGGCAAGCCCCGTCATTCTTCCTTGAAGTTCTGGCACGGTCAAAGTCGCAGCTTCTGCCGCTCCTGTAGTTGTGGGGATAATGTTAAATGCCGCTGACCTCGCCCGCCGCAAATCTCTGTGCTGCATGTCTAGAAGACGTTGATCATTAGTAACGGAGTGAACAGTGGTCATTATACCAGCCTTTACGCCGAACTTGTCGTTTAGCACTTTAGCCACTGGTGACACGCAGTTCGTTGTGCACGATGCTAGGGAGATTATGTGATGCTTTTCTGGATCATACTTATCGTCGTTCACACCGTAAACCACTGTTAGGTCTGCGCTGGTGGCTGGACGCATAGGCGCAGAAACCAACACTTTTTTGGCTCCTGCCTGTAGATGTTTTGCAGCGTCTTCCCTCTTTCTAAACCTTCCAGTTGATTCAACAGCCAAGTAGACTCCCATCTCTCCCCAAGGCAGCTTCGCCGGGTCTGGTTGTGCCAGAACCTTCAATCTTTGTTTGACAACACCGTCTTTCTTAATAACAATAGTGTCTCCCTCGGCTTTCGCTTCAAAAGGTAACGGTCCATGCACGGTGTCATGTTCTAGGAGGAAAGCTAGAGTCTTCGCGTCTGTTAGGTCGTTAACCACAGCGAAATCTATTTCCGTGCCTGTTTCTAAGGCTGCTCTGTATAAGAGGCGCCCTATTCTTCCAAATCCGTTAATGGCTACTTTCATTGCCAATTCTAATCACCATGCTTCATCATTTATTCTGAAATTCCACTAATTAATCTTATCATACCAAAAACTTAACGTAGCTTTCTTAGAGCAATTTCAGCAGCAAGCACCATAGGCTCCCATGTTTCGTTCAGCGGCGGCGCATAGGCAGTATCCGCTTTAGCTAAATCTCTCACAGTCATTTGTTTCTGTATGGCAAAGGACAACGCATTTACACGTTGAGTTACCTGTTCGCCTCCAATCATTTGTACCCCGACTATTCTTTCAGTCTCCTTCTCTACAACAAGTTTAATCTTGATTGGTAACCCTCCAGGATAATATTCTGGTCTAGTTTTGGAAGTTATTGTTCCTGTGACAGTTTCAAGTCCAACTCTTTTTGCGAAAAACTCTGTCAATCCTGTAACACCTATCTCTGTATCAAAAAATTTCGTGACTGCAGAACCTAACACTCCTGGGAAGATAGCATACCCACCAGCTGCGTTTGTTCCAGCCACTTTTGCTTGTCTAACAGCAGTTGTTCCGAGCTGAGAGAGAGTTGGTCGCCCTGTAACCAGGTGAACGGATTCTGCACAGTCTCCCGCCGCGTAGACGTCTTTGACGCTGGTCTCCATACGCATATTTGTCTTTATCCCCCTAGTCTCGCCTATGGTGATACCAGCATTTTTAGCAAGCTCTGTGTTTGCCCTTACGCCTGTAGCCACAACCACCATGTCGCAGGGAATTTGCTCGCCTGCAACGGAAACACCTGTTACTTTTTCTTCTCCCAGGATTTCGTCAACTGCGTGTCCAGTTATTATTCGCATGCCTTTCTCTTCAAGCATATTCTGAACAATCTTCGCCATGTCCGCATCTAGCATAGCCGGAAGAACTTGTGGTAAAAGTTCAACCACCGTGGTTTTCAAACCGCGTTCAACAAACGCCACAGCTGTTTCTAAACCTATTAGTCCAGCTCCCACAACTACTGCAGACTTTGAGTTTTCGATTGCTTGATCTATCTTTTTTCCGTCTTCAATTGTTTTTAAAACGTACACTCCCTGTTTTTCTCGTCCTTTGATTGGAGGTACAAAGGGATAAGAACCCGTTGTTAATATTAGGCTGTCGTATTCAAGAGTTTTCTGTGTTCCTGTTTTATCTTGTATCTCAACAGTTTTGGCTTTTGTATCTATGTTTGTTGCTGTCGTTTCCAGCATGAGGTTGAGTTTCATCATTTGAAAGTAGGATTGTGGAAAGACTATGAGTTTGTCAAAGCTTGGTATGTGTCTGCCCAAAACAAACGGGATTCCACACGGCGAATAACCAGCCTGTCTCTGTTTAGTTATGAGTGTTATCTCAGCTGTGCGGTCGGTTTTTCTCGCGGCAGAAGCAGCGTCCACACCTGCGGCGTGGGCACCAATTATCACTATACGTCTAGGCATCTGTTTATTCCTTCTATTTTATGAGACTTTTATGCCATTCAACAGCCTTGTTAAAGTCCATCAGATTGGCTAGTTCAGCTTGCAGGTTTGAGGGTTTAATGATTAGGAGCCAGCCTTTTTCATAGGGGTCTTCGTTCAGAATTTCTGGTTTCGACTGAACTTCAGTGTTCACTTCTTCAATTGTTCCGCTTACTGGTGCAACAAGGTCTGAAACTGCTTTTACGGATTCCACTGTGCCATAAGGTTCATTTTGTTTTATTGTTGTTCCTGGACTTGGAAGCTCAGCGTAAACAATTTCGCGGAGTTGTTTTTGTGCATAGTCTGTTATGCCTACGCGAACCTTGTCGCCTTCGATTTTTACCCATTCAAAATCCTTTGAATAGTATAGTCCTTCGGGTACTTCATATCCGTCAACTTTCACCATATTTACTCACCTTGTGTAGTTGTTATTCTTTCACGTTTTAACCTTTAAAATTAACTGTTATTTTGCGGCATAGTTAAAGTAAAATGTTTGTTTTCACCGTTTGGCAAATCGGGAAAGAGAGAACATGAAAAGGCTTTTATCTTTCACGCTTCCCTGCAATAAAGTCTTCAACCCACTCTCTAGCCACTGAGTCTGGAACCTGCAAGGGCGGATGTTTAAAAGCATAAGAAGATACGCTGATCAGTGGACCAGCTATTCTGCGGTCTAAAGCCAGTTTAACCGCTCTTATAACATCTATTACTACACCCGCACTGTTAGGCGAATCTTCCACTTCAAGCTTCACGCTGATTGTTAAAGGTCTATCGCCAAATTTTCTACCCTTAAGCCAAATATAGCATATTTTCTTGTTCTCAAGAAAAGGAACAAAGTCTGAAGGCCCGATTCTTGTGGGCACATTATATGGTACAAGGCTTTTCACGGCTTCTGTTTTGCTTATGCGCTTGGTTTTTAAGCGTTCTTCAACGGTCATGTTTTGGAAGTCTGTGTCGCCGCCGATGTTCAGCTGGTAGGTTTCGTCCACTATTACGCCTCTGTCTACGCAGAGTCTAACTAAATTTCGATGAAGAATTGTTGCGCCTAACTGGCTTTTTATGTCGTCGCCTGCTACGGGCAGCCCTTTCTCTTCAAATTTTCCACTCCAAGCGGGGTCTGAAGCTATAAATTCAGGTATGCAGTTTATGAAGGCGCATCCAGCGTTTAAGGCTGCTTGGGCGTAGAAGCGTGTTGCGTTGCGACTTCCAACGGGTAGATAGTTGATAAGGATTTCTGCGTTAGATTCTTCCAGAACTTTTACTACATCATTAACGGTTTTGGTTTCTTCATCATTGTAGACGTTGAAAGTTTCTTTCATATGCGCTGCAACACCATCCAAAACCGGGCCGGGTGAAACTTTAACTCCCAAGGGCGGAACATGTGCGAATTTGGCTACACAGTTTGGTTCTGTAAATATGGCTTCTGACAAGTCTTTTCCAATTTTTTTCTTGTTTACATCAAAGGCAGCGACAAATTTAACATCCCGTATGTGGTAGCCTCCAAAATTTACATGCATAAGCCCTGACACGTTTTCATTTTCCTTTGCGTTCTTGTAGTATTCCACTCCTTGAACAAGAGCGGAGGCACTGTTGCCTACGCCCACTATTGCTACACGGATTTCTGGCAAGTCAAACTCCTCTATGTGATTGTTGGTCAAGCTTAGAAAGGCTCTACTGTATAACTTTTTCTAAGATTATGACAAAGTTAAAAAGGAACTTAAGTGCAGAAGGCATTAATGAACGGTGAAAAACATGAGTGAAAGCGAAGTAGCTGTAAAATTTGAATCTTTTAAAGAAATTGTAATCATGGAGCGCAACTTTTTCTCAAGCCCCGAGGACCTAGCGCGGTTTACTTCAGTGGTTGCTGGTGGCAAACTTGCCGGTTTATACTGGGCTGAAGGCGTGGTTTTTCTTTATTTTCCTCTTCCAGCATCCACTGAGACGGCTGCAAAAGAATTGGTAGAAAAAAGACGGGTTTACTGGACGTTTGTTGGTTACGCCCTTTTACCTGAATATAAGCGGACTATAGAGACTAAAGAGAAAATAATTGTTCCAGTCATAGATATGTCTTCTAACCCTATGTTTAGAAAGGTTGCCAACACTTTAAAAGAACAAAAAACATGATAAAAGGTTATTTTCCACTATTTTGGAGAAGGCACATTGCCAGAAACACTGGTTATTAAAGGCAAAGTTTTCTCTGGAAGCGGTGAAGGCGCAAAATATGTTAAACTTCCATGGGTAAAAAAGCAAATAGCGGCAAAATGTGGTTTCACTCCGTATCCAGGCACTCTGAACGTTAGATTAGTTGAAAAAAACTTTGTTCTAAAAGACTTGGCGAAAAAGGTTAAGGCTGTTGAGATTTCGTCTAAAGAGGGTTTTTGACGCGGAGTATGTTTCAGAGCCATCTTTAAAGACAGCACAGAATGTGTAATAGTTCTGCCGGAAATCACGGGTTATCCGGACAATATTGTAGAAATTGTGGCGCCTGTAAATTTGCGTGAAAAGTTTGGGTTAAAGGATGGAGAAACTGTAGAAGTAAAGATAGTTTTAGAGTAATTCTATTTTTGTTTACTTTTCAGAAAATCCTCCACATACTCTTGCAGACACCCATTTTTCTTCAAGTACAATCCGTATTTGACAAGGGCGTTCATAGCTCTTGCTGCATCTTCTGGCGAAGGATACGCGGGAATCCCCAGTTTGTCAAATCTCAAACGTGTGTGCAATGCCATTTCTGTTTCTCCAATATCACAAGCCACAACAGGTTTGACGTATTTATTAGCGACGTTAGCCACCTTATCAATAAAATCTTCTTGCAAAGCTGGCACATGATGTAAACCCAACACTATTACACCGTGAATTTCCGGGTCTTGAAAAAGAATTTCTGCAGCATACTCAAACATTTCAGAAGTTACAGAGCCTGTCACATCCACAGGGTTAAGATAAGTTGCAAATTTTGGAATTTTTCCTTCTTCCTTAAGTTTCTCAAACTTTTTTATGGTAGCGTCAGAAAAACGTTTGACGTTTAATCTTTTCAACTCGCATTCGTCCACAGCCATTACGCCTGGACCGCCAGCGTCAGTTATTATGCCAATGTTTTTTCCAACTGCTGGAGGCTGCATAGCCAACGCTTTTCCAGTGTCAAAGAACTCTTCCATGTCATGAGCCCTTATAATTCCCGTTTGTGCAAACACCGCATCATATATCTGGTCTGAACCAGCCATGGCTCCTGTATGGGATGCTGCCGCTCTTGCTCCTGCCGCTGTTTTTCCCGATTTTATGGCTACTATAGGCTTTCGCTTTGTAACTTTTTTAGCTACTTCTATGAATTTCCTTCCAGATTTTATGTCTTCTACATACAATAGTATAACTTTGGTTTCGCTGTCGTAAAGCAGATACTCTAGCATTTCTGCCTCGTCTACGTCGCATTTATTGCCGAAGCTTACAAATTTGCTTATTCCCATCTGTCTGCCAGCCAGATAGTCAAGGGCTGCGACGCCGAAGGCTCCGCTCTGGGTTACTATGGCCATTTTTCCTGGTAGTGGTCGAGGTGTTGCAATAACTTCTTCTCCTGTTGTCAAAATCTTTGTTTCTGGCAGAAAGAGCATGTCTACGCCGGTTTTTGAGTCGTAAACTCCTAGACAGTTTGGTCCTAAAATTCTTATTCCAGCTCTTTTAGCAATGGATACAATTTTGTTTTCCAATTCATGTTTTCCGATTTCGCTGAAGCCGGAACTGATTATGACTACTGCTTTTACCTTTTTTGTTGCAGCATCCTCCATTATTTGAGGAACAATGTTGGCGGGAACCACTATGACAACTAACTCTATTTCTTCTGAAATCTTGGTTAAGGAAGGATAGCATGTAAAACCGAGAATAGAGTCTTCGTAAGGATTCACTGGGAAAATTTCACCTTTTAAAACTCCTCTTCGCTTATTTTCCACAAAATTTTTGAAAATCACGTGTCCTGCCTTGTTTATCTTTTTTGTTGCTCCAACAACTGCAACGGAACGAGGGTTAAAGAAGGCGCTTAACTGCTCAATCGTGGAACCCACTGTTGTTCACCTCTTGCTTCTAACAATGACTATAGGTTTATGTTTTACTGTCTCAAGCATCTCCCAACTAACATCCGTTAAGCCTACATTAAACTTTTCAGCCATATCCCAAACAGTTCTCCCAGCGCCAAAACCTCTTACACGATTTGCCAACTCAGCGATTTGTAACGCCTGCTCCACGGAAATTTTACATCCAACAACAGCCAAAGGCGTTGCTCTCCTTTTAAACCTAAAAAACCGTCCAACAACATAGGCGACAAAGCCTCCGAAAGAATAGATGCCTTTGAGAGGTTTTGGGCGTGGTGTAAAATGGAAATTTCTGAAGGAATATGTTTTATCTGTGTCTGAAATTACTACGAAAACCTTTTTCCGTAATCTTAACAGTATTTCTCTGCGTATTTTTTCAGCTATTTCCTCCGCGTTTTCTAAAGGTAAGCTTACATAAGAGTATGGCAAGTTGCTTCCATCAATCCCCCCTTCAGAACCAAACATCAAAGCTTGAAACAAGCCCGCATATTGTAGTGCGACTTGTTT
>Ga0164318_10004722_pt1 | contig 13128 bp, 9 predicted proteins | sample GuaBasSedimGuay9_FD_113734 | JGI IMG/M metagenome (GOLD analysis project Ga0164318, IMG submission 113734) | Subseafloor sediment microbial communities from Guaymas Basin, Gulf of California, Mexico - Guay9, Core 4571-4, 0-3 cm | ecosystem: Environmental > Aquatic > Marine > Hydrothermal vents >... | reverse complement strand
GTTCACCTCGCTTTGTTTAAATGTTAAAATCAAAGCTTACCAACTTACCACTCTTTTTGCAAGTAAATTATCTTACTAACAAAAGAGGCTTATCTATTATCAGTTGAAATGATGAAAAGCACGCAATCTACGATGAACAGGAAGATTGCGCCATTTAGATTTCTAACCCATTGGGTTAGAGAAATTGTAATTTTAGTCCTCCTTTGGCGGATCTTCGACCCATGACTTCGCAAAGCGTCTGGAGAGTTTCGGGTAGTCGCGGGAAAACAATTTTAAAAATAATCTTAACCGCTTCAACGGTTTATTCCTTGAATTGAGTGCAAAAAACCGTTAAAACGGTTGAATTTGTCCGGATTATCGTTAACCACGACTAAAGTCATGGGCTGAAAGTCCGCCGAAAGAGGATTAATATTAAAAATGAATAAAATCCTACTGCATTATCTAGGATTAAACATCAACGAGTTTAACATTCTCGGAAGATGAATTTATAATATTTTGGAAATCGGAAATAATTTTGGACAATTTATTTAAAGTATCAGATTCATCGATTGGAAACGAATCTTCGCCGTAATTTTCTATTTTCAGAAGGACATAACCTATGGTGAGTTTATTAACATCAATCGCAGGATTGTAAGTTATGAATTTATTATCATTGGGAATTACTCTGCAAACAATTCCTGCTTCTGTTAATTCATTTAAAATGTCTCTCATAAGCCGAATCGGCATATCAAGATGTTTTGAGAGTTCCGCATCGCTCATTGGTTTGTCTCCGGAAACAAATCTTTGAATAATAGAATGAGCGGTAAGAAGAGTCAGTAATTTTTTATATGAAGGACTGATTTTCATAGATCCCGGTTCAAATTCATAAGTATCGACATTCTGATAAGCGAAAGCAAGTTCCGAACCGTAAAGCACTATAATCCAACTGATCTGCAGCCAAACGAGGAAGAGCGGCAGAGCGGCAAAGCTTCCGTAAATGGCGCTATATTTAGAAACACCAACCTGAAAAACAATATAAAACCACTGCATAATAAAGAAAATTGTCCCTGCAACCACTCCGGCTACAATCCCGGATGACAATTTAACTTTTGTGTTCGGCATAAATATATAAGTGAAAGTGAAGAGCACCCATATAGTCGCGTAAGACAACAATTTCATAGCGGGCTCAAAAACGGAAAGCAGCGGTAATTGCTCAAACACTTTATTCAGGCGACTTTTAATTAGCACATTAATGCCGTTTGCTATCAGGAGTAAAATAGGCGCGAGAATCATAACTGAAAGATAATCGGTAAATTTTCTTCCGATATGTCTTGCTTTTTTCACCCCCCAAATCGCATTAAATGAATGTTCTACCTGTCCGAGGACTTTAATAACCGACCAGAAGAGCAGAGCGATACCTATTCCGGCGATAATACCTCCGCTTACGCTGTTTAGAGCTTTATTAGCGAAGTCCAAAACTTTTTCGAGCACAACAAATTGCATACCAAAATTTTTGTCATCATCAATCTCCTGTTGAGTTGCGTCAACCGGAACCACTTTATCATAAGCGTTTGTTTTCTGTATAAAGTTATATGCGACCAACATTTTAGGTTTCTGATTTTCAACCAGTTTAGTATAATTCGTAACTACAGCATAACCCGGAACAACATTTGTCGCGACAACAATTTTTGCATCGAAAGAATTAAGAAGTTGAGTCCTTAGCTTAGTGTCAAAATTAAATCCTTTCGCGATGCCGAATGCGAGAGCGAGAATTGGAACAATTGACAATAAAGTATAATAAGTAAGCGCGGAAGCTCTAAGCTGGCATAAATCTTTATTAAATTCTTTAAGGGAAAGAATGATAATTCTTAAGACGGTAATAATAAAGAATTTATGTTTAGGCCGATCTTTTACCTTAAGATGCCAGATACCAAATGTCAAAAAATTAACAATGCCGACTATTTTGTCTTTAAGGCTTGGCTTTTGTTTATTATTTTTCATCTTAAAAATTAGAATATTTTTTTAATTGCATCCGTTGCTTTATTAATAGTATCAGTTGCAGTTTTATTAACTTTATCAGCATTATTTTTCCCAAGAATATTATCTTGAAGATGTTTTAACTCATCTGTATTGATGTCCAAAACTTCGTTAATGGATTTCATATCAATTCCGGTTAATTTCCCAAGAGAAGTCTTCATCATTATTTTAGAGAAAATTATTGAGCCGATCATAGCCGGATTAGTAATATCTTTATATTCCTCATCAAGATTAATATTAAAAGTAATTACTTTTGGTTCCGCTCCGGCCGAATAGTCTTTATAAATGACTTTACCTAATTTAAGTTTCATCAAATCGATTTGGATTTCTTTTTTCTTTCCTTTTTTTGTCGGCTTTTCTTTTTCGACCGGTTTGCCCTCTTGCTTTTTCTTCGCTTTGGTCAGCTTATTAAAATTAAAATTGCCGTCTTTATTTTTGACGATTACAAGATTATCGAGGTCAAAATGAATTTCTTTAAGATGAATTTTATTTTTAAAAAGGTCAGACGCTACAGGGTCAATGTAGATTTCCTTAATATCCACCATTTCTCCTTTTGGAAAACCTTTGGGATTCATTACTTTGATATTCTCAATGCCGATAAGCGCGTCAGTCAATCCAATATTGACGTTACCGAAAGACATTTTAATACCCGTGGCAATGCGCGCGCCAACAGGGACGAAGTTTTTGACGATAAAATTTCTTCCGAGAATAATAACGACTATTAATAAAAGAATAATAAACAGTAGTTTTTTGATAAATTTCATGATAATCCTCCTGATTGCGAAATTAAATTATTGAACTGTAAATCTTATTTTTTCAAGTGCATTCTGAAAAGCGGTAGAAAGGCAATAATTAAACATTTGCTCATCAGAGATATTGCTGTTTCTTTCGTAAGAGCGTTCGGTATTAAAATCATATTTAATATTCTTATTAAACACCGTTTTGTCAGTTGCCCTTTCAGTTATTTTGACATGCATTCTAATATGGGCGCTGAAGTAATCATTATACTCCCATTTTTTTTCTGTCCAGATTTTAGCGACATTGCATTTTACGATATAATCGGCTTTATCAAAATCAGAAGAAATCATGTTTCCGTGACGCTTTAAAAATATTTCCCATTCGTTTTCACACCAGGGTTCAAGAAGGTTCTGATCGGTATAAATCCATGCGAGAAAATTACCTACATGATTTCTTTTTTTACCGATTCTTTCCTTGAACATTCTTGGAACTTCAATATAATCGATAAAATAAGTTGATGAATTTTTACTAAGAGAAGCTTTTGGTTTTGGGTTTACGTTTGAGTTGCGCAAAACTAATTCAGTACTGCAACCGGAAATAAAAACGAGATAAGAAAATAAACAGCAAAAAGATATGCTCCTAAAAAGGAAATATTTAAGAAATATCTTCTTAATTGATTTCATAACTGTAGTATTTACTTTAAGGAATCATGCTTTTCCATTGTCTTTCAACCGCAAAAGAAATAATTTTTTTCATAACATCATTTGTTACAATAGGTGGTTCTATATATGAATCTCCTAAAGTGTCATATACATTGCTCATATCGAAATAAGGTTCACCGTAAAAATAATGAATATACTCACGAATTTCAAGACAGAAACTAATATTAAGACCAAAAGAAGCATATTTCTGAACCTCTTCACGCATAAGATCCAGTGCGCTATTATAAGGGCATTCTTCAAAATTAATGCCTTCAAGATTCATCAAGCGCGTTCCGAAATACATAAGTTCGGCAACTTCCGGAGGATGAGGATGAGTGATGTGATAAACCTGCCCGATAGATTTAGGTGTATCAGAAAGTTTAATAATTGTATTTAAAACATAGTCGATAGGAACAAGATTAACCGTGCCGCCGCGTCTGCAAGGGAATCTCAATGGAAGAACAAGTTTTTCGTCTTTAAGATAAATTCCTGCTTTTTTCATTTTATCCGGATTTTGCTTAATAGACCTTAGCATTAGCTTTTTGATAATATTAAATATTTTAGCAATATTGTAAAATCCGGTAAAGGAAAGTGTTTTTCCGGTTGTCGAGCTTCCAATAATCACTGACGGACGATAAATAGTAGTGTCAAAACCATATTGCTCACTTTTCTTTTTAACTTCCTGTTCCGCATCGTATTTTGTCCGCTCATACGGATTGCGGAAATCATAATCATGCGTTCCCTCATCTTCAAAAACTTTTCCGGGAGCTTTTCCGCTGACATAAGCAGTGCTAACATGATGATACCTTTTAACGCCCAATTTATTAGTAACATTGAGCATATTAACAGTTCCATTAATATTGATTGATTCTGTTAGTGTTTCGTATGTATCACGAAAATGCAGTACAGCTGCGCAATGCCATACTTCGTCAATTTTATTTTTCCATTTAGTGATTGTTTCATCATTTTGTCCAAGATCTTGCTGAGTAACATCTCCACTCCAAATTTCATAAGAACTGTTCCCCGCTTTCAAAAAATCAGGGTCTATCGCGTTAAGCAAAGTCTCAACGCGTTCAACAGCGTTTCTTCCACGCTGTTCCCTTGCGAGATAAATTACGCGATCACCCCTTTTCAGGAATTCATATCCGAGGTAACTGCCCAGGAAGCCGGTTCCGCCGGTCAATAAAATAGTTTTGCTCATATTTTTTAATTTAATATAATTTCAGAACGCAAATAATTGCGTAATAGTGTTTTCAATAACAATTTAAAGTGTTTATCAGTATATCAAATATATCTTTTAATAGCAATATGCTTCACTAGAAAATACCCGATTTAGTATGAAAACTGTGGCCGGAGTAACAAAAACACGTAACCGGCATACGCGTCCGCGTATGCCGAGATGCCTGCTCCTTACTTTTGATTAGCTGGAAGCGGTCTTACTCATCGCAGCCATCGATATCTCGCGCCATGTGAGTTTCGGGGTTACAATATATTTCCGCATTTTAAGTAGCGCTTATTTTTAATAATACATAGGATTCCTTCGTATAAATGTCCAACTTTTTTTGTTTCAATGTTTAAAACCATTATCTCTCCGCCAAGTTGAAAAAGAAAATTGTTCCCATCTGAAAGAAAGCCTATTCCAATATATCTTGCTGTTGTTCCGAAATTCAACTCGTTTGTTCCAACATTAGAAATAATTTCAATTCCTTTATTCATCACTACATTAATAACAGTTTTCGGCGAATGAAAAGAATTAGTAACAGCAACATAATTCTGTATTGAACAAATGTATGACAAACAGGTTTTCTCATCAGACACGTTTTTAAGTTCTTTAGCCGTTCCTTCTAACCAGTTGGCTAAAATCTTATTAGTATCCGAGTTGCAAACAACCTCCTGCAAATCTTGTTTTATTCCAATATAATCAAAATTATCTCCCGGTAATTCAACGGTTTTTCCCGTTAATGAACCTGTTTGTAAGTTGAAACATTTAAGCTGATTAGAAAGACAAACAGCGAAAATATTTTTTTCCGGAAAAACATCAATCAAATCAACCGTTTTAACATCCGATGGATAAGTAAAACTTTTAACTAAAGCATTTGAAGCAATAATCGAAATAGTAACAGAATTGGTTTTTCCGAGAGTAATAACCGCATTGCCATTATCAGAAATTCTATAGCCGAAAAAAGGTTGTGCCGCAGTTAAAGGATAACTCTTTTCCATACCGGGAAGCGCCAATGTCAACATTCTATCTTTCGCGTTAAGGAAATAAATTTTATCTTTAGAATTCTTAATCCAGTTCGCATTTTCAATTAGAGAAAATGGCTTGCTTATTTCCGGTTTGCCACGTACAAAATCATAAATCGACCCCGGCGCGGCGGTAATTAAATTCATTACAACAACAACAGACCACAGCATTGAAGTAGAAATTTCTTTATCGAAAAAGGAAAGAATTAAAGTCTCAATAAGGATTTTTACTACGATGGTTACAACAACAAATGTTAAAAATACAGAAGCGTACTGAGTAGAAATATGATACAGAAAAAACCAGTTCGAAGGAAGTTTCGTGACAAGATACTGTTGAGCCATGAACGCGGCAATCATAGACGCAAAATTTATCAGTAAACTAACCGCGCATGCCTTTCGTACATCCCATTTTAAATATTTAAAAATAGCGTAGGCATCGACACCGAGAGTAAAGAAAATAGCGATAATAAGGTGAATTAATTCTAAGGACATGGTTTCTATTTATTATTTATTATTTATTATTTATCAATTAACGATTAACTATATCTATTTCTATCAATTCTTTGTAATTTTATATTCCGGAACGAGTTCCTGCAGGCATTCATACGTTCTTTTAATATTATTTACGGAAGCTATAGCGATAATATCGCAAACTTTTTCATGTGTATCATCCCAATTTCTCGGTTCCGACCGTGTCACCATTATTTTTTCCATTTTAGTTGGTTGCTCCGAACCATCATAAACAAGTTCCTCATGTAATTTCTCGCCCGGTCGCAATCCGGTAAATTTTATAGAAATATCCTGTCCGGGATGCTTACCCATTAATTGAATAAGATTTCTTGCCAGGTCGATAATTTTAACCGGTTCACCCATATCAAGAATAAATATTTCTCCGCCATCCCCAAGCGTTGCTGCTTCAAGAACAAGCTGTGAAGCTTCCGGAATGAGCATAAAGAAGCGTGTGATTTCCGGATGAGTAACAGTAACCGGCCCGCCTCGAATAATCTGCTCTTTAAAGAGCGGGAGTACGCTGCCGGAAGAATCGAGAACATTACCGAATCTTACGGAAATGAAATTAGTATTACTTATAGTATTAAAACTCTGCACATACATTTCCGCGACGCGTTTTGTTGCTCCCATAATACTTGACGGTTTCACAGCTTTGTCAGTTGAAACCATAACAAATTCGCTGCAGCCGAATTTATCGGCTGCCTGAGCAACATGCATAGTTCCTTTAATATTATTAAGAACCGCTTCGACCGGATTTTGTTCCATAATGGGAACATGTTTATACGCGGCAGCGTGAAATACATAATTAGGTTTATGTTTATCGAAGATATATTTTAATCTTGTTTCATTTTTAATATCAGCGATATACGGAAAGATTTTTAATTCGGGGAATCTTCGTTTTAATTCCCTATCAATTTGATAAAGATTAAATTCAGACAATTCTACTATTACAAGTTCTTTAGGTTTATAATTCGCGATTTGTCTGCATAATTCGCTGCCGATTGAACCGCCGCCGCCTGTAATGAGAATATTTTCCCCTTCAATGGATTTTTTTATTCTCGCCGTGTCAAGATGAACCGGATCCCGGCGCAGGATATCCATAATATCAACATCCCGCAAGTCGGAAACGGTGACTTTACCGTCAACAATGTCTGTAACAGAAGGTAAGGTTTTAAACTTAACACCCATTGTATTACAGGTTTCTATGATTTCACGAACCGCTTTGCCTGATGCCGAGGGAATTGCAATTAAAACTTCTTCTATAAATAAAGTATGAATAAGCGTAGGCAGTTCCTTGCGGTTGCCGATAACCGGTATTCCCTGAATAATCATCCCCTGCTTCCCACTATCATCATCAATAAATCCTCTTGGGAAATAGTTCAAAGTCGGGTTGTTTACAATTTCCCTCAAAAGAAGAACTCCGGCGCTTCCGGCTCCGACAATAAGAATGTTGGTTTTCCCCTCACGTTTCCACGAAAGGAGTTCTTTTTTTATTCTCATCGAGAAGCGAGTGATAACAATAATAACAGTTATTAACAACCAATCGGCAATAAAAATTGATGGCGAATAACCAATATTTAGTGTACTGGCAGTAAGAACCACGCAAACGAGAAAAACGACACTGCTCAAAGTAGTTGCCTGAACAATTCTTAATGAGTCACGCAATCCCGCGTATCTCCATCCGCTTCTGTAAAGCCCGAAATGTCCAAAGAAGGCAACGCGAAGAATAACCAGCAATGGCAAAGTATATAAAAAAGATTTTATATAACCGTCAGTTAATTGCTTCGTTAAATCCGGGTAATATTTTATTAACGCGTGCACCACCATAGCCGCCGCGTAAGAAATAATAATTATAGCGATATCACCGATGAGCAGCCACCAGCGTCTTCCGCCTTGAGGTCCGAACCATGATGTTAAAGAAATTTTCATAATTTAGTTATTATTTCCTTTATATAATTCAAAAGAATATTTTTTAGAACTTGGCGAATTGAATTCCACTTTTTCTACGGCACCGGTAATTTTGTACAGCAAATCGACCTGCCAATTTTTTGTTTTATTAATTAATAAATACCTGTTCGGTTTTTTATTTAAAAATTTCTTCACCCATTCAACCTCAATCGATGAAAGCGGCTTATAAGGCAAATCAGCATAATAGGCAACGGGTCGCAAAGACGAAGGTAAAAGCAGGAAAGATTTCTCCGGTAATTGTTTTGCGAGTTGTATTCCACAGTATTTCATTGGCAGTTTATGCCTGCGTATAGGTTTTTTGTCTTTAAAAATCAAAATACCAAACGCAAGAACAATAATTCCAAACGCAAGCAATTTTATGTGTTTTGATTTCCCAACTGCAGCAAGCGAAGATACACCGATAAACAGCGAATAAACCAACGCCATGGTCATAATATGCCTTGTTGCAAGATAATATTTCCCTCCTTCAACATAAAGCAAAAACATCCCGCCAAAAATTACAGTTGAAACAATCGTCACTACAGCAAGCGGATCATCCACCGGCAGTAATTTTCTTCGGATAACAAACCAGACACCAAAGACAAACGCGATTGCCGCGACACCGTGAAACGCTTTCCACAAAGCGGCAAGGATTTCGGAGCCGTAAATAATCCATCGATGAGTTTTCGCCATTTTCATAAACCGAACACAAGTACCGATATCAGGGTTTTCTGTTCCGTCTTCGCTGTACATTTCGCTTTGCAATTTATTAATCAGGTCTTTTAACGGATTTTTTGATTTCGTTTTTATTGTGCCCATTGACCATGGCTCGGTGATTTTGTCTAATCTTGCAAGATGCCATTGCCCTGTTTTTATACGAACCAAAGTTGCTGCCGGTAAAGCGAGAATTATAATCATACTTCCCAAAGCAATAATTGCTTTAATTCGTGATGCGAATAAATATTCTCTGTTTTTTCCTATTCTTGCAAGCAAAATTGTAATTCCAAAACACCCCATCCAGACTAAAGCTTCAAGCCGCACAAGCGCGGATATAATTATCAATAAACCGGAAAACACAAGCCGCCATATCGACCACGCTTTCGGGCTTGGATACCGTAATGCGGTAATGAAAAAATAAAAAGCCCAGATTGTACCGGATAAATACGCGGGTCCCCGAAGAACATCGCTTGACATTCTTACAAATTCCGGCTGAAGAGTGAGATAAAAGCCGGTTAGTATTGCCGGCATAGGACCGAAATATTTCCAAGTGAGTTTGTAAAGCGGGTAAATTATTGAAAGCCCGAAAATAGTATTCAGCAGTAGCGCGGCATTTTCGTAAGAGATTGTAAAAAATATATTAAAAAATTTGTACGATAAGACAATAAGAAGCGGATATAAATTAAAAATATGCAGCGCAGTTCCGCCAAGCCAGTTTCCTTCCGCCATTATTTTTGCCCACCCGATGTAAACGATTCCGTCATTTACAATAGTGCCGTGTGTAACAAGAAAAAAAATTCTAACGAGAATCGCTGCAAAAAATATCAGCCAGAGAATATGTTTCGCGCAGAATAATTTTATTTTTAAAAGTAGTTGCATTTGTTATTCGTTATTCGTTAATTGTAGAGACGCAAAATATTGCGTCTTTACCGTTATTGGTCGTAGATCCGCCGAAGGAGGATTAATCGTTGTAGCCGCTGCCGTTGGCTGCGGTCTTTTTCCGACCTTAGCGAGGTCGGCTACAGCTCTTTTAGCTGCGGATTATTATTCTGTTTCATTCCCCCAAAAAAAACACCTACATTAATACCACTTACTCTAATTGTTTTGATTTTCTTACTCATAACTTTATAAATCAGATTTTTAACGTAGGGGCAATCTGCCCGTATTTAAGATGTCAATTCCTTTTTTAATTCTTTAACTACAATTTTTATATCTTCATCCGCAAGGCGATTATAAAAAGGCAGAGCGATAGTTCGTTCGCTAACATTCTCAGTAACCGGAAAATCGCCTTTTTTGTATCCAAACTCATTAATGTAAAACGGCTGCAAATGTATCGGCGGAAAATAATTGTTGCACCAAATCCCTATTGAACGTAAATGCTTTATTATTTCATCACGCTGCTCAGCAGAAAATTCATCCGGCAATTGAACCACATAAACAAACCAACTTCTTGTTGTTCCCTCAGCCGGGTCGCAAAGTGTAATTAATTCCGGAATTTCTTTTTTTAATAAACTGTTGTATTTTTGAGCAACAGCTTCGCGGGCAGAAAGTATTTCATCAATCCGCTCCATCTGAACAATGCCGAGTGCGCAGTTAATATCGCTAATCCTGTAATTATAGCCAAGACGCGAATGAGCAAGCCAGCCCATTCCTTCATCTCTTCCCTGATTTCTCATAGAAATCGTGAGTTTAGCTATATCTTCACGATTGGTAACAATAATTCCGCCTTCACCTGTGGTGATTTGCTTATTCGGGTAGAAAGCGAATGTGCCGCAGTCCCCTATTGTTCCGGCAAATTTACCATCAACTTTTGCACCAAGAGCTTCACATGAATCTTCGATCACGGTGAGGTCATATTTTTCAGCGATTTTCATGATCGCATTCATATTTGCCGGTAAGCCGAAAACATGGACTGGAATTATCGCTTTGGTTTTCGGAGTAATCACTTTTTCTATTTGTTCAACATCAATATTTAAGGTATCGGGTTCAATATCTACAAAAACAGGTTTCGCTTTTTCAAAAATCACACAATTCGCCGATGAAATAAATGAAAACGGCGTAGTAATAACCTCATCCCCTTCACCAATATGCAACGCTCTTACGCAAAGATGCAGCGCGGAAGTTCCGCTATTTACCGCCACGGCATATTTAGCACCAACAAAATCAGCGATTTTCTTTTCAAATTCAGGGAGCTTTGGTCCCAAACTAAGTGCATTTGAGCGCAAAACATCAGTTACGGCTGATATTTCGCGTTCGGTAATATCCTGTTTTGAAAGAGAGATGTTATACATTGTCGCGCCGATTTTTGTTATGTTGCAGGCGCTCGGAGGAAATTGTGATTTTTCAAATCACAATTTATTTTCCAAGCGTTGGCTTTTAAGTTTATTGTTAAGGCTTTGTCGCGCCGATTTTTGTTATGTTGCAGGCGCTCGGAGGAAATTATGATTTTTCAAATCACAATTTATTTTCCAAGCGTTGGCTTTTGTGGCGTATTGATTATTGAATATTTAATTCCGTTAATCAACTTCATTATATTATAAAGCTGCTATTTTTTTTCAATGCCAAAATTGTTTCCGCAATTAATTTTATTGTGTTTTCAACATCCTTCATATTAAATGTTTCAACAGGTGTGTGCATATATCGGTTCGGTATGCTGATTAACGATGCCGCAACTCCCGCGCGGGAAAGCTGGATAACATTGGCGTCGGTTCCTGTTCCGTGATTAGCCGCTTCAAGCTGAATTTTAATTTTTTTCTTTTTAGCTGTTGCAACAACCAAATCAAAAAGTTTGGGATTAAAATTCGGTCCCCGGGATACAACGGGTCCTCCTCCGAGTTCAATTTCACCGTTTTGCTTTTTGTTAGTTGCGGGTGAAGATGCAAAAGTTACATCCACGGCAAAAGCAAGATCGGGTTTAATACCGAAAGCGCTTGTTGTTGCGCCGCGCAACCCTATTTCCTCCTGAACTGTTGCGACCGCGTGTACAGACGCTTCGAACTTTTTATCTTTAATATATTTGAGAACTTCGCCAACGACAAAAGCGCCGATTCTGTCATCAACGCCGCGTGAGATATAAACGTCACCGTGCAGGTGTTCAAAACCTTCCGCGTAAGTAATAGGATCGCCTACATCAACGATTTTTTTCAGTTTTTTACCGTCATTAATTCCTGTATCGATCCAAAGGTCATGAAACATGGGCACTTTTTTCCTTTCTTCAGCGGTCATCAGATGGATGGCTTTTTTTCCTATAACACCTTTAAGTTGACCTTTTTTGTTATGAATAATCACACGTCTTCCGGGAATTATCTGAATATCGAATCCGCCAATCGGTTTAAAATAGATATAACCTTCATCAGAAATATAATTAACCTGAAAACCAATCTCATCAATGTGGCCCGCAAGCATAACTCTCGGCGACCCTTTTTCATTAAGCGTTGCAATACTGTTGCCGTGAGTGTCCCCTTTAACGGAATCCGCGACTTTTTTCATTTCGTTTCGCCATAAATTTCTTGCTTTATCTTCATAACCGGATGGGCTAGGAGAATTGAGTAGATTTTCGATATAATTCAAAGTTTGTTTTTTCATGTTCGTTATCCGTTAATCGTTAATTGTAGAGACGCAAAATATTGCGTCTTTACCGTTATTTGTCGTAGATCCGCCGAAGGAGGATTAATCGGCTGTAGCCGCTGCCGCTGGCTGCGGATTCCGGCAATGCCGCGCATGCCGGGATTATTTCATTGGATTATTTAATTCTGTTTTCCCATCAATTTCTCATAAAGTTCGCTCAGCGATTGAGATAAAACACGTGTTTCGGAAACCGTCGTCATAAAATTCGTGTCCCCCTGCCATCGGGGAACAATATGCGCGTGTAAATGTTCGGCGATTCCCGCTCCAGCGATTGAGCCGAGATTAATTCCGAGATTAAATCCTTGTGCCTGAACAACTTCGCCAAGACGTTTTTTCCATTTTATCGTCAGTCGCATCATTTCAGCATGAACTTCTTCCGGCAAATCTTCCGGATTGGCAATATGAGCATAAGGACACACGAGCAGATGCCCCGGATTGTAGGGATAAGCGTTCATGAGTACGTAACAATTCTCCCCGCGTTCAAGGATTTGGTTTTCCTTATCGTTTTCAGGGGAATCGTTAGCTTTATCGCAGAACACGCACCCGCCTTTTTTCAAGCCGAGTATATAGCCGATACGCCATGGCGCCCATATTTTCCCTAATTTTTCCCGTTCCATAAAGTAAATAT
>Ga0164318_10004721_pt1 | contig 13129 bp, 7 predicted proteins | sample GuaBasSedimGuay9_FD_113734 | JGI IMG/M metagenome (GOLD analysis project Ga0164318, IMG submission 113734) | Subseafloor sediment microbial communities from Guaymas Basin, Gulf of California, Mexico - Guay9, Core 4571-4, 0-3 cm | ecosystem: Environmental > Aquatic > Marine > Hydrothermal vents >... | reverse complement strand
TCCTTTTCTGAGACAAATGATCTATTCGATGCATAATACCAGTAGAATGTTTCATTCCAAGTGTACATCCATGAGAACACTTCAAGACCCATCCAGCTTGAGAATTGTAGCTCATTTTCAGGTATTGTTGTGTTTGGATCCCATAGACCCCAGACAGATAATCCTTGAACTGAGGAGTTCCAATCATATGAACCATAATATACCCGCTTGACATAGAATCGATCATATTCTGTTGTAAGATCTCCATCTAGATCTAAAGCTCCAGTTTCTGGGTCTATCTTCCACTTATGAAGATCCCACATGCCTCGCTCAGGCATACCTACGATAAGTTGATTAGTCGTCATCGATGTCGTAAAGTTTTTCATTGGATCGAAATGCCAGAGATATGGTCTACCAAATATCTTTATACGTTTATAGATCCACTCGAGCTTTCCTTCTGCCGTGTAATTTTTCATCTTGTAAGTTACATTAAATTTGTATATCCAGTTAGCTTCCCTGTCAATGGTATATCGTTTACCTCCAATGAATATTGTGTTTACATATTCCTCTCTGAAGCTATATCCATTATTTTTCAGCTCAGTAATATTGTATATCGTGCCATAAATCTCAAATAAGCCTGTAGAGTCATTGACTAGAATAACATGAACTTTAACTCTTGTAAATTCCTCGAATGATTCTATGTAATGAATTGTGTAGTTAAGGTCTTTAAAGTAGTATTTACCTAGTGTAGTATTATAATCTGGGTATTCGCCAGTAGCCAGTATGATTTCACCACTAACGTTCAGTTCATAGATGTAAATCTGAGTCATACCATAAGTCGGGATACCTGTTCCATTAGTCAGGAAATAAGTTGAATTCCAATATTCTGTTGATGGAACGACATAGATATAATCAGAAGCATTAGGCAACCCGACATCATCATAAGTTAATAGTGGTACCTTTCTACTTAGTGGCCGGAGCCAATAGAACTTATGATTTATGAAGCAACCATAATCGTCCATTATGGTTAGATTATATCTAGTTCCATTTATTATAACATAGTGAACATAGTCCGGTTCGCTCTGATGTATCACGTACCAACTATCATTTACTTCTACGAAATCTTCGAGAGGAACTAAGCCACCATCGACTTCAGTACGGCTAAGTTGATATGTATCCCATGCCTCAGCTCCAGGATATGGCATCTCGTAAATCTTGCCTTCAATCGTCGTATAATACATTCGTCTAACTTGGGGATATGGCGCTAGAACATTAGTAGAATTGTCTATTCCTTCGAAGGCATCATCTGGATATGTTACATAATATTTACCTGCATCGGTCTCATAGTAATAATAGCATAGATCTGAATCGTATCTTAGATTTAGCCGAGTTCCATTATCAAGAATAACGTAATATGTTCCATTTAATCCATCCCAATTGATCCAAGTAGCTGTTTTAACGAGCTCTGTTCCATTTTTAATATACATGATCTGGTATGATGCATATTCGACTTCCGTTTTATTGACTCTAGTTACATTGAATTCGATTCCTTCCGGAGCGAAGTACAATGATCCATTAGTTAGAATCCAGTATAGCTTATTTATGAAGCTATTATAGTACGGATAGTCATTGATAGTTTCAATAGAAATTCCGAGTGAGGTCAGGTCTACTCTATAAATGTAAACGTACTGACTTGAATTAAGGAATAATTTGGTTCCATTTTCCATTATATAGTACTGTTTTGGCGGCTCCCCAAATAGTACAATCTTTATGTATTTTCCGTCTACTGGATCATAGAACTCTTCATACTTTATTGTATAATGCGTTCTATTTATTATAACATAGGGTCTAGATTCTATTCTATGAATCTCTCCATTATCGAATATTGCCTTCTTAAACTTAGAAACATGTTCCATGTAGATCTTTTCTCCAGATTGATCTTCAAAGCTGTAAATAATTTCTTCAACCCATTCGAAGACTTTATATTCGCCCTCTGGAGCGAATGGATCGGGTCCGTAAACTAGGTCTAACAAGTCAACCCATAGATCATAGACTTGCTCGGGCATATCCATACTTAATGTTACATTCAATATGAAGACCGGATCGCCGACTTCATTGAGTGTTTTATTCCAATAGTTAACTTGCAAATAGGATTTATTCACGAAGAAATCATTATCATAAGGATCAGGATACTCCTGCATCCAGCATTCTCCTGTTTGGTTATACACATAGTATTCCCAATGCCATCCTTCAACAAGTTCATCTTTGTGTCTTTCAGGATCCCATACCCAATACTGTCCATATTCGTAACTCTCTTTATATGTTCTATTATAGGTTTTCTGATCGATCTCTCCTGAGTTAAAATCTATTGTTAGTATTATTTCTAGTTCTGAATAACGATGTTCTGTGGATGTCCATTTATAATCATAGCCTCTTAAAACTAATCTAATTCCATCTATCGCATCAAAGAACTCTGCTCCACCAGGTAATTTTCCGACCATCATAATCGATTCTCCGGGATTTGCATAAGCCCAGTAATCGAAGCCGACAACATCGACGATGAAAATAGGCTTTCCAACGGATAACCTATATGGATTCGGATCATTAGCATACATTATAGGATCTGGCTCGAAGAATTTACCCTTTGTACCAATTGGTACAACATAGAAGTTTACTAATCCTGGAGTCATATAATCTGTGAAATAACCAGTAAATACTATTGAATAGATCCCATTAGAATAAACGGTATATGACTCATTTTCCAGTAATGTAAAAATGTTGTACTCCTCTGGCAATTCTGAGATGTTCTTATACACAAGAATATCATAGTTTAGACCAGGAACCGACTCATTTGCCTTCATATAGTGGTATCGTATCATAGTCTTAAAGGTGGCGGTTTTCTTATCGTAAATAAGCCAGAACTGCGGAAACACCTGTATCGTCTTATTTTCTAAGTAATAGGTCTCATTCCCAAAGTCATAAATCCATTCTGTAGTATTGACCTCAATGGTCCTCCATATGTAAATCTCTTTAGTACATGGACCATAGACCCACTTGTAGGCCAGCACTGTCGCATTAGGATCCCATACATACGTATCTGTTGTTGCGTTATATACCCAGCCACCGGTGATATTCACTCGCTCCATATGCCAATCCGTTTCCTGAACTTTTTTAACATACTCTACTGGGAATTCGAATCCTATAGATACATTGTCAAAATTCTCGTCTGTTAGATTCACACGCAGAATTATCTTCTGATTTAATGATATATAGTATACTGATTCCCCTAGTTCGTTAAGTTTCTCAAATGAGTAAAATTGTCCACGCTTTTTAATCTCATCAATTGGTGCACCGATTCCGATAACCCATCCCATATAATCACTAAATCTAGTATCTAGAGAATAGCTATTACCCTCGCTATCGTATGCGTAAGTCCGTACATCGTATGTCCAAATAGGAGTATCTGCTGTGAAGTATCCTACGAATGAGATAATATACTGATCTTCGGTAGTCTCATTAAGGGAAATTGAAGTATCTAAATGGAACAGATATGGATTTAAGTATTCTCCAGAAGTATAGTTATTTAAGTAACTATATGTGCTCCATCCGAATCTGTCATGCTGTATGAAAATTCCAGCACTAAAGTTTTCCTGCCATGTTTGAAATTCTACAGTTACACTATACAAACTTCTGTCCTCTAATAAGGATTTCGGTATCGTGACGTTAATCTGAATGTATTCCTCTAATGGAACCCAATCACCTGGTTCGATTGGTGTCTCATTGTCTAAGAAGAATATCTCTAGTTTCATTTTTGGACCAAATTCCCATGCCACTTCCTTCCAGTCCCAGTGTTCACCATATGTATGATTATATCTATCCCACCAGATATCTAAGAATGACTCTTCTGGTGGAACATAGTCATCCGTGGAATTTTCGTCGTTGATCTGCCATTCGTAGCTTACTCCTGGACTTGCTGTTGGCTCAGTCGGACTCACATTATTTGGATTTGCAGCCTGAGCTATAGATGCTGGTGTTGTTATAATGAACAGTAGTACTAACAAAAAAGAAATTAATTTTCTGGGCATAGAATTCACTTTCTAAAATTTTTTTCATTTATTAAATATTTTAAATATAGCTATAAAAAACTTACTTGTAATATAATGTTAAAGAATGATTATCATTACTAAAAATGACTTTAAGTCAACTAAAAAAAATTATAGTAAGTTATTTTAGTTCTAATCTCTGCATTAATTTGCTCACAAATTTTTGGAAAATAGGACCCACCGTATTAACGTACTCATTAACATCTACAAAATCAATGAGCAGATTTGTATATTCATGAATCCGAAGAATTGCATGCAAAACGGCATAAGCGAAAATATAGGCATTCTCAGTATATTCATCTACATCTCCCGTGAATGTAACGTTTATTATTATGTTCTCTTTCTTCAGGAGCAGATGTTTCTTTCCCTCGAGAGATACAAATGAGCTCAGCTTCTCCCCTTTCGCTAATGCTTGAATTGCTGCAACCAACAGAGATGAACGCATAGAGGTTCCACCTGAGGACAACGCTTCCATATCCACCTTGCCCTCTTGGGCGTTATAAACTAGGAGGGGCAATCCGCTATCATTCATAATGGTGATTTCACTTACTTGTGCTTTTGCCATAAACTTACCCTCCCTCAGATTCCTTACCTAAAATTTCATCTAAAATTTCATTTGCTATTTGTTCGCCTATTTCACTTGCCCTTTCGATGATCTTCAACTTTCTACGACGTTTATATCTGGTATATGCGTAAATGCTTACTCCAATTACGATACCCACGCTTCCGAAGATAATTGCTGTTAAGAATGGTATTACTTGTAATTTATAATCTACACTCAAGTCTGCTACCGGTGTCTGTATGATTATACGGGCTTTATATTCGCCACCTTGAAGTTCTAAATTAAGTTTCCAAACAGTTACATTATTCTTTGTCTCGAACAATTCGAAATTTACATAACCACCACCAATCTGGAATCGAACATTAGTCACATAGGAGTATTTAACCGCTACTTCAACAGTAATGGAGTGCAATCCTGGCTCTAATATGCTACCACTTGGCGGAGAAGCACTAAATGATTCCAATTCCTCATTCATAACTGTGAAAGATACCGATATACTGATATTATTATTAGCAGGATCTACTCCAGATATTTGCACTATATGATTTCCCGGACTTAACAGTGGCAATGTCACATTTTCAAAATATCCTTGCCTAACAAGGAAATTATCAACAAACAATGTTAAATTCATGGTTTCTGGAACATCATCTATAACTTCTAACTGAATTGTGAGGTTCGGATAAGGAGGAACTTCTGTTCCATTTTGAAGGTTTAATACTCTAATTTCTGGAATCTGTGTGTCTTCTATTATTTTCAATGTAAAATCACCAGATCCACAATATGCCTTGATTAGAACATAATAGTATCCAGAGTACTCTGTATAGAGGCCCACATACTCGCTCTTGCCTAAGATTGGGGATGCGGATCTAGAGAGTAATATTGGCTCGCCCCAATTATCGCTTTCTTCACTGAATACAAATAGGTCAAAATCAGCTGTTTCTGATTGATTTAAGATAAAAATATACCCTTTGCCCTTCTCAAGATAGATTTTCCTAGCCCAGACATGTTTGCCCAGCGTCTCAGAGGTTAAAGTTCCAACATAGGGTTTATTAATTTCTATTTCATTCAGATAGGCTTCCATTGCTGCATCGGCCTGAACTAGGCCGAAACCCTCAGAAGCATCCTTTTTACCTCGTTCATTTGCATTAGGTGCAATAAGTTCCCACCCTGACATTAGAAGTAACTTCTTAACTTCAAGTACCTCATTAAGTGTATAGTTCCATTGCGAATAATTGCCATTCGTTAACATTTGTATCATTAATGCGACCACACCACCAATATGCGCTGCAGCTATCGAGGTTCCTACAGAGAATACAAAATCATTACTTTCATGCTCTGTAATATTTTCAGATTTATAAACATCCACAATCTCTCTTAGAGGATAGCTATACTTAAAAACATCCACGTTGTCGTCATAATTATTATCTGCGGAAATTACTGATGGTTCTCCGAAATCACCGCCTGGAGCCGTTATATCAGGTTTGATTGTATTTCTATATGCAATAGATCCATTATCATATTTTCCGTAGGGGCCTTTAGAAGACCAATGTGTTACGTTGATGCCAGAGAACCAGCCTGTATTGCTTGCTGCCACAGAAATTACGTAATCGGATGTGCTGGGCGAATAAATTGTATTTTCATTTGGACCTGCATTTCCTGCTGCAGAAGCTACAACGATCCCAGACTTAGCTAAGTTAGTTATTGCAAGTTCTACTGCTGGATCGATAACCGGTGTACCTAACGTTATTGTTGCTACCACAATATGATATTTCTCTGTGTTATTTAATATCCAATCGATTCCCTGTAGAATTTTCTCAGTCAAACCTTCTCCATTTCTATCTAATACTTTAACACCAACTAACTTAAATCCTGGTGCAACACCACTAAATGGTTGATGCGTATCTGGCGAAGAATACCGTAATTTTGCCCAACCGTTTAGAATAACTCCAGCACCATCCGTATCTGAATCTGGATCATCGCCTTCAAAATGAAATTGAACCACAACCTTTACATTGTAAAGGCCTAATTCACTAGCGTTAAACTTTATTGTTAGGAACTTGCTATCGGATTCGTTAGAAGCCACACGTTCTCCATTAGGGCCATAAACATATAAACCTAAGATTGTGACATTATGCCCTTCTATGTTAGGTCCTTGTATACTGATATCACTCCAATTGAGATATATTTCTACATTCCCAGGGTTTAGTATAGCTAAATAGTTTGAGTAGTTTCTTATTTGATTCGGCTTTATATCATTAAAGTTTATCATAATAAAGCCAAAATCGAAAAACCGAACAGAAATCCGCCCTTCCGAATCTAAATTACCCGCATATTCGTTACCTGCTGTGACCGAAGCTACTAGTGTTCCGTGACCATTGTCATCATACGGCTCTGTTTTTGAACTATTTAGAGTATCATACCAACCCACAATCTTACCTGAGAAATTTCCGTCTCCATAGAATGGCCCTGTCATAGGGTGCGTGGGATCTATACCAGAGTCTATTATTGCTATAGAGAAATTGCTGGATCCATAGTATCCGAGGGTATCCCAGACATAAGGTCTAACACGGATAATTCTTGTAGTATTTATCGTAGTTGCCCTATATATGAAATTTGGCTGAATCAGCAAAACCCTGTCATCTCTCGCGAAATCATATAAGTTGCGACCCATTATTTCACCCGAGAATCCACAAAATGCATTCGAATATTGGTACTTTACGTCTCCACCTAGCATTCTAAAATGATTAATAACCCCCTGAGGATCGTCTCTTAAAATCACAATAACGTCAAAGTTCTTATCTGGATGTAGTTTCAAAGATTGTTCTAATGAATCATATATTCTATTATGGTTTTTATCCACACTGGATATTAACATCTCAGGATCGTCTAAGTTCTCTTTTTCAACCTTTATTGTCCGAATTAAATCACTACTTTTGTTAAGGCTCTTAAGGACTGTCTGACTACTTATGAGATAATTTGATGCACTAATCACATGTGATACTTGAGGAAATAAGATGATTAGAATAAATATAGCAACAGCAATTTTTCTCTCCATAAAATCCCTCTTGCAGATCCTGTATTTCTAGAACTAAATTTTTTATTCAATCAGTATAGAAAAGCTTTCACATAATAAAAATATTTAAGAGGTTATTTGAGCGTGTGGTGTGTGGTAAGAGCGCGGAGAGTCGATCCAGGGGAAGTCCTATATAAGGTATTGTTATGGAACGTATTGGTACTGTTGGCTAGACTGGCGAACAGCGGAGAAAGAAGCTTTAACAAGAATGAAAAATTATTACTTGGCGAACCAAATTTTAAATTCAAAATACAATTCCACGCATATATTGCATCGTTAATTTCTTCTCTGGTTCCCGAAAGATTTTATCTGTGATGTTATATTCGATTATTTCACCATAATAAATAAATGCTGTAAAATCAGATACTCTTTTAGCTTGGTTTAAATTATGTGTCACGAGTATTATTGTATAGTCATTTTTGAACTCTTTCATAAGATTCTCGATTTTCATCGATGAAACTGGGTCTAGTGCTGAAGTGGGTTCATCCATTAAAATAACCTCTGGATTTATTGATATTGTTCTTGCTATTGCCAATCTCTGTTGTTGACCTAAAGATAAATTAAATGCACTATCTTTAAGCCTATGCTTGACCTCATCCCATAGACCTACTTTAATAAGACTGTTTTTGACAATCTCATCGAGTGTTCTCTTATCGGATATTCCGTGAAGTCTAGGTCCATATGCCACGTTATCATATATGGACATAGGTAATGGCGTCGTCTTTTGAAATACGATACCTATCCTTCTCCTAACCTCAATCACATTTACATCCGGGTCATATATGTTGATATCTCTATATAAGACTTCCCCGGAAACTTTAGCATTTTCAGTTAATTCGATTAATCGATTCATGGTTTTAAGAAGGGTTGATTTACCGCATCCAGAAGGACCTACAATAGCTGTTATCTTTTTTTCGTAAAATTCTAAGTTAATGTTTTTGAGAACATGATTTTCTCCATACCACACATTCAAATTCTTTAATTTTATAATTGCATCCACATTTACCACCTCTTCCTTTTTCTATAATGAAATCTTACTATGATAGCAATAGAATACAAAGAAACTGTTATCGACATTAGGATCGTAGCTAAAGCATACGCTTTAGTATAAGCACTCCCCGGAGAAGTAAATATTACAACAAATAGATAGTACGACAAAGATATAATGGGTTCAAGAGGAGTTGCTGGAATTCCTCTAGCTGTTAATGTACAAGCAGTGAATAATATAGCAGCAGTTTCGCCTGAAATTCTTGCCATACCTAGAATTATCCCAGAAGCAATACCTGGCATACTAATAGGCAAAATTATATCGCGTATAATATCCCATTTAGTGGCCCCAAGTGCACTCGCCACTTTTCTAAACTCTTCAGGTACCATTAATATAGCCTCCTTTGTGGCTTTCGTGACAATAGGAATCACCATTATTAGAAGCGTTAGCCAACCAGAGAGCAGAGAAACACCAAACCCTAGCATTTTCACAAAAAATTCGTATCCGAAAAGACCTACTACAATCGAGGGTAATCCTGCAAGATTATCTATAGATTGCTCTATTATTTTAACAGTTTTTCCGCCTTTTGGAGCATATTCTGTTAGGTAGATAGCCGTTGCTATTGAAATTGGCAAAGCCAAAATAGATGTTCCGACCAGAAGTAGAAACGTACCTATAATTGCCTCAAATATTCCACCATACATTATACTAGTAAATAAAAGATCTAAATTTAGTGCTTTTAAACCACCGAGGATTATAAGACTCAGGATGTATACTAAAACGCCTATTACTATTACTATAGGAATTATGAATATTGTAGACTTCATATTGAATTTGATGCACGGATTCGCACTAGCTTTAAGCATATTTTCTACCATATTCTAATACCTCCTACTTTTTCTCTTTGTTTTTCTACAATCCTTTCCGCGATGTTGTTCACAATAAAACTGATTAGCATCAGAGAAAATCCGATAAAGAATAACACGTAATATAGATTTTCACCTATTGCCGCTTCACCCATATACATCGCAATAGCTGAAGTCATCGTAAGAACCGATTCTGTTATAAAGGGGAAACTGGGAAATTTTCCTGTAGCCCCACATACGAATAGAACCGCGATAGTTTCACCAATAGCTCTTCCAAAAGCTAAAATAACAGATGCAAAAATTCCTGATTTCGATGCTGGTAGAATTACTTTAAGAGTTGTCTGAAATTTACTTGCTCCCAATGCCGCAGAAATTTCTCTGTATTCCTTAGGTACAGAAGAGAGTATCTCGCTAGATATGCTTATTATTATTGGTACTATCATTGGAATGAGAATTAATGATGCTGTTAACGCTGTTGCTCCAGAATTAAGCTTTAACAGTTGCGAAATAAAAGGAACCAAAAAAACTAGACCTATAAAACCATAAATTACTGAAGGAATGCTCGCTAGCAATTCAATAACAGATAATAATGGATCTCGTAGCTTCTTTGGGGCAAATTCGGAAATATATATAGAAGCACCCACTCCTATCGGGAGGGCTATTAAGATTGCTATGAAAACTACAACGAACGAACCCACAATCAAAGGTAGTATCCCAAAGGAATTATAGGCGGGTCTCCATGTAGTTTCTTGGAATATATTTACGATTAAATTAGAAGTAAATACTGGTATGCTTTCGAGGAATACAAAGGTAATTATAAGCAAAACGAGAGCTGCAGATATCGTCGATAAGAACAGAAATATCTTTCTTATTAAGAGATCCTCTTTCACTCTCTTTTCTTTAACAAAAAAAATTTGTTTAAAAGCAACACTCTCTTGAGGGATCCGTCTCCATATAGTCTCTATATCTGTTTCCCCCAATCCAATGAGCCTCCTAATGAAAAAATGTGAATGAAAACTCAAAAAGTAAAGAAATTAAAGTTAGAATTAGTCATTCTCTGACGGAAGGGAAAGGAAGCCCTTCTCTTCTACAATTTGCTGACCTTCTGAACTTAATACAAACGCTATGAATCTAGAAATCCAAGATCCCTCTTCTGGTTCACCATTGGTAACTAGGTAAAGATATCTAGCGATGGGATACTCGAGCGAATAAATATTTTCTTTGGTTGGTGGTATATACGGAGATGTATCATTCACAGCAAGATACACAATTCCATGATCATGTTCATTATAGAACCCTAAGCCGACATAACCTATTGAGTAGTCTGTGTTCTTAATAGATATAGCCATCTGCGGATTACTTGGGACTTCATGTGCATCAGCAGTTATTTCTAAACCGAATGTTTCCATTACATGCTCTTCGAATGTTCCTCTCGTTCCTGATCCTGCCTCCCTAGTAAAAACTATGATATCTTCGTTAGGTAAGCTAGAATCTACCTCCTTCCATTTCGTGTAATTTCCCGCAAAAATTTTAGCTACCTGCTCAAGTGTTAAATTAAGATAATCATCCGCTACTTTAGGATTTACTATTATAACAACTGCATCCATCGCTATTTTATGGAGCCTTAGTTCTACTCCATTCTGCGTGGCTTGATCTACTTCTACTTGTTTCGGTGGCCTAGAGGCCATAGCGATATCAATAGCTCTATCTATTAATGATGCATAGCCATGCCCACTACCTCCGCCTTCAACGTTAATACTAACTTCTGGATGTTCGCTCATAAATTGTATTGCGGCTTCTTGAATTATAGGTAGACATGTAGTTGATCCTGCTATCCGAATTTGTATTTTAGTTGGTCTTGTAAAATAGTATAAAGTACCACCTATAATAGCAATACCAATTATTAAAAAACCTAAAATCACTTTATTCATTAACATTCACCATATTACCTTAATTTCCATATTTAGATTCCAAAGTTCATTATTACATTAGATAAATATAAATATAAAGATATTCCATAAAATATATAGAAATATAAATATACATATGTATTCTATATAGATGGAAGCAGATAGAACTGTGGGAATATTATTGTGGATTTTATAGTAAAAGTTCATATGGCGGATTGAATCCCGATTTCTTGCTTATGCTAATTAAGTTAATTTTACATCATTATCATCATGTTAATTACAATTAAATATATGCTACCGCTCTATAGCACCCATTATAAATATCTAAAAATATATTCCTAAATGGTCAGACTTGGTTCACTCTATAAGAAAGATCAATATATTTACAATGAAAATGTCCCTATAATGAAAGGAATTCGTATACAGATACTCCAGTGTAGTATTAGCTACCGCTATTAACTAAAAATTTACATAACATGGGCTCTAAATAACTAAATAGAGAATAATACATCTTTATATTTATATTTAGAAAAAAATACTATATAGTGATATGTAATTCATAAGTTTGGGGTATACGATGGATGAGATAAGGCGAATCCAAGTTACCGGTGGATCTACGTATATAGTTTCACTACCGAAGAGATGGGTCCAGTCTCAAAAGCTAAAACCAAAAAGCTTTATTCGTATGACTTTACTTCCGGATAATACGCTATTAATTAGGCCATATAAGGCTGAGGAAGACAAAGCCAATAGGAGTAAAATAACTCTTCAAATAAAGAAAAATTTCACCGTTGGAAAAGCCATTAGAGAGTTTATAGCATCATATCTAGCGGGTTATAACGTAATTGAAGTCCGTTTTGAGGAAGGAATGAGCACATATAAAGAAAAAATCAAAAATACTATAAGAGAAAAACTGATTGGTATTGTACTTCTCGAAGAGTCTACTAAGCATTTATTGGTTCAATGCATTATAAATTACGAAGATTTGCCACTAAATAAAGTTGTAGAGCGAATCTGTGGAATTACTGGATATATGATTGAAGACGCTGTAAGAGCACTTATAAATAGAAACAAAGAATTAGCTGATGAGGTCATTAAACGGGATGATGAAGTTGATAGATTCTACTTTTTTGCCATTAGGCAACTAAATCAAGCTCTTAATAACCCATTATATATCCATAAAATAGGATTAAAGACAAGTAGAGACTGCCTAGGATATAGGATGATCATAAAGAGTATAGAAAGAATAGCCGATCATGCGATTAGAATTGCATCTATAGCCAAAAAATTAGAGATGGAATCACCTAAAAATGTTGTTAATGCTATCAAAAAATTTTCAAATACCGTTCTTGATGTATATAACAGTACTGTCAACTCAATCATAGCACTTGATAAAGAAAAAGCTCATAATATAATCGATAAAGTAAAATTAAGTATAGCTGTTAATGAAGAAGAGATTACTTCTATGTTATTTAATGCACAACAAATAAGTTCAATATATTATAAACTTGCTATTGATAGCCTAAAGCGAATTGCTGAATATAGCTCCGATATTGCTGAAATCATAATAAATCTATCTAAAAAAACTCCATAAATTCTCCTCAAATCTTGTATTTTAACATATCATCGATCTACTCCCCAATGAATT